>Ga0307508_10000037_pt1 | contig 151055 bp, 132 predicted proteins | sample 9_EM_MG_FD_203089 | JGI IMG/M metagenome (GOLD analysis project Ga0307508, IMG submission 203089) | Populus trichocarpa ectomycorrhiza microbial communities from riparian zone in the Pacific Northwest, United States - 9_EM | ecosystem: Host-associated > Plants > Roots > Unclassified | place...
AGTTCCTTTTTGCCACCATCGCCCTCCGGATTGCATGGCATCTCATATCCCGGTTGGGCTGAGTGTGCCTCCGCGAGGGCTTAGCATCAGCAACGGATGCCAGGACCACACGACTTCGCCGTACGCAACAATGCCGCTCGTCTCGCGCGCCTCTGTTGATCGCTCACGGGTTCGGCCCGCCCTACGATCTCATGCGCACACGACATCGTCGCGTCCACCGCATCCCGCGCTCCACGTTCGTGACGATCGCGATACGCCCCTTGTCGATGAGGCGGGATGCCGAGAACAAACCACATCTTTCGGAAAAACGGAAGCAATTTATTTTTGCTGCGAGGGCTGGACAGGAATTCGCGAGAGCCAGTGATTTGCCCGACGGCGCAAGGTGCGAGACACTTTGGCACGACGGGCAAATCAGGCATGGCTACATGCGCGCATTGCCCGTCGGGCGCAAATCGACTTGGGCGGATGAGCCCACCGTATCAGCGCAAGGCGCGGCCGCGACGAGCGCCACAGCGCTCGCGCAGGGATGACGGGCTCCGGCGTCATCCCCATCGCGGCGGCCAAGACGGCGGATCACGATCCGCTCTTGCGTACCTGACCGACATTTCGACTACAGATTCGAAGTCACGGATCGTAGATCACCTTGGTCCTAATGCGCAGCCTGCGAGCCATCGCATCGACCTCCTCCTGATTTTCAGGGTAGGCCTCATAGTCCTGGCTCAATTGTTTTGCTTCCGTGACATCGAGGTGGGCAGGGATCGTGGCAGCAAACAAAATGTGCTTGTTAGGATCAAGCGTGAAGCCGGGCCAGCTTTGCTGACGACAAAAATCGACCGCGCGGTGATAGGCTTCCGCATCAAGGATCGGTTCCTGGGCGGTCGCCGCCTTCGGCAAGACTGAGGAAAGCGCGACCAAGACCGCGAATAGAATATGGATTGCATATCCCGCTTGGCGGCGGGTGGCGATCGAGCGGTCATGCGGCGAGTCATCGGCAAAGCTCGACAGGTATCTTCGGACAGTCGATGAAGACCTCCGGCCGGGTGCTCGCCGTCTGTGTACCAAGTTGACCCACATGGATCTTCAGCCTTCAGCCTCAGCGGTACGTCGTCTCGCCAAATATGCGCCTATCGCGCTTATCCATGATCTCGATCTCTATCACTTTGATCCGGAAGCTTTTGCTTACGGCTTGCAATGAAGCCGGGCGCGCGCGCCATCCGGCGGAGTATAGGTTACGAGGCGCAACTCGGGCGCCCCTTCAACCAAAAATGTGGCATAGGCGAACTCGACGTCACCCCAAACCTCGTGCCTGACGCGCTTGATTCCTTCGCTTCGCTCGGTCACGTCTTGCCGCGGCCACCAGCGTCGGAACTCGACACTGGTCGCCTTGAGGGCGTCGACCAGTGCGGTGAAGGCCGGATCGCCCCGGGCCTGGCTGTGGTCGAGGCGAAACTTGGCCAGGGCACGGCGGGCGCCCTGCTCCCAGTCCGGCATCATTTGCCGGTAACGGGGATCGACGAATATCTGCCAAAGACTGTTGCGCTCGCCGGGCGGCATCAGGGCATAGTCGCCGAACAACGCCGCAGCAGTCGTATTCCAGGCAACCACGTCCCAGCGCTGTGTCTTGAAGTAGGCAGGATTGGGCAGGCTGTCGAGGAAGGTTTGCAGCACCAGCGAGACGGTCGGGACGTCAGGCGTTCCCATCAGCGGCGGCCGCTGCCGCGCCAAGGCATAGAGATGTGCCCGTTCGGCCGCATCAAGCCGCAGCGCCCGACAGATCCGTTCCAGGAAATCGGCGGAGACCTGGATCGCACGGCCTTGCTCGAACCACGTGTACCACGTGATCCCGACCCCGGCGAGATGCGCAACCTCTTCCCGCCGCAGTCCAGGAGCACGGCGACGAGGCCCCGCCGCCAATCCAACATCTTCAGGCGCGATTCGCGCGCGGCGATCACGCAGGAAATCAGACAAGGCTCGGCGGTCGGCGGTGCGCTGTAGATTTGTCACGGTCGGTTACGCTGTTATTCGCGCTACTGGGATAATAACTCATGTTTCCCACGATGACGAATTGCTCCAGTCTTCGACAGCAATAGCCAGACATGGTCGCCTGCCGGAGCGCCACAGATGCCAAACCTGACCGTCCCCACCGCTCCTACCAGCCGGCCAACGACTGGTGCTCGAATACGAGGAGGAAGACATGACGGTTAGCGTTGGAACATGGTTGATCACCGGGGCGGCACGCGGTCTCGGTTTCGAGATGGCAAGGGAAGTGCTGCGACGGGGCGGCCGCGTCGCTGCCGCGGTGCGCGATCCGGATATGGCCATCGACGCCCTCAAAGCGGCAGCGCGTGACCTTGACCGGCTGTTCGTCATCCCGATCAATCTCGAGGATGCGTCGAGCGTGAATAGCGCCGTCGCGCGCGCAAGCGCGCATTTTGGGGGTTTGGATGTCCTCGTCAACAATGCCGGCTACGGTTTGCTGGGCGCGGTTGAGGAGGCGGCCGACGACGAGGTCGAGGCCGTGTTCCGCGTCAATGTGTTCGGTCCGCATCGGTTGATACGGGCGGCATTGCCAGTGCTGCGAAAGAGCGCCGCAGCCAGGGTCGTGAATATCTCTTCGCTGGGCGGGTTTGCAGCAAGCGCCGGATGGGGAATCTATAACGCCACCAAATTCGCTCTGGAAGGCCTGTCGGAAGCGCTGGCGATCGAGGGGGCGTCCTTTGGCCTGCGCGTCGTCATTGTGGAGCCGGGAGCTTTCCGTACCGGTTTCTTGACCACCAGCTCAATGCGTCGGGCCCGGCACATGATCGATCACTACGCGGAGACGGTAGGACGCACGCGTACTGTCGCCGAGCAGCGCAACGGACAGCAGCGCGGCGATCCAGTGGCCGCTGCAACTGTGATCGTGGACGCGGTTGTCTCGGCCGAACCACCCCTCAGGTTGGTGCTCGGCGCTGACGCGATCGAACGGGTCGAGAGCAAATTGGAGAGTGTCCGGCGTGACGTCGAGGCTTGGCGGGCGCAATCGATCGCGACGGGTTACCCGAGCTGATGTCCCCTTGCCCATTTTGCGGCGCGCCTGAATCCCGACCGAACGCATAAGAGCTGCGCAAGGATGACCAGACGCGTTGCCCGGCCCTCAAGCAATGCGAAACCGACGATCCTGCCTTGCAAAAGCTCCCCGATGGCAGCGCCGTCGCCTGTCATCTGGCATAATCTCCCGATTCCCGCCACCTCAATCCAACACCATGAAAGCGTCGCGCACCAACATCATGACCAGCACCGAGACGATCAGCTTTGAGCTCACCCAATCCGCCCTGCGGGCCCGCCGCAACGCCAAGTGGAACCAATACGACTCGGACGTCATTCCCGCCTTTGTCGCGGACATGGATTTTGCCGTGGCCAGCCCGATCCAGGCAGCGATTGAGCGGATCGTGCGCGATGGCGACTATGGTTACGCGCTGCGCAACGGCCAAAGGCCGGACCGGCTGGTCGCCGATGCCTTCGCCAAGCGGATGCAATCGCGCTGCGGTTGGAAGCTCTCATCCGATCTCGTGATGCCGATGGCGGACCTGGTGCAGGGCACCGTCGCGGCTCTTCTGGCCTTCTCTGACCCCGGCGACGGTGTCGTTCTGCAGGTCCCGAACTATCCGCCGTTCCGCGAAGCCATCAACACAACGGAACGCAACCTGCTGACGCTGCCGATGCGCGACGACGGGACCCGCCACGTCTTCGACATGACCGAGCTCAAGGCATTGGTCGACCGACGAACCCGGATCTTCATCCTGTGCAATCCGCAAAACCCGACCGGGCGCGTGTTTTCCCGTGACGAGCTGCTTGCCTTGGGACAGTTTGCCATCGAGCACGACCTCATCGTCATCTCCGACGAGATCCATTCCGACCTGGTCTATCCGGGGCACCAGCACATTGCCTTTGCCTCGCTCGGACCGGACATCGCCGCCCGTACCGTGACCCTCAACTCGGCGACCAAGAGTTTCAACATTCCCGGCCTTCGCTGCGCGCTCATCGCCTTCGGCAGCGAAGACCTGCGCGACCGATATCACAAACGCATCCCGGCCAAGCTGACAGGTTCGGGCAATACCGTCGGCATCGACGCAACGGTCGCCGCCTGGAATGAATCCCAGCCCTGGCTCGACGCCGTGATGGCACACCTGCTTGCGGCCCGGAACAGGATCAAGACGGTGCTCGCCGCGGAAGCGCCGGACATCCGTTTCCATGCTCCGGAGGCGACCTATCTTGCCTGGCTCGATTGCCGCCAACTCAAGCTCTCGACGTCGGCCTTCCAGTTCTTCCTCGACAAGGCCCGGATCGGATTCAGTGCCGGCGAGACGTTTGATCCAACCTGCCCGCAGTTTGTCAGGTTCAACTTTGCAACGTCGATGCCGATCCTTGACGAAATCCTGGATCGGATGCTCGTTGCGCTACGGCAGAACGATCGGTGATGCAAGGCGTGGATCACCGAGCGATGGCGATGCGCTGGCGCTGACGCCAGACCGCGATGAGATTAGATCGAGTTGTTGCCACGACGGAAGTGCGCTCCCTCTCCCGCTTGCGGGGGTGGGGGTGCTTCCGCAAGACGCACTGGCCGACAGGATAGACTTCCCCCACCCGCCGCGCTCTAGCGAGCGCCATAGCCGAAGCTCAGCTTCGGCGTTCCATTTATTTTAGGACGGCCGCCGACGGCGGCCTTTGCTCCCCCGCAAGCGGGAGAGGTGCAGCGAACCTGCTGAAAGGCCGATTCAGCCAAGAGCCATCATGCGCGAACCGCCTGAAAATCCATGCGGCCGGCGATGCAACGCCGCGCGGGGATCAGCGCGAAGCGTCCGGAACGGGCCGGGCGTCGAGGACCTGCCGCATCAAACGCGCCAACTCCGACTGCCGGTAGGGCTTGTTGAGCAAGGCAACACCAGGGTCGAGGCGGCCATCGTGCATGATGGCAGCCTCCGGATACCCCGACGTGTAGAGCACCGGCACGCCAGGCCGCCGCTGAGCGACGGCGTCGGCGAGTTCGCGTCCGTTCATGCCGCCGGGCATGATGACGTCGGTGAACAGCACATCGAATGCCACGCCCTGGTCCAACAGGGCCAGCGCATCGGAACCATTAGCGGCGGCAATCGTGCGATAGCCGAGGCGTTGGAGCTGTGCCATCACATAGCCGCGCACCAGCGCATCGTCCTCGACCACCAGGATGGTCTCACTGCCGCGTCGCACCTCGCTCGCAGCGGTCGCGTCTGGAAGGGCCGCGTCCTGTATGCTGCTCGGCAGATACAGGCGAATGGTCGTTCCGCGCCCCTCCTCGCTGTCGATCTTGATGTGGCCGCCAGATTGCTTGACGAAGCCATAGACCATGCTCAATCCGAGCCCGGTTCCCTTGCCAAGCTCCTTGGTCGTGAAGAACGGCTCGAATACCTTGTCGCGGATCGCTGGCGGGATGCCCGCCCCGGTATCGCTCACGGTGATCATGATATAGTCGCCAAGATAGCCCTCCGGATTGGTGTCGGAAATGGGCGGCCCAAAGCTCACATTGGTGGTGCCGAACGTGATCTTGCCGCCATTGGCCATTGCATCGCGGGCGTTGACGGCGAGATTGATCAAGGCGGTCGAGAGCTGACTTGGGTCGATCAACGCGTGCCAGCAATCGGCTTGCAGCGTTGAAACGATCTCGACCTGTTCGCCCAGCGTCGGTCGCAGCAGCTTGGCCGTATCGACGACAAGGTTGTTGATGTCGGTATCGCGGGGTTGCAGGGTCTGCTTGCGGGCGAACGCCAGCAGCTGTCTGGTCAGATCGGCGCCACGGGCGGCGGCCTCATCGATCAAGCTGCCCATGGCAGCGAGCTCGGGCTCGTCGGCAAGACCATCTGCCAGAATTTCCATGGCCCCGACGATCACGGTGAGGAGGTTATTGAAATCATGGGCCACCCCGCCAGTCAGCTGGCCTATCGCATCCATCTTTTGCGATTGGCGCAGCTGCTGCTCAAGGCGCAGGCGCTGGGTGATATCGCGTCCGATGACGATGACCAACTCCTGACCGCCAGTCGACACACGGGCCGCCGACACCTCTGCGTCGAGGCCCTTGCCGTCGGCGCCAGCCAGGCGCAGCTGAATCAACCCGGGCGAACCGGGCGCAAGCAGGCTGTCGAGTTCGGGGGCTTCCGCGGGGTCGGCCACGGATCGGAACGGGCGTCCGATAATGTCTTCCCGGACCCGACCAAGCATCATCGCGGCGGTGCGGTTCGCTTCGATCACCAGGCCGCTTTGATCAATCACCAGGATGGCGTCATGGGCCTGCTCCATCAGCAACCGATATTTCTCTTCCGCTTGCTTTCGCGCAGTGAGATCGAGCACGAAGGAGATGCCTTGGTCGGAGGATCCCGTGAGCAAGGCCGTGCCGATCAGCACCGGGACCCGGCTGCCGTCCTTCCTGAGGAACTCCTTTTCACGAGGCAGGACCTGCCCCGACAACCGGAGCTGATCGACCCGCTCCGCGTCGTAGGCGCGGTGTTCCGCCGGCGTCATGTCCCTCCAGCTGACCGCTCCAGACACCAGATCCTGCCTGGTGTAGCCGGTCATGCTCAAGAAGGCATCGTTGGCGTAGCTGATGTCGCCGCGTGTATCGAAGAACAGTATTCCAATGATGTTGGAATCAACCAGCCGTCGGATGCGGGCCTCGCGCTCCTGCAGATCACTATAGAGCAGCGTGTTCTCGAGAGAGATCGCGGCCTGAGCTGCCAACAGCTCCAGCACGGCGACCCTGTCAGGCGTGAAAGCGTGCGTTGCCAGGGTATTCTCAAAATACAGCAACCCGGCCAGCCTGGCTTGCTTCATCAGCGGCAGGCACAAAATCGATCTGGGATGCCGGCGATGCACATAATCTTCGTCGCCGAGCGGATCGGGCCGCGACGCATCATCAAGGATGAGGGTTTTTTGCGTGCGAATGACATAGCGCAGCAGCGCCACCGGACAATCCGGACCGGAGACCGGTGCATGGCGCATCACGACCGCGAACGCGTCGCCGTCCGGCCGGCCCTCCGCCTCGATCCAGAACTCGTTGTGTCGCGACAGGATCAGCAGGCCGCGATCCGCGCCGGCGTTTTGCAGCGCGATTTTCATCAATGTCTCGATCAGCTTCGGCAGCTCAATCTCACTTGATACGGCCTGCGAAGCCTTGACCACGGTGGCGACATCCATCTGCTGGATCGACGCGCTCACCGTCCCGACAGCGCTGCCGTCTTCCGTCACGTGCAGCCGCGGGTAAAGCCGTTCGAGCTGCCTCACCTTGGCATCGGCCCCCCAACGCAGATATCCATAGCGGGCATCTCGCAGATAAGCATAGGCGATCTTCTCGAACCCACGCGCCGCGTAGAAACGCGCGGCAAGCTCGTTAGCGACCGCCTCATTGTGGATAAAGCCGCTGGCGTGCGCCGCGGCGATGGCGCGATCGTAGCAATGCATCGCATCGAGCTCGCGGCCTTCGATGCGCGCGATCTCCGCGCCGACCAGCGCGGCGCGGTCAGCAAAATCCTCCGGACAGATGTCGGCCCAGCGCTGGAGCTGGCGGTGGTGGACCGTCACCGCCTCGAGACGCAGGGCTCGCTCAGCGGCAGATGCCCCATCGCCGAGCGCGGCCTGCGCCAGCGCGGCATAGAAATGAAACTCCGCCCGCTCGAACAGGGCCTTCGACGTCCAGAGCAGGCCGCCCGCCTTCGCCGCCGCCGCGATCGCGGCGGGATCGCCAGCAAGGACGCGTGCCTGCAGCTTGCGGATCCAGTACCAGTAGGCGGCGTGCACCAGGCGCGGATCCGCCTCCAGATGGCGCTCGAACTGCTCCTCGTTGAAGCCGGCGTCATCGAAGCTGCCGAACTCGGGCGTCAGGCCGCGCAGCATGCGGATCAGCTGGAGCTGCCCGGTGATCCTGTCGACGGCCAGATCGACCCGCGCCTGGCGCGCGAAGTCGAGCCCGGCCTCGGCCTCCCGCTGCACCTCGGCAAGCGGATCGCCGCAGGCGAGAAGATGCGTGACGAGGTGATGACGGCAAAAGCTGGCGTAGTTGAAGTCGCCGCCCTGCTGCGCCGCGTCGAAGGCCCGCCGCAACAGCGGCCGGCCGGTCCGCACATGCCGCGTCCAGTTGCCGAAGCCCAGGTAGACGCGGGCCTTGAAGCGGTCCGACCCAAACCTTTCGACCAGGTCGAGGCCGAGTCGGGCGAAGCGATACCCGGCCTCGTAGTCGCCAAAGTCGGGCCCCAGCACGGTGCCGAGCACAATGTAGGCGAGGCACGACGCGTCGGAGTTGCCGTACTCCAGGCTCAGATTCGCCATGCGGGCGATGATGAGGCGGCGCAGGCTCTCATCGATGTACCAGGCGGGCGACACCAGTACGGTGAGCACGTCCATGGTGCCGCAGGCGACCGGATCGGTCATGCGGGGCAGCTCGAGCAACATTTCGATCGGGCGCTCCCCGATCTGCCGCCACATCCGTTCGTACTCCTGCGCGACCTCCTCCGGCGTCGGGTGCGCCGACCACACGATGCCGACGCGGCGCAGGTAACCGAGGCCAACCTCGATATCGCGATCGTTCGGCTCCATCTGCAGTCGGGTGACGGCGGCCAGATCGGGCAGAGTGGCGGCGCGACCTGCCAGCTCGGCAAGGCGCGTTTTCGCCGTGGCCTGCTCGCCGGTCACGAACTCGCACTCGGCACGATGCCACGCCAGCGCGAAGCTGAGCGCGTAATGCCGCTCCCAGCGGTCCTCTGCCAGCATGGCCTCGCCGGCGCTGAAGTGGGTCAGCGCCATGGCAAAGGCCGTCGCCGCCTTGGCGCGCCGGCCCGCCAACAGATTCAGCTCGGCCACCTGCTCCCGCTCCGCCGCCGCGCTGATCAAGGCGGCGCCGCGGTTGAGCTGGCTGACGATTTCAAAGACGTTGTCCTCGATTGCCTGCGGTGCCGTGCGCGCCGCGAGCAGCCGGCCGATCTGCAGATGGGCTGCCGGCCGTTCGCCCTCCGGGATCAGCGCGTAGGCCGCCTCCTGGAAGCGGTCATGGACGAAGCGATAGGCGCCCGCCCGCGGCTCGACCAATTCCTGGCGAACCGACGGCCACAGAGCCGCGTGAACCTGCCGCTCCGAAATCCCAAGGACGATCGAAAGCATCGCGGTCTCCGCGATGTTCCCGAGACAGGCCATCTGCTGCAGGGCGGTCTGCGTTGTCGCCGGCAGCCGGGTGAGCCTCCCGAGCATGAGGTCCACGACGTTATCGGTGTATCGCTTGGCGTGAATGCGATCGAGATCCCAGGACCAGCCCGCCGCATCATGGTCGAAGGCGAGCATTCCTTCCTCGGCGAGCGAAAACATGAACTGAATGGCGAAGAACGGATTGCCGCCGGTCTTCTCGAGCACCAGCTGCGCGAGCGGCGCGGCGCGCGCCGGCTCGCAGCGAAGCGCGTCCGCAAACAACTGCCCGAGATGTTCGCCGCCGAGCGCCGCAAGCGTGATCTCCGCAACCGTTCCACCCGCGGTCCTGATGGCGTCGAGCTTGCGCGTCAGAGGATGAGCGGCATCGACCTCGTTATCGCGATAGGCGCCGATCAGCATCAGGTACTTCAGATCCGACCGGGTCAACAGATCTTCCAGCAGGTCGAGCGTCGCTGCGTCGAGCCATTGAAGATCGTCGAGAAACAGCGCCAGCGGATGTTCGGGTCGTGCAAATACGCCGATGAACCGCCGGAACACGCGCTGAAAACGGCTTTGCGCGTGCTGCGGTGGAAGCTCCGGGACCGGCCGTTGTTCGCCGATGATGAGCTTCAGTTCGGGGATCAGGTCGACGATCAGCTGGGCACTTGAGCCAAGCGCCTCCAGAAGAGCGTCGCGCCATCCGTTCAGCTCGGCGTCGCTCTTGCCGAGAAGCGGCCGAACCAGGCTCTGCAACGCCTGCGCCAGCGTCGCATACGGGATGTCGCGCTTGTACTGGTCGAACTTGCCCGACGCGAACAACCCGCGCGAGGGCACCAGCACCTTATGCAGCTCATTGACCACCGAGGATTTGCCGATGCCGGAATATCCCGAGACCAACACCAACTCAGGCGCGCCGCTGTTGACGATGCGGTCGAAGGAGGCGAGCAGGATCTCGACCTCGCGCGCTCTCCCATACAGCTTCTCGGGAATCAACAACCGGTCGGGCGTGTCGTGTTGGCCCAGCGGGAAGTCGCCGATGCGGCGCTGAACCTCCCATTCGGCGAGACAGCGTCGCAGATCCCTCTCAACGCCGGCTTCGGTCTGGTAACGCTCCTCGGCCGTCTTGGCGAGCAGCTTCATGATCACCTGGGACACCACGGCCGGGACATTTTCCAACCGCTCGCCTGGCGGCACCGGCTTTCTAGCGATATGGCAATGTACCCACTCCATCGGATCGGACGCGGTGAACGGAAGCGAGCCGGTGAGCATCTGATAGAGCGTGACACCGAGTGAGTAGAGGTCGCTTCGCGAGTCGATCGAACGATTCATGCGCCCGGTCTGCTCGGGTGCCATGTATGCGAGTGTGCCGGCGATCTGTTCGGGGGGCGCCGGAGACTGCCGTTCGCGCGGACGACGCGACGCAAAGCCGAAGCCCGTCAACCGCACCTCTCCGTCGCTGCAGTTCACCAGGATATTGGCGGGCTTGACGTCCTTGTGCACGAGACCGCGCTGATGGACCTTGCCCAGGGCCGCAGCGATTTGGATGGCGAGGCGCAGGAAGCTTGCCATCTCCATTGGTGCGCCGATCAGCCAGGTGAGCGGCTCGCCGCCCGGATCTTCGAGCACAAGAATGTTCCGGGTGCGATCCCGCACAAGCTCCAGCGGCTTCGCCGCCCAGGCGCCGTCCAGTTCGTCCTTCAATCCGTATTCCTGTGCAAGTCGACCGAGGCTTTGCGGTGTCGGGTGCTCCGCCGCCGGAAGCACGGCCAGCACAATTTCTCGTTTGCCGTCGGCGCCTTCACGGCAGGCTCGGCACAACAGAATCCCGTCGTCATCACACAGGACCTGCGGGCCAGGGGCCCAACCTGCGCCCACAAACGATGAAAGGTTCATGTCGACAAACCATGTCGCAGCCTAACTCTGGCTCCGAGCGCAAGGGGCTCGCCAGATTGGCGTGCCATATCTGACGATGAGAGGCAACACACGTGCGACGCGCGATACGACAGGCCCTGAGCGCTCACGCCCTTGTCCCGGCGCCCTGCTTCGAGTGGCCACACCAGGCGCGCAAGGCGCGTTCAAAACGTATCATCAGATACGCAGAAGTCCCTTACAAATGTTTATATGAATTCGCCTCATATTCGTCAACTTGCTACGCATGCGAGGTATGGCGATGCGGATTCGCGTGAATGCGGATCGCGGGAAATCCCGACGCGCACCAGGCGCCCGCTCCTGACAGCGCGGCAACTTCGCCGCGAACGGTCGGTATTCGAGTGCGGGGCTGAAGCGGCCTGTGTCAGTTTGGTTGAGCAGGGTGAGTGCAGCATTACGATCTTCGCTGCAATCAATCATCATGCGGACGAGGAAACCGCAACCACTGCAGTCTGTGAAGAGCGCCGCGCAGTCAGTTGGCCAATCGCATCGATGCAATCCTCATTCGACCGATACCGACATCGCTAGACATCAATCACCGCGCAGATCCCTGCCCTTCCGGCCCCGCTTCGAGATGACACGCCACCCACCGATCGCCTCCGCTGGCGCGAAGCTCCGGCTCCTCGGTCCGGCAGCGGTCGAACACGAATGGACAGCGGGTGTGGAAGTGGCATCCGCTCGGGGGATTGATCGGGCTCGGCACGTCGCCTTTCAGGATCATCGGCGTGCGGACGGCCCCGGGCTCAGCCACCGGCACGGCCGACAGCAGGGCCTTGGTGTAGGGATGTTTCGGTGCGGTGAAGATGTCATGCCTCGACGCCATCTCGACGATCTTGCCGAGATACATGACGGCGACGCGGTGCGTCATGTGCTCGACGATCGCGAGATCGTGGCTGATGAAGAGCAGCGCGAGGCCGAACTGCTGTTGCAGATCCTGCAGCAGGTTGACGATTTGCGCCTTGACCGAGACGTCGAGCGCCGAGACCGCCTCGTCGCAGACGATCAGTTCGGGTTCGGCGGCGAGCGCGCGGGCGATGCCGATGCGCTGGCGCTGACCGCCCGAGAATTCATGCGGCCGGCGGTTCAGCGCGTCGCGCGGCAGCCGCACGGTGTCCATCAGCGCAACAACGCGCGCCTCGAGTTCGGCGGCAGATTTGGCGAGGCCGAAATTGCGGATCGGCTCGGCCAGGATATCGCGCACGCGCATCCGTGGATTGAGACTGGAGTACGGATCCTGGAACACCACCTGCACCCGCCGGCGCATGCTGCGCAGCGCGTCATGCGAAACATCATCGATGCGATGGCCATCCAGCACCACCTGGCCGGCGGTGATATCGATCAGTCGCAGGATGGCGCGGCCGACCGTTGACTTGCCGCAGCCGGATTCGCCGACAAGAGACAGGGTCTCGCCGCGCTTGACCTCGAACGACACGCCGTCCACGGCGTAGACCCATTTGGGCTTGCGATTAAACAGGCCGCCGCGGACCGGAAAGTACTTCTTGAGATCGTTGACCTGGAGCAGCGGGACATTATTCATGCCGCAGCCGCCGCCTTGGGCGCATAGTGGCAGGCGGCGATATGGCGCGGACCCTTCTCTTCGAGACCGGGAGCGACCTCACGACAGAGATCGGTGGCGAGCGAACACCGCCCGGCAAAGACGCAGCCCTCGATCCGCTGCTTGAGGCTGGGTACTTGCCCGGGAATCTCGGCGAGGCGCCGCGCGGCGCCGGTGAGGGAGGAGCCGAGCTTGGGCACCGCGCCGAGCAGGCCCTGTGTATAGGGATGCCGGGGCGAGCGAAACAGCTCGGCCACCGGCGCCTCCTCGACCTTGCGGCCGGCATACATCACCATGACACGCTCGGCGACTTCGGCGACCACGCCGAGATCATGGGTGATGAGAACGATCGCCGCCCCGACGCGGCGCTTGAGGTCCAGCATCAACTGCAGGATCTGCGCCTGGATCGTGACGTCGAGCGCCGTGGTCGGCTCGTCGGCGATCAGGAGCTTTGGATTGCAGGCGATTGCCATGGCGATCATCACACGCTGGCGCATCCCGCCGGAGAGCTGATGCGGATATTCGCGGACCCGCCGCCTGGGCTCCGGGATACCAACCAGTGTCAGCATCTCGATGGCGCGCGCCTCCGCGGCCTGCTTGTCCAATCCTTGATGCATCCGCAGCGTCTCGCCGATCTGGCGGCCCACGGTCAACACCGGATTGAGGCTCGTCATCGGCTCCTGGAAGATCATCGAAATCTCGTTGCCGCGGATGGCGCGCATCTCGCGCTCCGAGAGCTGCAACAGATCCCTGCCCTGGAAGCGAACAGAGCCCGCGATCTTGCCCGGAGGCTCGGGGATGAGCCGCATCAGCGACATCGAGGTGACCGACTTGCCGCAGCCGGATTCGCCGACGATGGCCAGCGTCTCGCCTTCGTCGACATGGAAGGAGACGCCGTCGACCGCGCGGTTGATCCCCTCGGGCGTACGGAAATGGGTCTGAAGATTCTGCACTTCGAGCAATGCCATCGCGCTACAGGCCTTTCGCCATGCGCGGATCGAGCGCATCACGCAGGCCGTCGCCGAGCAGGTTGACGGCAAGCACGGTGACCGACAGGAACGCGGCGGGAAAGAACACGATGTAGGGCTTGATCTGCCACAGCGCCCTGCCCTCGGCCATGATGTTGCCCCAGGACGGAATGGTGGGCGGCGTGCCGGCGCCGATGAAAGAGAGGATGGACTCCACGATCATGGCGCTGGCGCAGATATAGGTTGCCTGCACCAGCATCGGCGCCAGCGTGTTGGGCAGGATGTGGCGCAGGATGATCATCGGCGTTTGCGTGCCCGAGGCCGTGGCGGCGTCGACATAGGGCTGTTCGCGCAGCGACAGCACGACGCTGCGCACCAGCCGCGACACCCGCGGGATCTCGGCCACGGTGATGGCCAGGATCACGTTGCCGACGCTGCCGCGCGTCAACGCCATCAGCGCGATGGCGAGCAGGATCGGCGGGATCGACATCAGTCCGTCCATGAACCGCATGACGATGCCGTCCGCCCAGCGCACGAACCCCGAGACCAGGCCGATGGCGAGGCCGGCGAGCGAGGCGAGCAGCGCCACCGAAAGGCCGACCGCGAGCGATACCCGCGCCCCGTAGAGCACCCGCGAATAGACGTCGCGGCCCAACAGGTCGGTGCCGAACCAATGGTCCGCCGAGGGCATGCGCGTCCGCTTGGCGGGCGCCAGCGCGGTCGGATCGACGGTCCCGAGATAGGGCGCAAAAATCGCGACCAGCACGAGAAGCAGAAGCAATGCGCCGCCGATCGCAACCGTCGGATGGTTGCGCAGGAAGCCAAGCACGCCGCGCCGGACCTTCACCGGCAGCATGAGGTCCGGAAGTTGCGGGGCGACGACAATACCCGGCGGCACCGCTGCGGTGCGGGTGATCGAGACGCTCAATAGCGGATCCTCGGGTCGACCAGGGTGTAGACGACGTCGACCATGAGATTGACCAGTACGTAGAGGAAGCTGAACAACAGGACGATGCCCTGGATCACCGGATAGTCGCGACGCAGGATCGCATCGACCGTCAAACGGCCAAGGCCCGGAATCGCGAACACACTCTCGGTCACCACCGCGCCGCCGATCAGCAGCGCAATGCCGATCCCGATCACCGTCACGATCGGAACCGCGGCATTTTTCAGTGCGTGGACGAACAGGATGTCGCGCTGCCCCAGGCCCTTGGCGCGCGCGGTGCGGACATAGTCCTGCTGCAGCACCTCAAGCATGGAGGCACGGGTAATGCGCGCGATCAGCGCGATGTAGACGCAGCCGAGCGCGACGGATGGCAGGATCAGGTTCCTCAGCCATGGCCAGACGCCCTCGGCCAGCGGGGTGTAGCCCTGCACCGGAAGCCATTCGAACTGCAGCGCAAACACGTAGGCGAGGACGTATCCGACAACGAAGACCGGAAGCGAGAAGGCGAACACCGCGAAGGCCATGATGGTGCGATCGATCCAGCTCCCCGCCTTCCACGCCGCCACCACGCCGAGCGGGACTGCGACAACAATGGTCAGCACGAGGGTGATCGCCATCAGCGAAAGCGTCGGCTCGATGCGCTGCCTGATCAGCGCGACCACCGGCAGGTTGGTGAAAATCGAGGTGCCGAGATCGAAGTGCAGGATGCGCCAGAGCCAGGTGCCGAACTGAACCAGAAACGGCTGGTCGAGACCAAGACTCTGGCGAATACGCTCAACGTCCTCCGGGCTTGCCTGATCTCCCGCGATCACCGCCGCCGGATCGCCGGGTGCGATGTAGAGCAGACTGAACACGAACAGCGCGACGATCGCCATCACCGGCAAGGTCGCGAGAATGCGGCGGAGGATGTACGAGGCCATGTGGTTCACCGCACCGTCATGCGGTCTTCGACACGCCCCAGAAGAACGGCAGCGGCCCCTTGGCAACGCCGGAGACGCTCTTGCGCCATGCCGTGTAACTCAGGAAGAAACCGGTCGGCGCATAAATGACATCCTCGAACGCCGCCTTGTTCAGACGCTTGACCGCAGCCTTCTCCTCATCGAGACTCTTGGCATCGAACCATGCCGTGACTTCCTTTTCCACAGCCGGGCTGTTGGGCCAGCCGAACCACGCCTTGTCGCCATTGGCGCGAATGGCGGTATAGGGGGCGGGATTGATGCAGTCCGCGCCGGCGTGCCAGGTGTGGAACATCTGCCAGCCGCCCTGGCCCGGTGGCGTCTTCTGGGCGCGGCGGGCACCGACCGTGCCCCAATCGGTGGCGACGAAGTCGACGTTCATGCCCAGTTGCTTCAACAGATCCGCGGTGACATCACCCATGGCCTTGGTGATCGGCTGGTCCTGCGCCACCAGGCAGGTGACGGGCTGGCCCGCATAGCCGCTCTCTGCCAACAGCTTCTTGGCGGCTGCGAGATCACGCTTGCCCTTGAGGATCTCACCGCCCTCCTCGGTGTAGAGCGGCGTATCCGGCGTGAAGAAACCCGGCAGCGGCTTCCAGAGCGAGTTGTCGTCGCCGACCAGCGCCCGCATGTAGTCTTCCTGGTTCATGGCCATCAGCACCGCGCGGCGCGCCCTCACATCGTTGAAGGGCGGGTACAGATGGTTCATCCGGAACGAACCGACGTTGCCGAGCGGATCGGCGATGTCGACGTTGATGTTGGGGTTCTTCCTGAGCACCGGCGCGAGATCGGGGATCGGGCTCTCCCACCAATCGACCTCTCCGTTCTGCAGCGCGGCTGCGGCTGTGGCCGGATCCGGGATCACCACCCATTCGATCCGGTCGACCAGCATCTGCTTGCCGCCGGCAAGCCAGGACGCCTTCTCCTGCCGTGGCGCGTAGTCGGCAAACTTCTCGAACACCGCCTTGGCGCCCGGCACCCACTCGCCCTTTGCGAATTTCATCGGGCCTGAGCCGATATAATCGGCGATCTGCTTGAACGGGTCGGTCTGGGCGATGCGCTCCGGCATGATGAAAGCGCAGGGCGAATTGTTCTTGCCCAGTGCCAACATCATCTTCGGATAGGGCTGCTTCAGCGCCCATTTGAAGGTCCTGTCGTCGACCGCGGTGAGCTCGTTCTGGATTGCCTTGAGCATCAACCCCATGGGATCGCGGGCCGCCCAGCGCGCAAGACTCGCGACCACGTCCTTGCTCAGCACCGGCTCGCCGTCGTGGAACTTCAGCCCCGGCCGGAGCCGAAAGGTCCAGATCAGTCCGTCATCGGATACCTCCTCGGACTCGACCATCTGGCGCTGCGGCTGCAGTCTGTCATCAATGCCATAAAGGGTGTCCCACACCATCGCGGCGGCATTGCGCACGACATATTGTGTGCCCCAAATGGGATCGAAGTTTGCAAGGTTGGCCTGGGGCACAAAGCGCAAGGTGCGCGCCGCGGCGCCTTGGGAAAGGGCTGGCATCGAAACGCCGCCCGCGGCCGCGAGCCCCCCCACCCCGGCAAGTCCTTTCAGCAGAGTCCTGCGATCCATAAACCTCTCCCAGTCTAGAGTTGTTATGATGCTTCCGCCCATTTCATCGGCCCGAGGGTTCGGCACCAAAACAGTTGAAACGGGTCAGTCAAACGATGGCGATCAACCTCTTTTGCCTGCAAATGATATGCCAGCGCGACCCGATTTGCTGCCGGCTCAGACCGCGATCTGCTTGAATTTCGACGATTCCTTCGGGTGCCACCAACGACCGCCAATGACGACGCCTTCGGACACGATCTTGCGGTCGCCGATGAGGTGCTCGTCGACGACGTCAACATAGTCGAACTGGCCTTCCCTGATCGAGATCAGGGTGGCATCTCCGACACTCCCCGGCTTGAGGCTGCCGAGTTCGGGACGCCGCAACGCCATCGCCGAATTGACCGTCGAGGCCGCGACCACGTCGGCGAGCGGCATGCCCATGCACAGAAACTTGGACATGGTCGTCACCTGATCGAAGGCCGGGCCGTCGATGCACAGGGCATGGACGTCCGAGGAGATGGTGTCCGGTGAGAAGCCGTTGGCGAGCATCGCCCGCGCAGTCTTGAAGGCGAATGAGCCCTTACCGTGGCCGATGTCGAACAACACGCCGCGTTCGCGCGCCTCCAGCACCACCTTTTTCACCGTGCCCTGGGCGGTCGCGGCCGAATTGGGAAACGGACGGAATGCGTGGGTGAGAACGTCGCCCGGCCGCAGGCGGGCGACCACTTCCTCGTAGCTCGGCGGCGGATGGTCGATATGCGCCATCAGCGGCATGCCGACCTCCTCGGCAACCTCGAGCGCGATGTCGAGCGGCACGATCCCCGAGGTGCCCGACGCGTGCAGGCCGACACGCACCTTGATGCCGACGATGAGGTCGCGGTTCTGATCCGCCACGCTGACGGCATCGATCGGATTCATCAGCCGGATCTCCTCGCTCTCGCCGACCATGATCCGTTGCGAGAAGCCGAAGATGCCGGCATGCGAGACATGCAGATAGGCGAGAATGCGGACCTGGCTCGGCTCGATCACGTGCTTGCGGAAGCCCGCGAAATTACCCGGGCCGGCGCTGCCGGTATCGACCGCCGTGGTGACGCCGGAGGTGCGGCAGAACTCCTCGGCGTCGATGCCGAGCGAGGTGCCGCCCCAATAGACGTGGGTGTGCAGATCGATCAGGCCAGGGGTGACGATATAACCGGATACGTCGCGCACGTCGGTGCCGGGATCGGCCTTGAGCCCGCTTCCGACCATGACCACCTTGCCTGCGGCAAACGCGACATCCGCCACGGCGTCGAGTTTCTGGGAGGGGTCGATCACCCGACCGCCGCGCAGAACCAGATCGAAAGGCATTGTCATCTCCGAACGTGAAAGTGAGGCGGCGGGAACGCGTGCAGCGACGAGGCCTCAGCCGTTGAAGGCGGCCTGGGCCTCCGGCAAATCCCAGATTTTGCCGATCGCCGCGGCTGCCTCCGAAACAATTGCCGCCTCGTCAGCGTGAATGTACCGGCCGGCGTCGACAAGTACACGCCCATCAACGATGACCTGGTCGATATTGGCGCGGTTCCCAAGCGCGATCAACCCGCGCCGCGGATCGAACAGCGGCTGCAGGTGCGGATGGGTCAGGTCGACGACGGTGAGGTCGGCGGTCGCGCCCGGCGCGATCACTCCGAGATCCGGCCGCTTGATGAGCCCGGCGGCGGTGGCCGTGACCGACTCGATCAAATCGGGCGCACTCGCAACGTCCGCGCTACCGGAGGCGATCTTCGAGATCATCGAGGCGGCGTTGAGTTCACCGAGAAGATCCATGTTGTAGCCGTCGGTTCCGACCACGGTCCTGACGCCGTGCCCGGCAAAGCGGCTGAACGCCGCGGTGACGCCCGCCCGCGCAAATACCCGCGGGCAGTTCGCGACCGCAGCGCCTCGCGCCGCCATCAGCTTCAAATCGCCATCGCTGCTCGCGATGCAGTGTGCGGCCAGAAGGTCGGGCGCGAGCAGGCCCAGCCAGTCGAGATATTCGGCCGGCGTGCGCCCGCCATGGCGCGCGCCGATTGTCGCAACCTCGGCCTGGCTCTGCGCCAGATGGATCGTGATGGGCACGTCGAGTTCGCGCGCCCGCGCGGCGCAGGCCCGCAGCAGGTCCGGGCCGCAGGTGTCGGTTGCATGCGGGCTCATCGCAAGCCCAATCCGGCCGTCGCCGCGCCCGTTCCAGCGTTGGTACAACGCGTTCCAGGTGTTCATATCGGCTTTGCCATCGTCACCGGCGTAGCGCACCACGCCATCTGCACCGGCCTTGGCATCCGACGTCGAGAACAGATAGGGCGCGCCGGTGAAGCGGATGCCCATCTCCTCGGCGGCGTCGAACATCTCAGGGATTGTGTTGCGAAACGGCTCCATCACCGTGGTGGCACCGCCCTTCAGGAGTTGCAGGATGCCGAGCCGCGCAATCGCGAGCCGCTCGGCCGGCGACAGCAGCTCGGCGCCGCGCTTGGTCAGCGGCAGCAGCACCGTATAGACGATGCTCTGGTTGTTGCGACGGCCGTTGCCGTCCTCCGTGTGCGTTCGAGCAACGGCTTCGCTGAAGCAGTGATTGTGCAGGTTCAGGAGACCGGGCAGCACAAAACGGCCGGGCCTGTCGAAGATCTCGGTGGCGGACGGACGGTCACGTTTCACGGCAGCGATCCGTTTGCCCTCGAGCAGCACCCAATGATCGCGCAGCACCTCCTGCGCACCATCCCTGCGCGACAACACATAGCTGCCGAAAATCGCGATTGTGCTCATGCCGGGCGCACATTCCAGAACACGGCCGTGCCGTCGAGGATGCCGGTGATGCCGGTGCGGTACGCGGTCGGTTGCTTGTACTGACCGATTGGGAAGTAGGGGATTTCCTCGAACGCCAACGCCTGGATATCACGGCAGATGCGCTGTTGCTCCGCCACATTGGGGGCGGCCAGCCACTGGCTTCGCAGCACCCCCATCTTCTCGCTGTTGTACCAGCCGGCGGCCTTACCATCCCCGCGCAGATTGGTGTTGCCGGCCGGATTGAGCCAATCGATGCCTTGCCAGTTGCCGACACCGGCGCTCCAGCCTCCCTGGGCAATCGGGTCCTTTTTCAGCTGTCGCTGCAGCACGGCGCCGAAATCCATTCCCGCATATTCGACGTTGATGTCGGCCTGCTGCAGCATGTCGGCCGCCACGTCGCCGAGCGGCTTTTGTGCGAGCGAGTTCGTGGGCACCAGCAGCACCACCTTCTCGCCATTGTAGCCGGCGGCCTTCAGATCAGCCTTGACCTTCGCCATATCGCGCGGTCCACGAAACACGTCAAGGCCGACATCGCTCGCCAACGGCGTACCGGGCGCGAAGAAGCCGATCGGCGACGTCTGATAAGCGGGATCGTCGCCCGCAACCGCCGTCATGAAAGCGGACTGATCGATCGCGCCCAACAAGGCCCGACGGATCGCGGGATTGTCGAACGGCGGTTGCAGATGGTTGACGCGCAGCATGCAGGTGTAGCCGCGCGGGTCTAGAATCCGCGTGGCGACGCCGGCACGCTTCAGCACCGGCAGCAGGTCGTGCGGTGTGGTTTCCTGCCAGTCCTGCTCGCCCGTCTGCAGCGCAGCGACCCCAGTCGCCGCGTCCGGCATCGTCGTCCAGAGCACGCGATCGTAATGAACGATCTTGGGACCGGCGGTCCAATCCGGCTTGCCGTCTTGACGTGGCTGATAGCGATCGAAGCGGGCGTAGACGTTGCGGGCGCCCTGGACACGCTCGTCGCTAAGGAAACGAAACGGGCCGCTGCCGATCACCTCGGTGAGCGGCTTGAGTGCATCCTGGCTCGCCAGCCGCTCCGGCATCATGAACGCCGCCTGGACCGCGGATTTGCCGAGCGCCGTGGGCAACAGCGGAAAGGGCCGCTTCAGCCGAAAGCGGATGGTGCGGTCGTCAGGCGCCGACAGTTCGTCGGTTGCCGCCATCAACTCCGCGCCAAAGCCGTCGCGCGCCGCCCATCGGCGAATGCTGGCGACACAATCGCGCGCCAGCACGCGCTCGCCGTCATGCCACAGCAGGCCTTCACGCAAGGTGAGGTCCCATTGCCGGTCGTCGTTGGAAACCACATGTCCGGACACCATTTGGGGCGAAACCTCAAGCGCCGAATTCATGCCGTAGAGCGTGTCGTAGACCATGAAGCCGTGGTTTCGGGAGACCTGCGCCGTGGAGTAGATCGGGTCGACGAAGGTCAGATCAATCACGGGAATGAAGCGCAGTGTGGTCTGCGACTGGGCGCGCAGGATTTGCGGCAGCGAAACCATGGGGGCTGCGGCCGCGGCCCGCAACAGAGAACGACGGGAAACGAGTTTCGTTGACGGCATGATCGACGTTCTTACCCGGCTGCGCGATCAGCGCGGCGCTCGGAAGCGGCCGCTTCGTGATGCCTGTAATTCGCGGCGAGCGCATCGCCGGTTGTGATCCACAGATCGGAGCAGGATTTGGCGTAAGTGAGAAACTCCCGCAGGAGACGAAGCCGCATCGGACGACCGCTGCATTGCGGATGCAGCACGGTGGTGACCATCGCGCCCCAGTCGCGCACCTCGTCCAGCTCATCCTTCCAGATCGAGAGCACATGCTCCTTCGGAAAGATCGGCCGTGGGCTGAACCGGGCAGACAGGCCATGCATCCAGTCGTCGTAGCTCGCGGTCACCGGAAGCTCGATCGTGCCCGGCCTGCCATCGGCAAGGCGATGGCGGTAAGGCCGCACATCGTCGCGAAACGACGAGGAATAGACGATGCCGTGGCGCACCAGCGCCACCCGCAGTTCCTCGGTGAACTCGCCGTAAGGCGCGCGATAGCCGATCGGCTTGACCCCAAGCCGGCGCTTCAGCGCGTCAAAACCGCGCTCCAGTTCCTCCTCGATCCAGGGGTCGCCCGGATCCGGCAGCAGATGGTGATAACCGTGATGGCCGATCTCGTGGCCGGCCTTGAGAATGGCCTCAGCCATCGCCGGATGCGCATCCACCGACCAGCCGGTAATGAAAAATGTCGCCTTGAGGTCAAGTTGATCGAGCAGTTCCAGCAGCTTCGGCGTCCCGACCCGCGCTTCATAGCCGCCATAGCTCATCGTGATCAGGCGCTGTGCGTGGACGGCGTCCTTGCTGGTCCAGGCGCTCTCCGCGTCGACATCAAAAGAGAGGAACATCGCCGCCGTATACGGCGCGGGCCAGGGATAGTCCGGGGCCGGCGGCGCGGTGTTCGCCGGGATGAGCGGAATGCTCGCAAGCGCTTTACTGTCCAGCATTGATCGTCGCCCTTTCCACGCCGTAATCGGTCAATTTCCATTTCGCAAGCAACGCGCGATAGGAGCCGTCCGCGATCAAGGCGTCCAGGGCCTCCGCGACGGCTTGTTGCAGCACCTTCTCCTTGACGCCCAGGGCAAGCCCGGTGAACTGGACGGCGAAAACGTCGCCGATCGGGACATAGGCGCCCGGTTCGAGGTCCATCACGTAAGGAAGCGTCTCGCCGCCCTGGACCGCAGCGTCGATGCGGCCTTGCTTGAGCTGCGTCCTCGCATCGGCCGATCCTTCGGTGCCGACGAACTTGATCGGATCGCCGCTGCAATGGGCGTCGCTCCAGGCGGCAATCTCCTTTGGAAACGACGTGCGCCGGCTGGCGCCCACGGATTTCCCGCACAGCGCCGTCGGGTCCTTGAATTCCGCTGCGCGAGATTGCTGGGTGAAGAAACGAGGTCCATTGCGAAGGTAATCGACAAACGTCGCAGCATCGTGCCGGCTCGCCAGATCCGTCATTCCCGACAGGATTGCATCCACCCTTCCCGTCGTGATCGCCGGCATCATCTGGTCGAAGCTCGTTTCCTCCCATGCGATTTTGACGCCGAGCTTGCGGCCGAGCGCCTCGCCGAGCTCGACGTCGAAGCCGGTCAGCGCGTTGGTCGCCGGATCGCGGAATTCCATCGGCGGATAGTTCGGCACGATGGCGATCCTGATGCTGCCCTGCTTGGCGATGTCGGGAGGCAATTCGACCGCGATCGCGGAAGCGACGACGGTGCACACGAATACGGACGCAAGAAGCAGCTTGATCATGTAGATCGCCTCGTCAAATCACTGCGGAGAGAAAGGACTGGGTGCGAACCTCGCGGGGGTGACCCAGAACCTCCGCCGCCGGCCCGGATTCCACGATTGCGCCATGATCCATATAGACGACAGTATCCGCAACCTCGCGCGCAAAACCAAGTTCGTGCGTCACTACCATCATCGTCATGCCGCTCCTGGCAAGCTCTTTCATGACGGATAGCACCTCGCCCACCAGTTCGGGATCGAGCGCACTGGTCGGTTCGTCGAACAGCATGAGCATCGGCTTCATCGCGAGCGCACGCGCAATCGCGACCCGCTGCTGCTGACCGCCCGAGAGCTCTGCGGGATAGGCATCGGCTTTCGCCGCAAGCCCGACGCGCCGCAATAGCTCCATTGCGTCCGACCGCGCTTCCTCGGGCTTGCGGCCCTGAACCTGCACCGGACCTTCCGTGATATTCTCCAGCGCGGTCTTGTGGGGGAACAGGTTGAAGCGCTGAAACACCATGCCGGTCTTCAGGCGCTGCTGCGCGATCTCGCGCGGGCTCAGCCGATGCAATCGCCCACCCGCTTCGCGCAGGCCCAAGAGTTCGCCATCCAGCCAGATGCCGCCGCTGTCGACGGAGGTCAGCTGGTTGATGCAGCGCAGCAGCGTGGTCTTGCCCGATCCCGACGCGCCGATCAGGCAGAGCACCTCGCCCGCCCAAACGTCCAGCGAGACCTGCCTGAGAGCCTGAAACTCCCCGAAGCTCTTGCCGACCGAGCGGATCGCGACGAGGGGACGGGTCATCGGGCGATCCGCTGTGAGCCGCGGGCGAAGCGTCGCTCGAGCAGCATCTGCAGCGGCGTCAGAACAGAGACGACGAGCAGATACCAGAAGCCGGCGACGATCAGGAGTTCGATGACGCGCGAATTCGCGTAATAGATGTTCTCGGCGTTGTGCAACACCTCCGGATATTGGATGACGCTTGCAAGCGACGTGGCCTTCACCATGCCGATGAACTCATTGCCGAGCGGAGGGATCACGACCCGCATGGCCTGCGGCAGGATGATCCGTCGCAGCGCCTGCAGCCGTCCCATGCCGATCGCCTGGGCGGCCTCATATTGCCCGGCGTCGACCGACAGCATGCCCGCCCGCATCACTTCGGAGGTGTAAGCACCCTGGTTGATGCCGAGGCCGAGCAGCGCCGACAGAAACGGCGTCATGAGGTCGACGGCCCGCACCGACCACAGGCCGGGAATGCCGATGCTCGGAAACACCAGCGCAAGGTTGAACCACAACAGCAGCTGCAGGATCAGCGGCGTGCCGCGGAACAGCCACGTGTAGCCAGCGGCGACGGACTTCAACACGGGATTGGGCGAAAGCCGCATGATCGCAACGACGACGCCCAAAACGATGCCGAGCGCCATCGCCAGCACCGCCATCACCATGGTGTTGACGATGCCGTCGAGGATCACCTGCGCGGTCAGGAAGCGGCCGACATAGGTCCACTCGATCTGACCATGGGCGAACGCACGCCCGATCAGAGCCAGCACCACGATAATCGCGGCCGCTGCGAGCCAGCGTCGCCAATGAGCCTGACGCGCGATGCTCAGTCCCGCAATATCGGGAAAACCCTCCGCAAGCGTGGGCGCCGTTCTCATTGTGTGGCTGCGTTCATCATGGGTTGACGCACCGCGTTCGCACCGAGCCCATATTTATCGAGAATGGCCTGGTAGGAGCCGTCCGCGATCATCGCTGCGAGGTGTTGGGTCACGACTTCGCGGAGCGCCGCATCATCCTTCCGGAACATGATGCCCTGGTAACCGATGGAAAACGGCTCTCCGACCACGCGATATTTCCCGGCCTCCTGCGCTTGCGCATAAGGCAACGTCTCGCTGCCTTGCACCGCGGCGTCGATGCGGCCTTGCTTGAGCTGGTTGCGGACATCGATGCTGTTCTCTCCCGGAACATATTGCACCGCAGGCTTGCCGCTGGCCTCGCAATTCTGCTTGCTCCATTTCTCGATCTCGACCGGGAAGCTGGTAGAGCGCGTGGTTCCGACCTTCTTGCCACAGAGATCGATCGCGGCCTTCGCCTCGCTCTCCGCCAGCACGAAGAATTGCGGCCCCGTTGTCAGATAGTCGACAAAGTCGGCGCTCTCGCGCCGCGAGGCGCGGTCCGAAATGCCGCTGATGATGAAATCGGCGCGCCTGGTCTGCAACGATGGAATGAGCTCGGCGAACGGCGTTTCGCTCCAGACGATCTTCAAGCCCAGCCGCTTCGCGATCGCATTGGCGAGATCGATGTCAAGCCCGGAGAGTTCATTGGTCGCCGGATCGCGATACTCCATCGGCGCGTAGGTCGAGTTGACCGTCAGCCGCAGTTCGCCCGCCTGCTTGATCGCATCAGGCAGTTCGGCGGCCTGTGCCGTCGCAACGGCGACAAGCGCGGTGAGAGTAACGGACAGCGAGAGACGTCTCATATCAGCTCCTTCGGCAACGCCGCGACCAGCGGTCGCGTCTCGTCAAATCGCATCGAGAGCGGCCGGCTCGATGACGCCGGCGCGCTCGGTGATGACGGCATATTGCTCCGGGCGTCGATGCGCGGCGAAATTGAACATCTTGTCCTTGCCCTGGCGACAGAGATCGAGATCGAGGTCGGCGACGATGACCTCGTCGGCAAGCGTCTGCGCTTCGGCGACGATGCGGCCGTTGGGGTCCACGATGCAGGACCCGCCGATCAGCCCGGAACCATCCTCGTCGCCTGCTTTTGCCACCGCGATCGCCCAAGTCGCGTTCATGTAGGCGTTGGCCTGGGTCACCAGCGTCGAATGAAAGGTGCGCAACGTCGCATCCTCGGTGACGCCGCCGTTGGGATCGTAGGCCGCGGAATTATAGCCGATGCAGACCAGTTCGACACCCTGCAAGCCGAGAACGCGCCAGGATTCGGGCCAGCGGCGATCATTGCAGATCATCATGCCCATGATCGCGTGGCGCCATTCCTCTCCGGCGCGAAAGGCAGGAAATCCCAGATCGCCATATTCGAAGTAGCGCTTCTCCAGCTGCTGGTAGCGGGCGCCGGCGCGCGGCTCGACCGTACCCGGCAAATGGACCTTGCGATAGCGACCGAGAATTTCGCCGTCGGGATCGACCAGGATCGAGCAGTTGAAGCGTTGCCCCCCGGATGTCAATTCGGCGTAGCCGACATAGAAGCCGATACGGAGCGCCCGGGCGCGATCGAACAGCGGCTGCACGGCCGGATTCGGCATGCCGCGCTCGAAGTAATGATCGAGCGCCTCACCCTCGATCAGCCATCGCGGAAAGAAAGTCGTGAACGCCAGTTCGGGAAAAACGACCAGGCTCGCGCCGCGCGCGGCCGCCGTCTCCAGCAGCGTCAGCATCCGGCCAAGCGTGTGCTCGCGCGTATCGGCCTTTTGTGTCGGCCCCATCTGAGCGGCGGCGGCGCGGAGAACGCGAGCCAATATTGCCTCCAATCTGTGCGGATTGCTTACGCAAGAGGCGGATGAGCCCGCTCCCACAGCACTCGCAGCACTCCGATCTACCCGCGATTACGGGGAAGCGCGGCGCCAATTGCAATCATTCGTGCTATGATATTTTGACGGAGACAATAACCGGTACGAATATGAACCTGCGTCAATTGGAGATCCTGCGTGCGGTGATCCGCCATCGCACCACGGTCGCAGCCGCGGACGAACTGGCGCTGTCGCAGCCGGCGATCAGCAACGCGCTGAAGGCGATGGAGGCAAGTGCGGGCTTCGCCCTGTTCGAGCGAGTCAACAACCGGCTGTTTCCGACCACCGAGGCGATGGCGCTCTACAAGGAGAGCGACGCGATTTTCGCGCTCCATGCGAAACTCGAAAATCGGGTGCGGGACCTGCGGGAGTGCCGCTCGGGACAGCTGTCGATCGTGGCCACGCCACCGCTCGCCTACAGCATCATTCCGCCCGCGCTGTCGAGCTTCCTGCGCCGCCGGGCGCAGACGCGCGTGTTCTTCGACGTCCGGCGCTACGAGGGAATCATCGACGGCGTGCTGAGCAGGGTTGCGGAACTCGGCTTCGCGCTCGGCCTGTCGCATCATCCGGGCATTGCGCACGAGGTCGTCCACAGCGGCGAAATGGTCTGCGTACTTCCGCCTGAGCATCCGCTCGCCGCCCAGCCGGTGATTTCCGCCTCCGACCTTGTAGGCCTGCCCTTCATCGGGCTGGAGCGCGGCACACGACTGGGCGAAGCCGTGCGCGAGAGTTTTGCGCAAGCCGGGGCGCCGTTCCAGCCGACCGTCGAGGTTCGATATTGCAACACGGCCTGCGTGCTCGCAGCCGCCGGGGTGGGCGCAGCCGTCGTCGATCCGTTCTCGCCGCGCCAGAGCGGCGGCCAGACCCTCACGGTCCGGCCCTTTGCGCCCAGGACCGTGGCCGTCGCCTATATGCTGTGGTCGGAGGCGGAACCCCTGTCGCGCCTGGCCAAGGCGTTCCTGAACGAAGTCCGGCAGGCCAGCGGCGTTCTTGGCCGCGATTGCTCCTGATCGGATCACGTGTCAAAGAGCCGGGATGAGAACACATGTGTTCTCCCCTCACTTCAATATCTCGAACGGCAACGGCACCCTCATGACACTCGCGGCACGAATCGATGCAATTCTCGGAGGATTCGGCGTTCCCCGCGATCATTATCAGCGCGGCAATCGCATCGTCCGCTCGCCGTTGACGGGCGAGACCATCGCTCACGTTGGCGACGCCGATACCGATAGCGTCACCGATGCAATCGAACGCTCGAAAAGAGCGTATCTGGCGTGGCGATCGTTCCCTGCACCCCGGCGTGGAGAGTTCGTCCGGATTCTCGGGGAGGAGTTGCGCTCCGCCAAGGCCGCGCTCGGCGAGCTCGTCACCATCGAGGCCGGCAAGATCATGTCCGAGGGCCTCGGCGAGCTTCAGGAAATGATCGACATCTGCGACTTCGCGGTCGGCCTCTCCCGCCAGCTCTATGGTCTCACCATCGCCAGCGAACGAGCGAACCATCGGATGATGGAGCAATGGCATCCGATCGGGCCGGTCGGCATCATCACGGCTTTCAATTTTCCGGTCGCGGTCTGGGCCTGGAATGCCGCGCTCGCGCTGGTGTGCGGCAACCCCGTGATCTGGAAGCCTTCGGAGAAGACCCCGCTGACGGCGCTCGCGGTGCAGGCGCTGGTCCAGCGCGCAGCGGCGCGGTTCGACGGTGCGCCGCCCGACCTGTCGACGATCCTCATTGGCGGACGCGAGGTCGGAGAGATGCTGGTCGACGACGCGCGGGTGCCGCTGGTATCGGCGACCGGTTCAACCGCCATGGGCCGAACGGTCGGCCCGCGACTGGCGCAACGCTTCGCACGGGCGATCCTCGAACTCGGCGGCAACAATGCGTCGATCGTATGCCCGTCGGCCGACCTCGACCTCGCGCTTCGCGCCATCACCTTCGCCGCCGTCGGCACGGCAGGCCAGCGCTGCACGTCCTTGCGGCGCCTGTTCGTTCATCACGCCATCTACGATTCCCTCGTGGCGAAGCTGAAACAGGCCTATGCCGCCGTCCAGATCGGCAATCCGCTCACCAACAGTGCCACCCTCGTCGGACCGCTCATCGACGCGGCGGCCTTTCATAAGATGCAGGAAACGCTCGCGGAGGCACGCAAGCTTGGCGCACGGATAACCGGCGGCGAACGCTTCGAGGTGGGATCACATGCGGCGGCCTACTATGTGAAGCCGGCGCTGGTCGAAATATCGGGACAGATCGGCCCGGTCCTGAATGAAACCTTCGCGCCGATCCTCTATGTCATGACATATTCCGACTTCGACGCGGCACTGGCGCTGCACAATGATGTCCAGCAGGGCCTTTCTTCATCGATTTTCTCGACTGATCTTCGTGAGGTGGAGAAATTCCTCTCTGTCGTCGGTTCGGACTGTGGCATCGCAAACGTCAACATAGGTCCATCCGGCGCCGAGATCGGCGGCGCGTTCGGCGGCGAGAAGGAAACCGGCGGCGGACGCGAGGCCGGCTCCGACGCATGGAAGGCCTACATGCGGCGGATCACCTCGACGATCAACTTCGGCAACGATCTTCCGCTCGCCCAGGGCGTCAAGTTTGATATCGGCTAGAACTAGCGGATGGGCTGGACATGAATCCGCGATGACAGGTGATTTGTCCGACGTGCAGTGCGTTGGTTGGTCGCCTGTGTCACTGGGCGGTGCGTCCCCGTTCAAAGGATTGTTGAGTGCACCGTAATTTCCCCACCGTAACTCCCCCGTAACTCCCGGATCGATCAAATCGTCAGGGGGAAAATACAACAACGGATCGCCTCGCCAGAGGCGGCTGAGAGGCAACCCTCGCGCGGCCTTGGGGAGATCGCGCGACATTGACTGCGGCGTTAACGTTGACGGGTTAGGTTAAGCTGCGAGTCACGTTGTGCTATTGCGACGAGCCGCTATGTTGGTCGCTATGAAAAAACCGCATGAAGCGACTGAGATTATTTGCCCCGCCTGTGATGGCACGGGGGCCGAGAAGATCAAGCAGCCAACGGAACCGGACCGCAAGATCTATCCTGCCACCTGCAAGCAATGTCACGGCAAGGGCCGAATAGAGAAGCCGCAGTAACCAGTCCGCCAGCCATCTTGGCTCATCGATCCACGTCTGCCGCACACGCGGGCCTGGTCACTTCCGGATTCGGGGGCACGGCAGACATTGCCCGTTTGCGCAGGCCTATCGCAGCTTGACCCTTTGGCGCGGCCGCTTAGCCCTCTGCTCGAATTTCTTGGCCAAATCTTTCGACAAGGCATTGGCGAATTTGCTCGAACCACCGCATTTCATGCTCTGCGACGAAGCCCACGGCCGTCAGTACCGCGCATGCAAATTGGTCGGCGATCATCAGCCGCGAGAGCGGAAATTCCATTGTGATTTGCCAGTGCTCGTGCTCGCCCTTGGCAGGGCGACAATATGACCCTTTTCGGCTCACGGCGTGTTCCAACTAGGTCGTTGGAACAATTGTTCACTTGATAATTTAGGATGTTGACCGCCTTGTCGTTAACCAGCATATTTCGCTGCGTTCGCGGAGGGCGAGCCATGCACTACTCCTATGGCGGCGAAAGATCGCCTGCGAAAAGAACGCAGGAACAAGATCACAGGTGCACCAACTGTGGTGCTCGACCACACCTCATCCAGACACTGCTAGATACGCGGCACGGAAAATCCGTCCGCTTGTTCGAGTGCAAATGTGGGACGCTCATCTGGGAAGATGAGTGATCGGCGCGCAGGAGCGCGGCCGAAACCTCGCTATGCTCACGGCTCTCCGCGTCACCAATGCGACGGCGCGGCCCTCGTGTTGCACAAGGGCATCAGTTGAACTCGCAACTGCACCCTTGGCGGCGCACGCCGCCGATCGGTCTCCTTTCGGCCCTGACGCGAACAAAAACTTCGGCAAAAGCGGCAACGCGATGTCAGGAGGGAGACGACAACAAATGTTGCGCGAACGAAGTGCCGTCTACGAGCCGGAAGAACTCTCGCTGTTGGGACGTATCTTTGATCAATCAGTCGCGGCGTTGCCGGCAGCCCTGCGAACTCCCGCCAATCGAACGGAGATCGCAAAGATCATTCTCGGGCGTGCAGCCGCGGGCGAGCTTGAACCATGTCGCTCTGCTCGTCAGACGCATTCAATGGCTCGGTGAAACACGAAATTGCGGACCAGAGGCGGCGTCGAACCCAAGCAGAGCGACCGCATCACCAGAACACATCAGGCGGCGCGCACGGTTCCCAGGAACCGTCGAACCTCATCCTTCAGTCGATTGCTTTGAGCCGCCAGCGACCGCGCCGAGGACAGCACCTGCGCGGATGCGCTGCCGGTCTCGACCGCGCCGCGCTGCACATCGGAAATGTTGGTCGAGACCTGCTGGGTGCCATGGGCCGCCAGCCGCACATTCTCGGAGATGTCCCGGTTGGCGGCCTCCTGCTCCGCGACCGTGGCAGCAATCGTCGAGGCGATGTCCGACATCTGACCGATCGTACTGCCGATCTCCTCGATGGCCGCGACGGACTCGCCGGTCGCGGCCTGAATGCCGCTGACCTGCTGGCTGATTTCTTCGGTCGCCTTGGCCGTCTGTTGCGCCAGCGCCTTGACCTCAGAGGCGACCACGGCAAAGCCGCGTCCGGCGTCTCCCGCCCGCGCGGCCTCGATGGTGGCGTTCAAGGCCAGCAGATTGGTCTGCCCCGCAACTTTCGTGATCAATGCGACCACGTCTCCAATGCGGCCCGCGGCCTTTGACAACGCGCTGACCCGATCGTTGGTGCCATGCGCCTGCCGGACCGCGTCGCGCGCAATTTTCGCCGACGCCTGCGCCTGCCGGCTGACGAGATCTGCCGAAGCCGCCATCTTCTCGGCAGCCGACGCCACCGCCCGCACATTGGCGGAGGCTTCCCCCGACGCCGTATCGACCACGGCGGCAAGATGCCGCGACCGGTCGGCCGTCGTCGTCAGCACGCCCGCGGAGGATTCGAGTTCACTCGACGCTGCCGAGACGGTGTCGATGATATCCCCGACCGCCCGTTCGAAATCGTCGACAAACCTGCGCATTTCATCCTTGCGCAGACGCGCCTGGTTCTGCTCGAATTCGGTCTTCTCGGCGCGCAGCCGTTCCGAGCGGTCGAGACTTTCGCGGATCGCCGCCTGCATGCGCGACAGCGCTACAAGCAATGCAGCCGTCTCGCTCCTGGATCGGCCTCCCGGCAGGGCGATCTCGCCGTCCAAACGGCCATCGGCGATATCCTCGGCAAATTTGACGGCCTTCTGAACCGCCGGGACGATCGCGATGCTCAGCACGAAGGTGATGAAGATTGCAATGGCAACCGAAGCGCCGATGGCGCTGATCGTCGATCTCACGCCCTGGGCGACCAGATCCTCCGCGCTGGTCCGCAGCTGCAGTCCGTCCGCCGAATATTGTTCGGCCAACTGGTCAAACGCGCCGGCGAGCGCGGCGATCTGTTTGGCCGCCATGACGTCGGGCCAACCGGCGGCAACGGCCACGACCGACTCCCGCAAGGCTCTCGCGCTGTTCCGGCCCTCGTCCGACATCGCCCGGTCAATGGCCACGTCGAGGTCGTCCACAATCGTTGCGACCGCCTTGTCGACCTCGGCCCGGCTGAGCATATGGTTCTTGAGCGCGGCCTCGGCGGACGCGCCCACCTCGCGGCCGGATCCCGGGGCGCCCTGCCCGCGCGCGACCGCGAGCAGCGCCTGCCGCTCGCTCGTCTCCCGAGGAGCCGCGGCCTCGCGCGCCAGGTTTGAGATCGCCAATTTCCCGCGAAGCTCCGCGAACCTCGTCTCGGCGCTGCGCGCGTAGCTGATCGACATCACGGCATCGTCGTAGATCCGCAACGCCAGATGACCAAGTTCGCGCTGTTCCTGGAGCACGAACAGTCCGAGCGCAATCGTAACGGATGCCAGCGACAGGCAGGCGAGCAGAATTCGGAAACGAATGCGCACGGATATCTCTTTTTTCTTGTCTGGGTCCGCGTCAGTTGGTCATCCCCGAGGGGCGCGATTTGGCGTCCTGCCCGACGTCCTATTCGGCGTCCACGGTCATTTTCATCTTGGGGTGGATCAGGCAGCGAACCTGGTAGGTGCCGACTTCATCGAACGCGAGCTCCAGCTCGTCGCCCGGCTTTTCCACAACGCCTGGCCGGTTGGCGCCGCCTGGCGTCTTGACCGAGATGTCGTGCGTCACGTTGTCGTCGTTGACGAAACTGAGCTTTTCTCCGGCCTTGATCGCCACACTGTCCTGGCTGAAGACCTTGTCCTTCTGCGATATGGCCGTCGCGGCGATCGAGGCCGTCGAGATGCCGACAACGAGGCCAAAGAAGGCGGCGCGGCAGATCATTTTATCCATGTAACTTGCTCCTTGGTCGGCAGCACGGGAATCGAAATCTGGTCGTCGCGGCTGGTCAGCGTGTGCATGAACGCGACCAGATCGGCGATCTCGGTTTCGGTCAGTCCGAGGCGATGCATCTCGGGCGACAGGCTCGGACGTTGAAGAAAGCCGGCATCGTAATGAACGACCACCTCACGCAGGCTGGCCGACGAGCCGTCATGCATGTAGGGAGCGCGCTGATCGATGTTGCGAAGTGTCGGCGTCTTGAATGCGTGCTGCAGCAGGGGCTCGCCCGGCACTTCGGCGCCACGGCCGATGTCGTCGCTTGTCAGACCGATATCGTGAAACCCATCATCGGTGAATCGCCAGCCGGAGTGACAGGCGGCGCAATTCGCCTTGCCGTTGAAGACGACAAAACCCCGCTTGGCGGAAGCGCCGATCGCGGCCTCGTCGCCTTCGATCCAGCGATCGAACGGCGCCTTGTTGCTGACGAGCGTTCGCTCGAACGTCGCGAGCGCCTTTGCGAGATTTGACCTGGTGATCCCGTCGTGCCCGAATGCGTCCCGGAATAGACTGCGATAGCCGGGGATTTCGACAAGTTCGGCGAGCAGTTCGGGCATCGATTGATCCATCTCGGCCGCGGCCTCGATCGGTCCTGTGGCCTGCTCCTCGAGATCGCTCTTGCGGCCGTCCCACATCAAAAGGTCGGCCCAGGCCAGATTGAGCAGCGTCGGAGTGGCCCGTCCCAGCGGCTTCGCATCGTGCCCGACGCCATGACCGAGCCCATCTTTCCAGCCAAGCGCGGGGTTGTGGCAGGTCGCACAGGACATTGTGTTTACGCCAGACAGCCGCGGATCGAAGAACAACGTATGGCCGAGATCTGCCTTGGCGTCGGTGTAGGGATTGTCCTTCGGAAACGGGATCGACGCCGGCCGACGGTAGGTCTGCTTCAACGCATCAAGCTGGGGCGGCTCGGCCGCGCCGACTCCCTGGGCAAGCGGGCCGAGAAGCAGCATTGCCGCGCACCACGCAGCCCTGCCGGCGCGCGCGCGAACAGAGCTTTGCGGCAAGGAAACCTCGGCAAGCCGAGTAGCGCAATTCGACATCTCACGATAATTTTCAATTTAAGATTGAAGACGGGATCGCACGCGCATCCTGCAACACATCCCTTAACATTTTACCACTCGCCGCCGGCTCTACTTCAGGCGGCGGCCTACGCGAGATTGCGCGCGGCCAAATGGATTCCGGCGAGCATGCAGCGCACCGAACCTCCGGCAAGCTCGATGGTCGGCACCTCCAGCGGCAGGATGGCCGCTGACCGCTGCAGCGTCGCGAGCTGTTGCGGCTGCAGGGCCTTGAGGGCGCGCGCCGACATGGCCACGATCCGCCCCTCCCTGCCCTGCAGTTCGATGGCATTGCCGGCGAACTCGCCGATCTGCTCATGGCTGAGATCGATCACCGCCCGCCCCGTTCCATTCAGCCGCTCAGCGATCTCGGCGCGCCGCGCGGCATCACGGATGGTGGCGAGCCCGATCAGGCCAAAATCGGTACCGATGCACATCAGCACATTGGTGTGGTAGATCGGCCGGCCCAACGCGTCGACCGCATCGAAGACCACCGGCTCGAAGTTGAAATGCGTGCAGAAGCGCTCCAGCGCGACCTCGTTGGTGCGGTTGGAGCGGGCGGCATAGGCAACGCGCTCGACATGATCGAGCACCATCGCACCGGTGCCTTCGAGATAGACGCCGTCCTGCTCCAGCCCGGAATAATCGATCACGTCCTGCACGCGATAGCGCTGCTTCAGCATCTCGATCACGTCGTACCGGCGCTCCCGCTGCCGGCTCGGCGAGAACATCGGATAGAGTGCGACATGGCCGCCCGAATGGGTGGAGAACCAGTTGTTGGGGAAGACGGAATCGGGCGTAGCACAGCCCTCATCCTCGAACAGATGCACCGCGACACCGGCGGCTTGCAGCGCCGCGGCCGCCCGCGTCACCTCGGCGTGGGCGGCAACGGCGATGGCGGCGGCGCTGCGGCCGGCATCGGTCGCCTGGAAGACATTGTCCTCGGCCGTGGCCGCGTTCGGGCCGAAGTGATGCGGGCGGATCATGACGACGCCGCGCGGCGCCTGGACCGAGAGCTTGTGCACGGTCAGCACGCTTCCAGGACCGGGCGCGGCTGCGGCGCCGGCAGATTGAGCAGGCCGAACAGGTTGCGCGGGTCTTGCGGCGCGGTCAGGAGATCGATCTCCTCATAGCAGTCGGTGCCCTCGACCAGATCGCGCAGATAGCGCAGCGCCGAGAAATCCTCGATCGCGAAGCCGACGGAATCGAAGATCGTGATCTGGTCTCGCGAACGGCGCCCTTTCGCTGCGCCGGCGATGACTTGCCACAGCTCGGTCACCGGAAAATCGGCCGCCATCTGCTGGATCTCGCCCTCGATCCGGGTCTGCTCCGGCAGCTCGACGAAGACCTCGGCGCGCAGGAGGATCTCGCGCTGCAATTCGGTCTTGCCGGGACAGTCGCCGCCGACGGCGTTGATATGGACGCCGGCCCCGACCATGTTGTCGGAAAGGATCACAGCCTTCAGCTTGTCGGCGGTCACGGTGGTGATGATATCGGCGCCGAGAACGGCGACTTCCGCGCTCGCGGCCACCTCGATCTCGAAACCGTGCGGCGCCAGATTGGCCTGGAACTTCCTGGTTGCGGTGGGGTCAATGTCGAAGACGCGCAGCCGCCGGATGCCGTTGACGGCCTTGAAGGCGAACGCCTGGAACTCCGACTGTGAGCCGAGCCCGATGATCGCCATGACCTGCGCGTCCTTGCGGGCGAGATATTTCGCCGCGAGCGCCGAGGTCGCGGCGGTGCGCAGCGCGGTCGTGATCGTCATCTCCGAGAGCAGGCGCGGATAGCCGGTCTCGACATCGGACAACACCCCGAACGCCGTCACCGTCTGCAGGCCGGTGCGCGTGTTCTTCGGATGGCCGGTGACATATTTGAAGCCGTAGAATTCGCCATCGCTGGTCGGCATCAGCTCGATCACGCCGTTGCGGGAGTGGCTGGCGACGCGCGGGGCCTTCTCGAAGGCGTTCCAGCGCCGGAAATCCCCCTCGATATAGCCGGCGAGACCGATCAAATAGGGCTCGATCCCGACCAGGCCGATCAGCCGAACCATGTTCTCGACGCCTACATAACGAACCATTTGCGGGCTCTCCTGGACGAATTCTTCTCGTTCAAGAGTTCTAGGCCAGAGCACTTTGTGCTATAAATCTCGAACAAGTGCACTTTTTGTACGATTTCTGTACAAATCGCTCAGCCAAGATAAGCAAATTGCTCATGCATGTTTTCGACGAGCTGGATCATAGGCTGATTGCCGTCCTGCGCGAGGACGGACGTGCGCCGATCTCGAAGCTCGCGACAATTCTCGGCGTCTCGCGCGCAACGGTGCAGAGCCGGCTCGACCGGCTGATCGAGACCGGAGCCGTGCTCGGCTTCACCGTGCGCTTCCGGCAAGACCATGACGACAATGCCATCCGGGCGATCATGATGATCGAGGTCACCGGCAAGTCCACCACCGCGGTGATCCGGCAATTGCGCGGCCTGCCCGAGTTGCACGCCCTGCATGCGACCAATGGCACCTGGGACCTGATTGCCGAAATTCGTACCGACAGCCTCGCCGAATTCGACCGCGTGCTGCGCGAGGTACGCAGCATCGACGGCGTCCTCAACAGCGAGACCAGCATCCTGCTGAGCTCAATCTAGATCGGGCGCGCGTGCTTCCCATTCGGGCGTGGGTTCAAGAGCAGCCGCCGTTGCCGCCGCAGGTGCACCCTTGATGCGCGGGCGCCGGCGGTGCCTCGTCCTGCTTCAGCGACCACGTGACCATGTAGGTCAGGCAGTCGAGCCCGGGATCATCAGCCCGCTCGATCGCATTCATCAGGCCGAGCCAGTCCTCGCTCACAGCCAGGTTGGCGAACCGTCGCACTGCGCCGGATGCATATTCGCCCATCGTCTCGTCGTAACGACTGGCGGCGTCTCCAATCCGCGCGAACAGGACGATGTCGTTGCAGGCGAGCAGCGCCTCGCTGGCTTGAGCTTCGTCGCTGAAGCTTCTGATGATGGCGCCGAGTTGCATGGTCCGCTCCTATTGCACCAGCGGCGACGCCGATGCCGCCAGCGCAATGCCGGTGATTTCGGCGCGGCCGGCCAGCACCGAGACATACTGCGCCAGCGCCCGATGCTGGACGCTGATCGCCAGATAGTCGGCAATGCGCTCGCGGGCGACTTCGAACGGCAGCACCTGTCCTGACGCGTGCTGATCGAGCCGGACCACGTGAATGCCGTAACGGGTTTCGGCGATGGCGAATTCGCCGGGGCGCATGCGCTGCAGCGCGGCCTCGAACTCAGCCACCGTCTGGCCGCGCGTCAGCTGGCCAAGGTGGCCACCGTTCTCGGCCGAGGTCTTGCAGTCGGAATGACTGCGCGCGAGTCCCGCAAACACGGCGGGATCGGCGCGGACAGCCGACAGGATCGTCTCGGCCGCGGCCCGCGCGGCGGCCCGTGCCGCCACGTCGTCACGCGGGGCCGCGATGAGGATATGCGCAGCCTCATCGAGATCGCCGGAACGAAAGCGCGCGCGGTTCTGCTCATAGAAGCGCAGGCACGCAGCCTCGTCGGGCTCCGGCGTGACCACCTCGCGCTCGATCAAGGCCCGCATCGCGGCCTCCTCGGCCGTCTCGAAGCGCCCCTCGGAGTCGCGGAGCGGCTCGGCTTCGATACCGAGGCGCCTGGATTCCTGCAGCAGCAGCTCGCGCACGACCAACGCCCGCGCCGCCGCCTGCCAGGCCAGGATCGGCTTTTCCGCCGGATGGTTCTGGACCTCGCGGGCGATCACCTCGCGTGCGATCACCGTGCCGTTGACGCTGATCGTCTTCGGTTTCGGCAGTGTATCGGCAACCGAGCAATCCATGGTCTACTCCGCGGGCTGAAGCGGGCGGGCTCTGCGGCCGTCACGGCTGCGGACCACCTGATAGCCGCGGCGGCCGAGATACCAGACCGGCGCGCTCCAGACGTGCACCAGCCGGGTGAACGGGAAGACGAGGAAGATCGTCATGCCGAGCAGGAGATGCGCCTTGAAGATCGGATGGACGTCGAGAATGTCGGCGGCGACGCCGGGCTGCAAGGTCAGGATGCCTTGCGCCCACGCCATGAACTTCACCATTTCATGACCGTCGAGATGCCCCATCGAGATCGGGATGGTCGCCAGTCCTAGCAGCAATTGCGCGAACAGCAGCAGCAGGATCGCGGTATCGCCAAACGACGAATTGGCGCGGATGCGCGGATCGAACAGCCGCCGATGCGTCAGCAGGGAAATTCCGACCAGGCACATCAGGCCGGCCGTGCCGCCGGCGACAATCGCCAGCATCTGCTTGAAGCCGTGCGACACGCCAAGCATGTCGAACACCCAGATCGGCGTCAAAAGTCCGACCAAATGGCCGAAGAAGATGAAGAGGATGCCGACATGGAAAAGGTTGGAGCCCCAGGCCAACTGCCGCCGACGCAGCAGTTGGCTCGATCCGGTTCGCCAGCTGTATTGCTCGCGGTCGAACCGGACCAGGCTGCCGAACAGGAAAACCGTGAGGCAGAGGTAGGGATACCAGCCGTACACGATCGAATTGAGCGTCTGCATGGCTTCGCTCCCTAGTGCAGCGGTGACGGGGTGGTGGGATCGACCGCGCGTCGGGCGTGGCGAAGCTTCGCGATCAGGCCTTCGTGACCGCAGGCACCCTGCCCCTGCGCACCCGGACCGAACCGCACTTCTTCCTCCTCCCAGGCGGCATCGAGGGCCGCGAAATCCATCGGGTCGGTATCCGGAGCCTTCAGCATTTCGTCGACGATATCGCGCCGTGGCGCTTCCACCGCGATCTTGACCAGCGCATCGAACACCGCCTTGTAACTCGATTGCCGCCGGCCGAGCCGCTCGGCCAGCGCCGCCAGGATATGCGCGGTCTGCGCGAGCAGTTCGCGCGCCTCCGCCGGCTTGCGAATCGACAGGAATTCGAGGAACAGCGGAACGTAATCAGGCAGTTCATTGGCCGCGATCATCAGCCCGGCGTTCTCGTACATGGTCTTCAGGTCGACCATAGCCTGGCCGCGGTCGCGGCTTTCGCCATGGACGTGCTCGAACAGATGCAGGGCCAGCGTCTTGCTGCGATCGAACAGCAGGCCGTAGCGCTCCTGGAGATCATAGAGATCGCCGCCCGCGATCTCACGGATCAGCGCATCGAGGCCTCCGCGGCTCGCCGCCGGCAGCAGCCTCTCGACGTCGAGCACCGCCACGAATTCGGGCGCGGCTTCGATCAACGCCTCGGTCGGATAGCTCAGGAGAGCGGACAGCACCTTGAACGTCTTCATCACGCGATCTCCATCGGGTTCCTGGCCTTGCGCGGCGAGCCGAACAGATTGGTCTCGGTTTCGCCGCCGGAGCAGCCATTGCCGAAGGTGAAGCCGCAGGAGCCGCGCATGTCGTAGGCGTCAGCACCGAGTTCGCGGTGCGCGGTCGGAATCACGAAGCGGTCTTCGTAGTTGGCAATCGCCATGATCTGGTACATCTCGTCGATCTGTTCGGGTTTGAGACCGACGCGCTTGGCAATCGCCGCGTCGACGACACCGTCGATGGTCTTCGCCCGCATATAGGCGCGCATCGCCATCATGCGCTCGAGCGCCAGCGTCACCGGAGCCTCGTCGCCCGCCGTCAACAGATTGGCGAGATACCGCATCGGAATGCGCAGCGATTTGACGTCGGGCATTTCGCCGTCGAACCCGATCTTGCCGGCGGAGGCGGCCGCAGTGATCGGCGACAACGGCGGCACGTACCAGACCATCGGCAAGGTGCGGTATTCCGGATGCAGCGGGAACGCGACCTTCCATTCCATCGCCATCTTCCAGATCGGCGAGGCCTTGGCAGCCTCGAGCCAATTGGCCGGGATGCCTTGCCTCTCGGCCTCCGCGATGACGGAGGGATCATTGGGATCGAGGAACACGTCGAGCTGGGCCTGATAGAGATCCCACTCGTCCGGCTTGCTCGCGGCTTCCGCGATCCGGTCGGCGTCATAGAGCACGACGCCGAGATAGCGGATGCGGCCGACGCAGGTCTCCGAGCACACCGTCGGCTGGCCGGCCTCGATGCGCGGATAGCAGAAGATGCACTTTTCCGATTTGCCCGACGACCAGTTGTAGTAGATCTTCTTGTACGGGCAGCCGGAGACGCACATCCGCCAGCCGCGGCACTTGTCCTGATCGATCAGGACGATGCCGTCTTCCTCGCGCTTGTAGATAGCGCCCGACGGGCAGGCCGCGACGCAGGCCGGGTTGAGGCAGTGCTCGCACAGCCGCGGCAGATACATCATGAAGGTGTTTTCGAACTGGCCGTAGATGTCCTTCTGAACGCCCTCGAAATTATAGTCCTTCGAGCGCTTGGCGAACTCGCCGCCGAGGATTTCCTCCCAGTTCGGCCCCCATTCGATCTTCTCCATCCGCTCGCCCGACACCAGCGAACGCGGACGGGCGGTCGGCATTGCCGACATTTCCGGCGCCTTCTGCAGATGCTGATAGTCGAACGTGAAGGGCTCGTAATAGTCGTCGATTTCAGGCAGATCCGGATTAGCGAAGATGTTCGCCAGCACCCGCCACTTGCCGCCGATCCGCGGCTCGATCTTGCCGTTGCGCTTGCGTTTCCAGCCGCCCTTCCAGCGCGCCTGGTTTTCCCAGTCCTTCGGGTAGCCGATGCCGGGCTTGGTTTCGACATTGTTGAACCATGCGTATTCCATGCCCTCGCGGCTGGTCCAGACGTTCTTGCAGGTAACGCTGCAGGTGTGACACCCGATGCACTTGTCGAGGTTCAGCACCATGGCGATTTGAGCACGGATTTTCATTCTGCGGCCTCCAGGCGGGGCGTCCCGGGTTGATCTGCGGTCGGCGTGTCGAGCCAATCGATTTTCGACATCTTGCGAATGATGACGAATTCGTCGCGGTTGGAGCCGACCGTGCCGTAATAGTTGAAGCCGTAGGATTGCTGCGCGTAGCCGCCGATCATGTGCGTCGGCTTGAGCACGACGCGGGTGACGGAGTTGTGAATGCCGCCGCGCTGGCCGGTTTGCTCCGAGCCCGGCACGTTCACGATCTTCTCCTGCGCATGATACATCATGCACATGCCCTGCTTGACGCGCTGGGAGACCACCGCGCGCGCCACCAGCGCGCCATTGGTGTTGAAGGCTTCGACCCAGTCGTTGTCGACGATGCCCGCCCCCTTGGCGTCGATCTCGCTGATCCAGACGCAGGGCCCGCCCCGCGACAGCGTCAGCATCAGGAGATTGTCGGTATAGGTGGAGTGAATGCCCCACTTCTGGTGCGGCGTAATGAAGTTCAGCACCACCGAGGCATTGCCGTTCGGCTTGCGGTCGATCACCGGCTTGATCGTCTTGGTGTCGATCGGTGGCCGATAGACGCAGAAACCCTCGCCGAAGGCACGCATCCACAGATGATCCTGGTAGAGCTGCTGACGGCCGGTCAGCGTGCGCCACGGGATCAGTTCGTGGACGTTGGTATAGCAGGCGTTGTAGCAGACCTTTTCCGATTCCAGTCCCGACCAGATCGGCGACGAGATGATCTTGCGCGGCTGCGCCACGATATCGCGGAAGCGGATCTTCTCGTCTTCCTTGGGAACCGCCAGATGGGTATGGTCGCGTCCGGTGAATCCCTCGAGCGATGCCCAGGCCTTGACCGCGACTTCGCCGTTGGTCTCCGGCGCCAGGCTGAGGATCACCTCACAAGCGTCGATCGCGGTGTCGATGCGCGCGAGGCCCTTGGTCGCCCCCTCCTCAATCACGACGCCGTTGAGCTTCTTGAGCAGGTCGACCTCGTGGTCGGTATTCCAGGTCATGCCCTTGCCGCCATTGCCGAGCTTGTTCATCAGCGGACCGAGCGAGGTGAAGCGCTTGTAGAGGTTCGGATAGTCGCGCTCGACCACGGTCACCGCCGGCATGGTCTTGCCGGGGATCGGATCGATCTCGCCCTTCTTCCAGTCCTTGACGTCGAAGGCTTGCGCGATCTCACCGGGGCTGTCGTGCATGATCGGGGTGAGAACGACATCCTTTTCCACACCGAGCACTTCCGGCGCCACCTTCGAGAAGGCCTCCGCGATGCCCTTATAGATGTCCCAGTCGCTGCGCGATTCCCACACCGGATCGATCGCCGCCGACAGCGGGTGGATGAACGGATGCATGTCTGAGGTGTTGAGGTCGTTCTTTTCGTACCAGGTCGCGGTCGGCAGCACGATGTCCGAATACATGCAGGTGGTCGACATCCGGAAATCGAGCGTGACCAGGAGGTCGAGCTTTCCTTCCGGCGCATGGTCGTGCCACTTGACCTCGATCGGCTTCTTCTTGCCGTCTTCGCCGAGATCCTTGCCCATCACGCCGTGCTTGGTGCCGAGCAGATGTTTCAGGAAATATTCGTGACCCTTGCCCGACGCACCAAGCAGATTTGAGCGCCAGACGAACAGGTTGCGCGGCCAGTTCTGCGGATTGTCGGGATCATCGCACGCAAGTTTCAGGTCGCCCGACTTCAGGGCTTTGGCAACGTAGTCCTTCGGCTCAAGCCCGGCCGCGGCGGCACGCTTGGAGACTTCGAGCGGATTGGATTGCAGCTGCGGCGCGGAAGGCAGCCAGCCCATTCGTTCGGCGCGCACATTGTAGTCGATCAGCGCACCGTCCCACGGGCCGCTAGGTGCCGTCGGCGACAGGATCTCCTTGATGTCGAGCGTCTCGTAGCGCCACTGGTCAGTGTGGGCATAGAACGCCGAGGTCGAATTCATCTGCCGGGGCGGACGGCCCCAATCAAGGCCGAAGGCGAGCGGCGTCCAGCCGGACTGCGGCCGCAGCTTTTCCTGGCCGACATAGTGCGACCAGCCGCCGCCGGATTGTCCGACGCAACCGCACATCACCAGCATGTTGATGATGCCGCGGTAGTTCATATCCATGTGGTACCAGTGATTCAGCCCGGCGCCGACGATGACCATGGAGCGGCCGCCGGTCTTCTCGGCGTTGAGCGCAAACTCGCGCGCCACCGTAATGATCTGGTTGCGCGGCACGCCGGTGATCTTTTCCGCCCAGGCCGGCGTGTACGGCTCGACATCGTCGTAGCTCTTGCTGAGATGATCGCCGCCGAAGCCGCGATCGACGCCGTAATTGGCGACGAAAAGATCGTAGACGGACGCCACCAGCGCCTCACCGTCCTTCAGCGCGATCCGCTTGGCCGGCACCTTGCGGGTGAGAACGTCGGGATGGTCGGTGCCCTGGAAATGGTCATGCTCTCGATTGCCGAAATACGGGAATGCGACGTCGGCCAGTTCGTCGCGGACATCGGTCAGCGACAGCCGCAGTTTCGTGCCGCGGCTCTTGGAATCCCTCTCCTCCAGGTTCCATTTGCCCTTCTCGCCCCAGCGGAAGCCGACCGAGCCATTCGGCACCACGATCTCGCCGCTGGCCTCGTCATAGGCCACGGTTTTCCAATCGGGATTGTTGGCCTCATCAAGCGAAGTGGCGAAATCCGAAGCGCGCACGAACCGCTCAGGAACGAGCCGTCCTTCGGATTTCACCAAACGCACCAGAAATGGCATATCCGTATACTGGCGCGCGTAATCATTGAAGTATTTCGTCTGACGATCGACGTGGAATTCCTTGAGGATGACGTGGCCCATCGCCATCGCCAGTGCCGCGTCGGTGCCCTGCTTCGGCGACACCCAGAGATCGGCAAACTTCGAAGCCTCGGAATAGTCCGGGCAGATCACGACGCTCTTGGCGCCCTTGTAGCGAACCTCGGTGTAGAAATGCGCATCCGGCGTTCGGGTTTGCGGGACGTTCGATCCCCACAGGATCAGGAAGCCGGAATTGTACCAGTCCGCGCTTTCCGGCACGTCGGTCTGCTCGCCCCAGGTCTGCGGGGAGGCCGGCGGCAGGTCGCAGTACCAGTCGTAGAACGACATGCAGACGCCGCCGAGCAGCGACAGATAGCGGGCGCCTGCCGCATAGCTCACCATCGACATCGCCGGGATCGGCGAGAAGCCGAACACACGGTCCGGTCCGTAGGTCTTGGCGGTGTAGGCGTTGGCGGCAGCGACGATCTCGTTCACTTCTGCCCAGCCGGCGCGGACAAATCCGCCGAGGCCGCGCTTCTGCACATAGGCCGCGCGCTTCTTCGGATCCTCGACGATCGACTTCCACGCCGCCACCGGCGTCATCAGCGCGCGCGCCTCGCGCCATAGCTTGAGTAGCCGCGAGCGCACCAGCGGGTACTTCACGCGGTTGCCCGAATAGAGGTACCAGCTGTAGCTGGCGCCGCGCGCGCAGCCGCGCGGTTCATGATTGGGCAGATCGGGCCGCGTGCGCGGATAATCGGTCTGCTGGGTTTCCCAGGTGACGATGCCGCCCTTGACGTAGACCTTCCACGAGCACGAGCCGGTGCAGTTCACGCCATGGGTCGAGCGCACGATCTTGTCGTGCTGCCAGCGTTTTCGGTAGCCGTCCTCCCACGAACGGTCCTCGGTCGTCATCACGCCGTGGCCGTCGGCGAACTCCGCCTTGTCCCGCGTGAAGAACGACAGCCTGTCCAGAAAATGGCTCATGATTTTCGTTTCCTATTCGGCAGGCTGGACAGCGGGCAAAATCGGGCCGCCGCGTTCGACGTCGTGAAGCAGGCCACCCTTGCGGGTGTAGATGGTCCATGTGACCACGATGCAGATCAGGTAGAAGATGAAGAAGCCCCACAGCGCCGCCTGCACGCCGCCGGTGAGGTCGATCGAGGTCCCGTAGGATTTCGGAATGAAGAACGCACCGAACGCTGCGATCGCTGAGGTGAAGCCGGTGATCGCCGCCGATTCCTTTTCGGCCTGCCGCTGGCGCGTCACGGCGTCGGCGGTCGGCATCAACCGGTCCATCTCCTGACGCATGATGTTCGGGATCATCTGGAAGGTCGATGCATTGCCGACCCCGGTCGCGAAGAACAGGAACAGGAACATCGCGAAGAAGCCCCAGAACGCGCCCGGCTGATCCTTGATGCCGAGAAAATAGAGAATGCCAAGCACGCCGATCATCATCGCCGAGAACACCCAGAGGGTGACGCGAGCGCCGCCAAACCTGTCGGAAATCCACCCCGTTGCCGAGCGCGACAGCGCACCGACCAGCGGTCCGATAAAGACGAACTGCAGCGCATCGACGGTCGGGAATTGGGTCTTGGCCAGCAGCGGGAATCCAGCGGAGTAGCCGATGAAGGAGCCGAATGTCCCGGTGTAGAGCAAGCACATGATCCAGTTGTGCTTGCGCTGGAAGATCACCGCCTGATCCGAGAACGATGCCTTGGCGGACGCGATGTCGTTCATACCGAACCACGCTGCGAACGCACTGGCGACAATGAAGGGTACCCAGACGAAGCCGGCATTTTGCAGCCACAGCGGCGCCTTCTGCGTTCCACTGGCAACCATCGCGGGGTCGCCGCCGAACCAGCCGAATACGCCGGCCGTGATCACGATCGGAACCACGAACTGCACGACGCTGACCCCGAGGTTGCCGAGACCGGCATTGAGCGCGAGCGCGTTACCCTTCTCGGCGCGCGGAAAGAAGAAGGAGATGTTGGCCATCGAGGAGGCGAAATTGCCGCCGCCGAAACCGCACAACAGCGCCAGCGCCAGGAATACCGGATACGGCGTCGACGGCGTCTGCACGGCGTAACCGATGCCGACCGCGGGGATCAGCAGCGACCAGGTCGCGAGCGTGGTCCAGAGCCGGCCGCCGAAGATCGGCACCATGAATGAGTAGAAGATGCGCAACACGGCACCGGAGATGCCGGGCAATGCCGCCAGCCAGAACAGCTCGGCCGTGGTGAATTTGAAGCCGACCGTCGGCAATTTTGCCACCACCACCGACCAGACTTGCCAGATCGCGAACGACAACAGCAGCGCCGGGATCGAAATCCAGAGATTGCGCCGCGCGATCGCGCGTCCGGTGGTTTCCCAGAAGCTCTTGTCCTCGGGACGCCAATCGGTCAGCACCGCGCCCGACAACGCGCCGATATGCTCGGGCTTGTGGATCGGCTCCATCTCGGGGAGCTCGGGCAGCTTCTTCAGCGCTTCGCCGACGACACCGCGCTCCATCTGCCGGATCGAAACGTACATCCAGACCAGCGAGCTGGTGACCACCAGGAACAGCAGCATGAAGCAGCTGGTCCACAGTCCCGTCAGGTCGACGAGCGCACCGAATGCGATCGGCAGCACAAAGCCGCCGAGACCGCCGATCATGCCGACCAGTCCGCCGACCGCACCGACGTTGCCCGGATAGTAAACCGGGATGTGCTTGTAAACAGCGGCCTTGCCGAGCGCCATGAAGAAGCCGAGCACGAAGATCGTGACGATGAACGGCACCAGCCCCGTTTCCATATGGAAGCTGACCGTGCCCGTGACCGTGCGCACGACATAGTCGGTCGGTGGATAAGAAAGGACGAAGGTGCAGGCCACGGCGACGAGGAAGGTCCAGTACAGCACGCGGCGCGCGCCGTAGCGGTCCGAAAGGTGGCCGCCATAGGCGCGGAACACGCTGGCGGGGAACGAGAACATCGCCGCCGTCATGCCGGCGGTCTTGATGTCGACGCCGTAGACCTTGATCAGATATTGCGGCAGCCACAGCGACAGCGCGACGAAGGCGCCGAACACGAAGAAATAGTACAGGGCGAAGCGCCAGACCTGGACGTTCTTCAGTGGCTCGAGCTCCATCCAAGCACTCTTCGGCCTCTCGTTCTTTTCGCGCCGCGCGCGGACGACGGGATCCTCTTCCGAGAAGAACCAGAACGCGATGCCCATCAAGCCAATGGCCAGCGCCCAGACCTGAGCGACCGCCTGCCAGCCATAGGCAACCAGCACGAACGGCGCGACGAATTTCGTCACGGCGGCGCCGACATTGCCGGCCCCGAAGATGCCGAGCGCGGTGCCCTGCTTGCCTGCCTGATAAAAGCGCGAGACGTAGGCGATGCCGACCGCGAATGAACCACCGGCGATGCCGACGAACAGCGCAGCTACCAGAAACTCGGGGTAGGTCTGCGCCCAGGTCAAGAGGTAAGTGGCGACCGCTGCGGCGAGCATCACGACCGTGTAGACCCGCCGTCCGCCATACTGGTCGGTCCAGATGCCGAGCACCAAGCGGATCAACGAGCCACTGAGGATGGGCGTGCCGACCAGGAGGCCGAATTCAGTATCGTTCAGCCCGAGATCTTGCTTAATCCGGATCCCGATGATCGAAAAGATCGTCCAAACTGCGAAGCAGATCGTGAATGAGATGGTTGAAAGCCAGAGGGCGCGATTTTGGTGCGCCGTACCCGATTCCGTAGTGGCCATTGCGGCTCCCCGAGAGACTCTTCGACGGGAGAACTGATGGCTCCGCCCCAGGGACGGGGGTTTGCGCTGCGTCAACTTGGCCAGAGAAAGCCGCAGATTCTGCGGAATTCTCCAGCGGATTTGCTAGAATACGCGTTCGAGATTGATGTTTGTCACGGAAGAAATTGACAAATATCACAAACAGACCTTCAGCCGTTACGGAAATAGAACCTTGCGCCTCAACGAAGCACTTCAGGTTAAGGCTCTCCCTTTGTTTGCCGAGACGAGTGAGGGCTGCCTCGAAAACCTGCTCGACACCGCGCTGCTGCAGCAGTTTCCAACCGGCGTCACGCTGATCCGCGAGGGTGACCAGGCTGACTTCCTGCACGTCTTGGTCGACGGATTGGTCGAGATATTCACCGAGCAAGATGGCGTGGAATGGGGAGTTTCGCTGATCACCCCGGTCTCGACATTCATTTTGGCGGCCGTGATCGCCGATCAACCCTATCTGAGTTCGGCCCGTACGCTCTGCGAATCCCGCGTGCTGTTGATCCCCGCAAACCGCGTTCGCAGCAACTTCGACCAGGACTTCGCATTTGCACGCGTGGTCGCGCGGCAGCTTGCGCTCGCATATCGCTCATCCGTCAAAAAATTAAAGGGATATATGACCCGCTCGAGCATCGAGCGTCTCGCGAACTGGATATTGGCCGAAGCGCAAAAAGAGGCATCCCATTCCAATATCGTTGTTCCCTTTGATCGCGCCACGCTCGCTTCGCACATCGGAACAACCCGCGAGAACCTCTCGCGGAGTCTGGCGCAATTGACCGAGCACGGCGTGCGTATCCGCGGTCGGGAGATCGTGATCGTTCGCATGGACCTGCTGGAAGCCTTTGCCCGTCCGCAGCGGCTCATTGACGATCCGCAATCCTGACACCGCCTTTGCTTTGGATTTTTGGCGAAACGAAACCGTCATCCATGAACGACTTTGTTCTCGATCATCCGCCAACGACAGCGATGGACATCCTGTCCTTCTGGTTTTCTGATCAGGCTCGTCCGAAGTGGTTCGCGAAAGACCCGTCGTTCGACGCAGTCGTGTCCGCCCGCTACGGGGCGGCACTTCAGGCCGCCAAACGCGGAGAGCTGTTCCGGTGGCGTGAAACCATTCGCGGTCGGCTCGCCGAAATAGTCGTTCTGGACCAGTTTTCGCGGAATATTCATAGGGGCTCCGCCTCAGCCTTCGAAAGTGACGCGCAGGCGTTGGTGCTGGCACAAGAAGCGGTCCGCGACGAGACGAGGTTCGAGTTGGCACCTGACGAGAAGGCATTCCTGTACATGCCTTTCATGCACAGCGAGTCGCTTGTCATACATGAAGAGGGCTTGAAACTCTTTTCCGAACCTGGGCTGGAACAGCATTTGGTTTATGAGGAGGAGCACCGCCGTGTGATTCAGCGGTTCGGCCGATTTCCTCACAGGAACGCAATGCTGGGACGTGCTTCCACCGCTCAAGAAGACCTCTATCTAGCCCAGAATCCGGATCTCTAGTCTGCTTCACCAACTCCATTTCCCTCCAGCCGGCAAAGCGCGGACGCGTTAGCGGCCGGTCCCCATCGTATCGAGGGTCAACTGTGGCCGCTCTGGAACGCCAACGTCGCCATACATCACGTTCACGGAACCGTTGCCGGATAGGCGGCTTCGTAGGCATCGGTCAAGGCGTCCTCGAGCCTGCATCCCTCGCGATAGCCTGCGAGGTTGCCCGGGCGCTGCACGCCGGGAAGCAGGCGCGCGCAGGCTTGCGGCGCGCCTAGCACCGTATGAACCGGAATTCGTTCCGCGTAGATCGGGAGTTCATAGTCCTCGTCGTCGTCCGCCACGCCCTTGGTGCGGATTTTTGCAGACGCGCGTTCGATCTCCATGGTGAGGACCGCGGTCGCCTTGATTTCCTGCTGCGTGCTCTGGCGCAGCTGTGCGGTCCGGCCGGGAAAGAGGCGGTCCACCATCATGACCAACGCGCGCGCTTTCTCGGCAGCATCGCTCACCAGCCGCGCATGGCCGAAGGCCATGACGGAGCGATAATCGGCGGAGTGATTGAACCCGCAACGTGCCAGTACCAGGCTGTCGAGATGGGTCACGGTCAGACAGGCCGGCTCCCCGGCGCCGAGATTGCGCAACATCCTGCTCGCACTGCTGCCGTGCCAGTAGAGCCTCGATCCCTCGCGCCAATAGAGCGTCGGCGTGCAATAGGGCTGTCCCTCGATCACATAGGCAACGTGGCACAACGCGCCTGAATCCAGCAGTGCGTGAACCGTTGCGACGTCATAGCGGCCGCGCTCGTGAAGGCGCTTGACGCGATTGATCTCGTCGACCGGATAGCTGGCAGGGCTCTCGTTTGGCATGTCGCTGTTTTCCCAGGGTTGAGCATCATCTTGGCCACGGATAAAGTGGTTGGCGCGAGGTCCACTTTGGAGCTAACTATGCCAACCACTTCCAGACGGCGCGGCGCCGTTCTCGACATGCCCTTGCGGCTTGAGCCCTCGGCGGGAAGCCAGGCGCTGCAGGTCCATGCCTGCCTGCGGCGCGCCATTCTCGAGGGGCGGCTTGCGGCCGGTTTGCGACTTCCCTCCACCCGCGCGCTCGCCGACCAGCTTCGGGTCAAGCGCAATGCGGTCGTCGTTGCCTATGAGCATCTGCAAGGCGATGGGCTGGCCGATGCGCGCACCGGCTCCGGGACGTTCGTCGCCATGCTTCCCGCCGCCAGCCGTCGCGCCAAGCCACCGCCCGCGTCCGCCGTCGTCAAGCCGTTGCCGGCGAGGCCCTTCGCCCTGGGAAAGACCTATGCCGATCCGCTCCTGCTGCGCAGGCTGGCGGCCGCGACGCGCCGCCATATCATGAAAGCCGACCATGCCGAATTCGGCTATGGCGATCCCCGTGGCAGCAAAATCCTTCGGGAGCAGATCGCCCGCTATCTCGCCGCCAATCGCGGCTTCGTCTGCGATCCCGCATGCGTCGTCATCGTCAACGGAACGCAGGCGGGCTTGCGGCTCTGTGTGGAGACGTTGTTGCAGCCCGGCGACGCCGTGTGGATGGAAGACCCCGGCTATCCGGCCGCGCGCAGGACACTTGCGAGAGCCGGCCTGAAGGTGGTGCCCGTTCCGGTGGACGCGGAAGGCATCGACGTGGGCGCCGGCGAGAGGCGGGCCGTGGTGGCGAAGGCAGCCTATGTCACCCCGACGCACCAGTTTCCGACCGGCGTCACCATGATGATGGCGCGACGGACGGCCCTGGTCGATTGGGCGCGATCGACAAAGGCCTGGCTGCTGGAAGACGATTACGACAGCGAGTTTCGCTATGGCGGTCCGCCGCTGACGGCGCTCGCGGGCATCGGTGGCGGCGATCGGGTGATCTATCTCGGCACCTTCTCAAAGCTTTTGGGCGCCGGGCTTCGGCTCGCCTACATGGTGGTGTCGCCTGCGGCGCTTGAAGCGGTCATCGCTGCGCGTGAAGGGTATGACCGCTTTCCGCCGGGTTTCCTGGCCGGCGCGGTCGCCGATCTGATGGCCGATGGCTTTCTCGCCGATCATACCAGGCGCATGCGTCGCCGCTATCGCGCCGCGCGCGACACCGTGGTAGCGGCGCTCGAGGGCGCGGCTGGAAAGACCCTCGATGTCGTGAGCCCGCAACAGGGGCTTCACATGCTGGCGCTGCTCCCGAAAGGGCTGCCGAGCCAGGCGGCCGCCGACATCCGTGCGCAAGCCGGTGTCGAAGGCTGGCTGCTTTCGGAGACACGCCTAAAGGCCGCGGACCGCGATGGCTTCATCCTGGGATTTAGCGGCTACGACACCGCCGAGCTGACGACGGCTGCGACCGCCTTGGGACAGGCCGCCAAACGGTACCTTGCAGGTTTCCGCTGAGTGGCGTTTGAATACCCTTTGTTCTTCCCCCCAAAAAATGGACAGGTTAAGCTGCCAGCAGCGCTCCGCAGGCGATGACGGGCCGAGATCCCGCTCGATCGCAACACCGTCCGTCCTATGACCTCTTCGAAATCGCCTCGACCGCGCCACGGACCCAACCGAGCCGCGGCTCCGGAATGAGGCCGTAATTGTAGAAATTGACGCCGTCGGCGCTCGCTCCGACGGCCGCCTCGACCCTGGCGACAAGCTCCGCCGCGTTCGACATTTCCGGATAGAACACGCGCAACCCGACGCCGAGATATTTGTCCGGCCCGAGCGCGCGGCGTCCGTCGCCGATCAGAGCAGCGACGTCGCGGGGCGATGTCAGATAAGCGCAGAGGATCGCGCCGTCGCAGACCGCCGCGACCTTGGCAAGGTCGCAGCCGCCGAGCCAGGCGTCCTTGAGGTCGATAAGATAGACCTTGGTCGCCGTGTCGGCCCGCGCGCGAATTTCGGCAATGAGGCTCGTCACCGGCTCGAACCGCCACATCAGATATTCGTGAACTTCGGCATGAGGTTTGAAGACGTCGAGGCCGCCGGCGGGGAAGTCGGGCCAGCGCGGCGCCGGGATTTCGCGTTCGCACATTTCGGCGATCCATCGCTTCACCGTCGCCCGCGCGAGGCGACCGTCGACGCCCGACTTCGCGGCCCGTGCGAGGCACGCGTCGCAGAAGCAGAGCGAGAGCAGAAAATCGTCTTCCGCGGTCAGTCCGACGCCGTCCTTCTCGTGGTGAAACTCGTGCGCGAATCCCATGAACGACGGGCTCTCGAGTTCGATGAGGTCCGGCCGATAGCTCTTGGTCACGTCCTCGACCAACGTCGCGACATAGGCGCGCGCATCGGGATGCGACGGACAGAGGTTGTAATAGTTGGGATCGCCGAAGGCGTTGCGCGTCACGGCGTCCGGATGCAGCATGCCGAGCCTGGTGTTGTGCAGGCACACCGTCCAGCACGAGACCTTCATGCCGCCCGCATCGCGCCAGCGAACCCATTGGCGCAGCACGTCGTCGCCTTGCGCGACGACGTCGGCAACCTTCGGCCGAATGACGAGATCGTCCCAGAGGCTCGGCGTCGGCTGGAAATAGATCGTCCCATCCTCGGGAAAATAAGCCTTCCGTCTGGGGCTGCGCGGCTGGAGGAAACGTCCTGCGTGATACGCCGCCGCCAGGCTGATCGTGTTCAGCCCGGCGACGTCGCGAAGATCGCGAAGGCTGCGTTCGGCGCCGAGATCCTGAACGTCCCAGGGATAGGTCCACATCGACAATTGCATGCTGTGATCCATCGTTGAGTTCGAGTCGCAGTGTCACGCCGACGCGATGTCGAAGAGCACGATACCGCCGATCATGCCCGGACGCAGACGGGCGTCTTTACCTGGAAATAGGGCGAGCGAGCGATCGAGAGCGGCAGGCCGATAAAGCTCAGCGCTTTGCCTTCGCGGCTGAAATCGAGTTCGTGGAAGATTCCGGAATGCATGATTTGGAGAATTCCCGCGGCGGCCAGCTCAGCGTTCGGCGACGGCCGTGACCTCGATGCGCAGATCGGGATCGGCGAGCCGCGCTTCGACGCAGGCGCGAGCGGGCGGACTGCCGGGATCGACCCACGCGTCATAGACCCGGTTCATGGCCTCGAAATCGGAGATGTGCGGCAGGAAAATATTGACCGCGAGCAAGTCGGACTTCTTGCCGCCCGCCTCCGCCAGCAAGGCGTCGATCTTGGCAAGCACCTCGCGGGTCTGCTCCTCGATGCCGGCCTTGCGATCGTTCGCCACCTGGCCGGCGATATGGATCGTTTTCGCACCCGCCACGGCCTGCGACATCCGGGGGCTCTTCTGAAACCGTTCGATCATGTCATTTCCTTGGTTGATCGTCGATGAGTTGCGGCTCTGGTAAGGACTTGCGCTTTCGCGCTCATGGGCTGTCGACCTTCTGAAGGGAGCATGCGAGAAAGCCTGCCCCTGCCCGCGGATGCGCGGACAGGCGCTCTGCCGCCGGGAAAAGCCAGATGCCGACGCGCTACGCGGGTCCGATCATAGACGCTCATCACCATCTCTGGGACTTGTCGCTCGACAAGCATCCCTGGCTTTCTCCGCATGCCGGCGAGCGCGGTGCGCTTGGCGATCTCAGTCCCTTGCGCTCGAACTATCTGCCGCCGACCTACCGGCGCGATTGCGCAGGCCAGCGCATCGTTGCCAGCGTTCACGTCGAGGCGGGCTGGAGAACCGACGATTGCCTCGGCGAGACGCGCTGGCTGGAGACGCTCGACAAGAGCGACGGCGTCGCCGCGCGCTATGTCGTCCATGTCCCGCTTGCGGACCCCAACGCGCCGGCGCTGCTCGAGGCTCAGGCTTCGTTCGCCCGGGTCGTCGGGGTGCGCGACATCCTGAGCTGGGATCCGGACCCGGCCCGCCGCTTCGCCCCGCATGGCGATCTGATGGACTCCTCGCCCTGGCGCGCGGGCCTCGCGCGGCTCGCAAGGCACGGATTGTCGTTCGACCTCATGGTGTTTCCCGGCCAGCTGGGCGATGCGGCGCGGCTCGCGGCCGCGTTTCCCGAGCAGCTCTTCATCCTCAATCATTGCGGCAGCCCGATCGACCGCGACGCGGACGGCATGCGGCGCTGGCGCGACGGTTTGCGCGCGCTTGCCGAACGGCCCAATGTCGCGGTGAAAATTTCCGATCTTGTCGCCTACGACCATGACTGGACGCTCGACAGCTTGCGCCCGATCGTCGGGCATTGTCTGGAGTGTTTCGGTGCAGATCGCGCCATGTTCGCCAGCGACTTTCCGGTCGCCGGCCTGCACGCCTCGTTCGACCAGGTTTTCGACGCCTTCAAGACCATCATCGCCGAGCTCTCCGCAGACGAACAGCGGGCGCTGTTTTTCGACAATGCGCGGCGCATCTATCGGATGGAGGACGAACCCTCATCGGCGTTTTGACTCCCGTCCGGACAGCAGAAGCAGACCGAGGATCAACGATCCGAACAGGATGCTTCGCCAGCCGGGCGAAGCGTTGACGACGGTGATCAAGGCCGTGATCGTCACCAGAAGCACCGCACCCGGAATGGAGCCGGCGTAGGTTCCCGATCCCCCCAGAATCGACGTTCCGCCCAGGACGACGGCGGCGATCGAGGCGAGCACATAGGGATCGCCGATGCCGACATAGCCCTGGCCGTTCATGCCGAGCATCAGCACGCCGGCGAGCCCGGCAGTCAGGCCGCTCGCCGCATAGAGCGCCATGGTCGTCGAGGCGGTATCGACACCGGAAAGCGACGTCGCGAGTGGATTGGCGCCCAGCGCGAAGACGCGCGCGCCGAACGGCGTCATGTGCAGCACGGCAAGCGTCGCTGCCGAGACGACGATCCAGAGCAGAATGCCCGCCGGCACGCCGAGGGGGCGAGCCTCGCCGAGCCAGGCAACCAGGTAATTGTGCATCGACACCGCGCTGCCGCCCGCAACAATGATCAAGACGCCTTGCAGGAAGGTCGCCATCGCGAGCGTCATGATCATCGGATGGATGCGCAGAAGCGCGACGCCGAGACCGTTGAGCAGGCCAATGCCCGCGGCGGCGCCGAGGATGGCGACCACGGCGAGGACGCCGCTGGTGTCCGCGTCCCACGCGAGCAGAGGCACGCCCACCGCGCTGACGGTCAGGATGGCGCCGACTGAAAGATCGATGCCGCCACCGATGACGACAACGGTCTGCCCGGCGGCCACCAGCCCGATGACGGCCGCCAATTCCAGGATGTAGCGTAGATGCCCGGAGGAACCGAAGCCCCGCATCGTGAAGCCGGCCGCGATCCACACCGCCGCGACGATCAGGAACGTGAGGAACGGACCGCTGCGCAGGATCGCAATCGCGCGTCGGGCGCGAGGCGGCGTTGCGGCGACGCCGCTCATGCCCGCCTCCCGCGCGCGTTAATCTGCGGCAGCGCCACGGCGCCGATGATGATGAGGCCTTGCGCCACATATTGGGCGACCGGCGGCAGGCCGAGAAAGAACATCACGGCGATCATCAGGCTGAGCAGCAGGCTGCCGGCGATGGCGCCGCGCATCGTGCCCTGGCCGCCGAGGAAGCCGACCCCGCCCAGCACGGCCGCGGCGATCGAATTGAGCGTGAACGCCTGCCCGATAACCGGATCGCCTGAGCCGGTTTGCGCCGCCACGTAAAGGCCGGCGCCGGTCGACAACAGCCCACTAATGGCATAGGCGGCAATCCGCGCGGCGTCGACCGCCACCCCGGAACGATAGGCTGCCACCGGATTCTCGCCCGCCGCATAGAGGCTTAGTCCGAGCGGCGTCGCCAGATAAATCTTCCACGCGAGGGCGATCAGCGCCAGCAGCAGCGCGGCGACCGGTGTGTCGCCCGCCAGGAAATCGGAAAACCACGCCGGAATCTGGCCGCCCGGCCGCGGCAGGATGAGCAGCGCCGCGCCGCCGATGATGAAGGAGCCGGCGAGAGTGACGATGATCGCCGGCAATCGGAGACGGACGACAATGAGCCCGCAGACCGCGCCAATGCCGAGACCCGCGGCCGCGACGACGGCGATGGCGCCGGGTACGCCGATCGGTCCCGTCATGGTCGTCGCCGCGATGACGGCGCCGAGGCTCACCGTCGCGCCGATGGCCAGGCTGATGCCTCCCGTCAGCATCAGGATCGCCTGCGCCATCGACACCAGCGCCAGCGGAAACCAGCTCTGGGTAAACTTCGACAGGCCGCCAATACTGAGGAGTCCGGGGAAGAGATAGGCGTAGATGGCCAGGAAGGCCGCGACGACGCCGAACAGCCCCCAGACGCCCCGGTTGCGCCGGCGTTGCACCGGCCAATAGAGCGCAGGCGCCGCGATGTCCCGATCGAGGCCGCTCACGCCGCAATGGTCCCGGCGTCAGCGCCCATGGCCGCGGCGACGATCGCTGCTTCGCTCAGCGCCGCCCGATCGATCCGCGCCACCACGCGTCCTTCGCGCATGACGGCGACGCGGTCGCAGAGATGCACGAGCTCCGGCGTGTCCGAGCTCGAAATCAACACCGCGGCGCCCTCGGCCGCGAAACGCCGCAGCAATCCATAAATCTCCCGCTTGGTCTCGACATCGACCCCGCGCGTCGGGTCGTTGAGGAGCCAGATCGCGGGCGCATTCGGCATCCATTTCGCCAGCGCCACCTTCTGCTGGTTGCCGCCGGAAAGGGTCTGGACCGGCCGCACGAGATCGCCCTTGACCGCCAGCCGGCCGGCCAGCGTTCGCGCCAGATCGCGCTCACGCGTCCGGTCGCGCAGGCACAGCCCGCGCGCGCGTCCGTAGCCTGGCAGCAGCATGTTGAAGGAGATCGGATGGATGAGATGCAGCCCCTCCCGCTTGCGATCAGCCGGGACATAAGCCAGCCCCAGAGCGTTGGCCTTCAGCACGGAGCCGGGGAGGCCGTTCACGCCGTTGAACTCGGCGGCGCGGGCCGACGCCGATCTCGCGCCATAAAGGCCGAGAATGAGATCCTCCTGGCCCTGCCCGACAAGGCCGCCGACGCCGAAAACCTCGCCGCGGCGGAGATCGAGATCGATGTCGCGCGCCGTGCCGCAGGAGAAACCTCTGACGGAGACGATCGTTGTTCCCTCGGCGTTCGGCTGCCATTTGGGGAACAGATCGCCGGGATCGCGCCCGACCATCAGGCGCACCAGGCCGTCCGCATCGACGCCCGCGAGCTCGCGATCAGCGGTGACGGCGCCGTCCTTCAGGATCGTCACGTAGTCGCAAAGCGCCATCACCTCGTTGAGGCGATGAGAAATGTAGAGGATCGCGACGCCCTGCGCGCGAAGGCGCGCGAGCAGCCGCGTCAGCCGCTGCGTTTCATGCGCCGACAACGACGACGTCGGCTCATCGAGGATGAGCGCGCGCGGCTCGCGATAGAGAGCCTTGGCGATCTCCACCATCTGCCGGCGGCCGAGCGGCAGGTCGCCGACGGGTGTCGAGATGTCGTCGTCGAGGCCGACCATGGCGCAGACGGCGCGCGCCCGCCGCGCCAGCGCCTTGTAGTCGATGAATCCGAAGCGGCGCGGATAGTCGCCGAGCCCGATGTTCTCGGCGATCGACAATTGGCTGGTGAGACTGAGCTCTTGCTGCACCACCGCCACCCCGGCGCGACGCGCGTCGGGCGGCGTGAAACGATCGACGGCGACGCCGTCGACCTCGAGACTGCCGCTGTCGGACGGCAGCGCACCCGACAGCAGGTTGATCAGGGTAGACTTGCCGGCCCCGTTCTCGCCGAGCAGCGCATGAATGCGGCCCGGCCGAAGCTCGATCGAGACCTCGCGCAGCACGCGGTTGCCGAAGAACGACTTCGACACGTTGCGCGCGGCGATGATCGGGGCTGGCGTCGTCACGGATCGCGCTTTGCGAGAGGCTATTTCTGAGCCAGGAGCTTATCGAACAGCGCCTGATCGTACGGCGAGAAGATATAGCCATCCGCCGGGAACTTGTCGGCCTGCGCGAGATAGGAATCGATGCTGCCGTTGTCGATCACCGGCAACGGCACTTTCACGAAATCGGGGATGTCCTTGCCGCTCAGCGCCTGGACGGCGGTGTAGACCGCCAGGGCGCCGAGCCAGTTCGGCTGCATCGTGGCCCAGGATTTGAGCCCCTTCTGCTTCCACAATTCGAGGAACTGCCGGGCGTTTTCGCCGCTGATCGGGACCTGCGCGCGGCCTTGCTTGTCGAACGCGAGCACCGACCCCGCCGACAGGGCGCCGCCGAGCGACAAGACACCGTCGATCTCGGGATTGGCGAACAGCAGGTTGGCGACGGCTTCCTGCGCCGGGGCGACATTGTAGGGGGTGTTCGTCTCGGCGAGGACGGTGATACCGGGATTGGCCTTCAGCACCGGCTCCGCGCCCTTGCGGCGATCGTCGCTGACGGACACGCCCGCGGGGCCGTTCAGGATGATGATCTTGCCTTTGCCGCCCATCGCGTCGATCAGCCATTTGGCGGCGCTGGCGCCCCATTCCGCCGAGTCGGTGTTGATCTTGGTCGTCACCTTGTCGGTGTCGACGAGGCTGTCAAAATTGATGATGGCGATGCCCTTGGCGCAGGCTTCGGCGACGACACGCGCCGGCGCCGTGGACGAGCCGGACTCCAGCAGGATCGCGTCGACATTGGCGTCGACCATCGACTGCATTTGCTGGACTTGCGTATTGGCGTCGCCCTGCGCGTCGGTGATCACGAGCTTGGCGACGAGGCCCTGCTTCTTCAATTGCTCGACCTCCGCGGTGATGGTGCCGCCGGTCTGCTTCATCCAGGTCGGGACCGAATAGATGTTCGCCCAGCCGAGAGTGAACGGAGGTTTGCGGTCGCCCTTGACGCATTTGGCGGCGGCGTCGGCCTGAGCAGCGAACCCTGCGCAGGCGACAAGGCTTAGGCAGAGCGCGCTCGTCGCCGCCCGGAGAGATGACTTCAACATGGTTGTCCCCCTTCTGATGATGGCTTTTGAGCGTTGCGCGCAAGACGAATCGTGCGGTCCCCCTTGGTCCGGCCAGTCGCGCGCGACGGTTGGACAACGAAGACCTTGATCGTCAATCGCGAAACGGGCTATTCCATTATAGCGGACATGATATCCTTATATTGGACATTGTGATGCTAGACGCCGTCGCGAACTTGTCAAGATGCGGTCGTTGACGAAGCGCGAACGCGCCGTTGTGCGAAGGTGCCGCCGCCTCTCCTCATGGGACGGCGCGCGAAAACGGATTGAACGGCGCCGCCGGCGCACGTTAAGCAGGACAACAACGCCACCGACCGCCGCCATTGTGGATTTTTGACCTATGTCAGCAGAGCAAGTTTCCGACCTCGCCATCAATCGACGCATGCGCGGTTTGGACCGGGCCTTCGAGATTCTCGATTTCCTGCGCGAGCGGCGCAAACCAGCACGCCCGAACGAGATCGCGATCGGGATCGACGCGCCGAGATCGACGGCCTATGAGCTCGTCAACCTCTTGCTCAAGCTCGGCGTCCTCGAGCACACGGACGAAGACGGCCGCGTTTTTCTCGGGCGCAAACTCTACTTCCTCGGCCAAGCCTGGCAATCTCAGTTCGATCTCACGCGCGCGTGCAAGGCGCATCTGGCCCGGCTCGCCGAAGTGACGCGCGAGACCGCGCAGCTCTGCATGCTGGATGGGCGCAAATACACGGTGGCGATGATGAAGGAGGGCGCGAGGCCGTTTCGGATCAGTTCGGACATCGGCGAACCAATCCCGATTCCCTGGACTGCGTCGGGACGCCTGCTCGTCTCGCACATGAGCGATGCGGACATTCTGTCGCTCATTCCAGCGGATGATTTCGTTCTGCCTGACGGCTCGGCGTTGGACAAGGATGCGTTTCTCGACCAGGTTCACGCGGCGCGGAAAGACGGCTTTTTCTCCTTCGACAGCATCGCCGACAATTTCACCCACTGCTTCTCAGCGCCGGTCTTTCAGGGGCACGATATTTGCGTCGCAACGCTCTGCCTTGTCGCGCCGCGCGACGACGCGGCGAAGAACTACGAAAGCTATCGCAACACGCTCATTCTGGAAGCGCGCGAGCTTTCCAGCCAGCTCGTCGACACGCAGGTTCGATTTTCGACGGTCGTGTATGGCTGAGCGGCGACGTTGACGCCTGCGGGCGCAGGGGCAGCAAAAACAAGCCAACACGTTGCGCCTAACAACAATCGAGTGGAAGTGAAAGCTGGCTGGAACCATTCTTGGATCGATGCCGTGGCGGAAGCTCGCCGCGCGCCGGCGGCGTCTTAGAATGAAATTGCAATGGCCATAAGATTATCGCGGCGCAGTTCACTTGGCGAATAAGTGGCGCGGCGCCGCACGGAAGAATTGCACAACGGGTCCCACTCCGGCGCGATCTTCGCGTCGGAAGGCAGGCTGGCGACGCTGACCAACTGCTTCAATCCACTATTCTTGTAAACCGCTTACACGCAGATACCTATCGACAATCAACGATAATTCGAACAGATATCCCGGCATCGCACCGTCAAGTTTGATCGAAAATCGAGCATATGCGCTGCAAATGAGCACTCGACTGCTCATCTCAGGCTCTTGCGTCCAAAATTGGCCTATGGCTATCATGTAAGCGGTTAACCAAGATGATCTCATGGCGCCGACAGGGATAGCGCGTTTGATCGACGTGGCGCAGCGCGCCGGCGTTTCGGTCGCGACGGTTTCGCGGCACGTCAACGGCCGCATCCAATTGCCGGAGACCACGGCCAAGCGGATCGAGCGCGCCATCGAGGAACTGGGCTACCATCCCAACCCGCATGCGCGCAGTCTCAGCCGCGGGCGGTCGGATACGATTGGCTTCGTCATTCCCGACATCGCCAATCCCTATTTCGCGGTGCTGGCGGCGGCAGCGGAGCGCGCGGCCGATCGGCACGGCTTGGCGCTCGTGCTTTGTGTCACGCTCAACCAGCGCACCCGGGAAAAGGAATATTTGCAGCGTCTCGGCCGCAATCATCTCGACGGACTGATCTTCGTCACCAACCATCCCGCCGCCGACGGCTTGCTTGCCGGGCTGATCAACAAGGCGAACCGGCGCGTGGTGATCCTCGACGAAGACGTCGAGGGTGCGCGCGGCCCGAAGATATTCTGCGACAACGAACAGGGCGGCTATTTCGCCGGCCGATGTCTTGCCGAGGCGGGCCATCGCCGCGTCGCGTTCCTCGGCGGTCCCGAACATATGATGAGCACGCGCGCGCGTCTTGCCGGATGCCGCCGCGCCCTGGCCGAGGCCACACCCGACGGCGAAATTTCGACGCCGCTATTCGGCGATTATTCGGTCGAGCACGGACGGCGCGCTGCCGAAGAACTGCTTCGTCGCAAGGACGATGCGACCGCCGTCTTCGTGACCAGCGACGAAATCGCAATTGGCGCCCTTGAAGTGTTTGCACGCGAAGGTGTTTCTATTCCGCAGCAACTGTCAGTAATCGGCTTTGACGACGTCGCGCCGTTCCACCTCTTCAACCCGCCGCTGACCTGCGTCCGGCAGCCGGTGGAAGAGATGGGACGGCGCGCCGTCGAACTCCTCGTTTCCGGCATGGTCGGCGCGTCGATGAGGGCGACCGTCGAGCGCCTGCCGGTCGAATTGATCCTGCGGGGATCGGTGGCGCCCCCGGCACGGACGACTGGGCGTAACCGGCCACATCGAGAGGGCAAACGACATGTACAGTAGATGCGTTCGTAACGCCGCGGGGGCGGCGGTCATCCTGGCGCTTGCGACCGGGGCTGCCCATGCGAAGGGCAAGACTTTCGCGCTGATCCAGTACAACCAGCAGGTCTCATTCTTCACCGACATCACCAAGGGCGCTCAGAAGGCGGCCGACGAAGAGGGCGACAAGCTCGTCGTGTTCGACGCCAACAATTCCGCCTCCGCGCAGGACAATGCGTTCGACACCTATATTCAGCAGAAGGTCGACGGCATCGTGATTGTCTCGGTCGATCCCGACGGTATCGGCGGATCGATCCGCGCCGCCGACAAGGCGGGCATTCCGGTGGCGACGGTCGACGCCGTCGTGCCGCCCGGCCCGCAGAAAGTGGAAATCTCCGTCGACAACGAACTTGCCGGGCGCCAGATCGGCGAGTTCTATGCCGATTACGTGAAGAAAAACATGGACGGCAAGGCGTCACTCGGCATTCTCGGCGCCCTCAACTCCAACCTTCAGCTGCTGCGCCAGCGCGGCTTCGAATCGGTGGTCGCCTCGGTTCCTGGCGTCACCAAGGTCGGCGTCGTCGACGGCCGCAACATCCAGGACCAGGCGATGGCGGCGGGCGAGAACCTGCTGACCGGCAATCCGACCATGACGACGCTCTATGCGACCGGTGAGCCGGCCCTCATCGGCGCGATCGCAGCGGCCGCGAGCCAGAACCGCGATAGGCTGAAAATATTCGGCTGGGACCTTAGCGCCCAGGCGATCGCGGCGATCGACGCGGGCACGCTGATCGGCGTGGTGCAGCAGGCGCCCGACCAAGAAGGCTACAAGGCGATCAAGGCGCTCGATACGCTGGCGAGCGGCGGCAAGATCGAGAAGGTGATCAAGGTGCCGGTCGAGATCGTCACCAAGGCCAATGTCGACAAATACCGGGCCGCCTACCGGTGAGCCAGGCCGGAGCCGTCGTGGAGGCTGGTGCCGTGCCACGGATGAGCGTGCGCGGCATCAAGAAGACGTTCGGCTCGATTCAGGCGCTCCGCGGCGTCGACCTCGATCTCTGGCCCGGGGAATGCCTCGGGCTGGTCGGCGACAACGCCGCGGGAAAGTCGACGCTGACTAAAATTCTGGCGGGGACTTACATCCCCGAGCAGGGTTCGATCGCGCTCGACGGCGTACCGATCGACCTGACCGGACCGGACCAAGCGCGGGCGCGCCATATCGAGATGGTCTACCAGGACCTCAGTCTGTGCGACTCGATCGACGTCGCCGGCAATCTCCACCTCGGCCGCGAAATCCGGCGCGGGCCGTTCCTCGACAAGAAGGCGATGCAGGTCGCAGCGCGCCGCATGCTGCAGGCGCTCGAAATCCGCATTCCCAATCTTTCCGCCAATGTCGCGCTGCTTTCCGGGGGCCAGCGGCAGGCGATCGCGATCGCACGCGCCGTCTCGTTCGAGCCGCGGGTGCTGATCATGGACGAGCCGACCTCGGCGCTGGCGGTCGCCGAAGTCGAGGCGGTGCTGAAACTCATCGGCCGCATCAAGGCCAAGGGCGTTTCGGTGATCCTCATCACGCACCGGCTGCAAGACCTGTTCCGGGTCTGCGACCGCATCGCCGTGATGTACGAGGGCGTCAAGGTCGCAGAGCGCCGGATGAACGAAACCAATCTCGAAGAGATCGTCCACCTCATCGTTGGCGAAGGCGTAATCGCATGACGCCCTATACCGAACGCCAGCAAGGTTCGCGGCTGCAGGATTTCCTGCAGGCGCAAGGCCATGTGCTGTCGATTGCGCTGTTCTTTGTGCTGTGCTGCGCCTTCTTCGCGTCGCTGTCGAATGTCTTTCTCGAAGGCGGCAACATTCTCAACATTCTGCGCCAGGCGGCGCCCAATCTCATCATCGGCGTCGCCATGACACTCGTCATCACCACCGGCGGCGTCGATCTTTCCGTCGGCTCGATCGTCGCGCTGGTGAATTCGACGGCCGCGGTGCTGCTCAAGGACGGTTTCGACTGGCCCGTCGTCGTGCTGCTGATGCTGGTCTTCGGCGCCTTGATCGGGCTGGCCCAAGGCTTCTTCATCGCCTACCAGAAGATCCCCGCCTTCATCACGACGCTCGCGGGCCTCTCGGCGATCCGCGGATGCGCTTTGGTGCTGACCGGCGGCTTCTCGATCTTGATCCCGCCGGGCATGTTCCTGACGATTGGCCGCGGCGCCTTGTTTGGTGTGCCATATCCCGCGATCCTCGGCCTGGCGACGGCGGCGCTCGGCTATGTCGTGTTGCACACGACCGTCTATGGGCGCCGCGTCGTCGCGGTGGGCGCCAATGCCGAAGCGGCGCGCCGCTTCGGCATGCCGGCGCGTGGCACCATCGCCTCGGTCTATGTGCTCACGGGCGTGGCATCGGCGCTGGCGGCGCTGGTCATCGCGGCCCGGCTCGGCTCCGGCTCTTCGAACGCCGCGGTCGGCGTCGAACTCGACGTGATCGCGGCGGTCGTGCTCGGAGGCACATCGTTGACGGGCGGACGCGGGACGATCGTCGGCACGGCGCTCGGCACGATGACGATCGCCGTGATCAGCAACGGCCTGATCCTCGCGCATATCAACCCGTTCTTCACACAGATCGTCACGGGCGCGATCATCCTGACGGCTCTCTGGCTGAACACACGCATCTTCGACCGGCTGCGCGCGGGCGAGCGGCGAAGCTGAGGAGAAGACTGATGAGCGAGAAATCGGAGGCCCATGTCGGCTCCGGCAAGGTGATGACCGTACGCGGTCCGATCGCGGTGGCCGATCTCGGCGCGACGCTGATGCACGAACATATTCTGAACGATTGCCGCTGCTGGTGGAACAAACCGTCTGAACCGGAGCGCCAACATCTCGCCTATAGCAACGTCAACCCGGCGATTCTGGGTGAGTTGCGGATGGACCCGTTCGTCAATCTCGACAATTGCGCGCTCGACGACGAAGCGTCGGCGATCGCGGAGCTGAACCCTGTCGCGGCGCTCGGCGGGCGCACGGTGGTCGATCCGACCTGTCGCGGCATCGGACGCAATCCGGAGGCTCTCGCACGGATCGCTGCCGCCACGGGCCTCAACATCGTCATGGGCGCCGGCTATTACCTGCAAAGCTCGCATCCCGAAAACGTCGCACGCATGTCGGCCGACGCCATCGCTGACGAAATTGTCGCCGAAGCGATCGACGGCGTCGCCGGCAGCGGCATCAAGATCGGCCTGATCGGCGAGATCGGCGTCTCCTCCGACTTCACGCCGGACGAACAAAAGAGCCTGCGCGGGGCCATCCGGGCGCAGCGCCGGACCAAGCTCCCACTGATGGTGCATCTGCCGGGATGGTTCAGGCTCGCCCATCGCGTTCTCGACATTGTCGAAGAGGAAGGCGGCGACGTCGCACAGACCGTGCTGTGCCATATGAATCCGTCGGGCGCCGATCAGGCGTACCAGACCTCGCTCGCCGAACGCGGCGCTTTTCTGGAATATGACATGATCGGCATGGACTATTGGTACGCCGATCAGCAGGTCCAGTGCCCTTCGGACGAGGACAACGCCGAGGCGATCAAACGGCTGATCGACGCAGGCTGCCTGAGGCGCATCCTGCTGTCGCAGGACGTGTTCCTGAAGATGATGCTGACCCGCAACGGCGGCTTCGGTTACGCCTATGTCCAGCGTCATTTTCTGCCCCGGCTGCAGCGCCATGGCGTGACGGCGGCCCAATGCGCGGTACTGATGACGGACAATCCGCGCGCGGTGTTCTCGGTGTCATGACCGTCCCCGCCGCAGTCGCAGGTTCAGGAGACCGAAGCGAATATCGCCGCGATCTCCGCCGCGCTCGGGAATGCGGCCCAGGCGCCGCGCCGCCCCACGGTGAGAGCGGCGGCGGCCGAGGCCGCGGCCATCGCGTCCGCCATCGGCAGGCCACGCGTGTACAGCGCCGCTGCGAGGACGCCGGCATACGCATCGCCCGCCCCCGTGGTGTCGACGGCCCCGACGGGCAGGGCCGCCGCAACGGCGTGGCCGCGTCGACCGAAGGCCGTCGATCCTCGGGGTCCCATGGTCAGCACAACGTCGCCCGCGCCGGCCTCGTGCAGCGCCCGCGCCGAGGCGTCGACATCCTGCGCGCCGCCAAGCAGGCGCGCCTCGCTCTCATTGAGCACCAGCAGGTCGACGAGGGGCAGCAGGTCGCGAAAGCCGGCTTGCATCGGCGACGGATTGAACATCGTCCGCAGGCCGAGGCGGCGCGCCTCTTCGCAGGCCGCGCGGGTCGTTGCAAACGACAGGTTACCCTGCAGCACCAGAACATCGCCGCGCCGCGCGCCGGCGAGCGCGGCCGCGGCGTGATCTTTCGAGATCGCCATGGCGCAGCCGATGATCGAGGCGATGGCGTTCTCGCCTTCGGGGCTGACGAAGATGAGCGAACGGTCGGTGGGCTGCGCCAGCCGCATCAGGTCTGCGACGCGGAAGCCCGCGGCGGCGAGCCGCTCCGCGACCCAGTCCGCCGCTGCGTCGCACCCGATTGCCGCGACGAAGCGGACCTCGGCGCCGGCGCGCATCAGGATCAGCGCCTGATTGGCGCCCTTGCCGCCAAGGTCTCTGACTGGAGAGCCGACCACGATGGTCTCACCGGGTGTCGGCCAAACCGCCGCGTCCATCGTCTCGTCCACAGTGATATTGCCAAGAACTAAGAAGGCCATCGACGTTCCAAAGAGTGGAGAAGTCCTTGTCGATCACATCAAATATCATTCAAGCAAGCTTCGGCAAGGACAAAGCAATCGTCGGCATCGAGGCGCGCCGATGAGCGCGCCGCTGTCGAGCCGAATTCTCGGGGCCAATCAGAGCGCCTGGGACACGATGCAGACCCATCGCTTCGTGGTCGCGATCGAACGCGATTGTCTGCCCGTCGAGGTGTTCAAGGCCTATCTCATCTACGAATGCGACTTCGTCGAGACGGCGATGCTGATATTCGGCCACATGCTGGTCAAGGCGCCGGGGCTCGCCGAGCGGCGTGCCCTCGCCGGCGTCCTTCAGGCGCTCGCCGTCGATCAGATCGGCTATTTCGAAAAAGCCTTCGCGGCGCTCGCGATCACGGCCGCTGATCGCCGCTGCGCTTCGCCTGCCGCGGTCGCGGCGTTTCGCGACGGCATGTTGGCGATCGCCCGGGACGGCGGCTACCTCGACGGGGCCGCCGTCATGCTGGCGGCTGAATGGATGTACGCGACCTGGTGTGCGCGCGCGGCGCGGGCGCCGATCGTCAATCGTGAAATCAAGCGTTGGGTGGATTTGCACGCCGAGCCGGCCTTCCTCGCGCAGGCCGACTGGCTGCGCCGCCAGATCGACACCGCGCCCGGCCTCACCGAGACGGACACAAACCGTCTCTCCGCGCTGTTCGGTCGAGCGCTTGCACTGGAGATCGCTTTCCACGACGCGCCCTTCCTCGGGAATGGAATAGATCGGCGATGAATACGTCCGCAACGACGAAGGCTCGCCGCGGCGCAGGCGCGGGCAAACAAGGGAGGAACGGATGAGCGACAAAAAGAAAATTCTCCTCGCGGGCGAAAGCTGGATGAGCGCGGCCACGCATTACAAGGGCTTCGACCAGTTCGGCAGCGTGACTTTCCATCTCGGCGCGGAGCCGTTGGTCGCCGCGCTCAAGGACAGCACCTTTGATTTGACCTACATGCCATCGCATGAGGCGGTGACCGCGTTTCCCTCCACCCCCGAAGGGCTCGCCGCCTATGACGCCGTTCTGCTTTCCGACATCGGCGCCAATTCCCTGCTGCTGCCGCCGGACGTCTGGCTGCACGGCAAGACCTACCCGAACCGGCTGAAGCTCCTGCGTGAATGGACGGCGGGCGGCGGCGCTCTGATGATGATCGGCGGCTATCTGAGCTTTCAGGGCCTTGAAGGTAAGGCGCGATGGGGCCGCACCGCGGTGGAGGACGCGCTTCCCGTGTCCTGCCTACCCTATGACGATCGACTCGAGATTCCGGAAGGATTCAACGCTGTCGTCAAGGGCCCCATGGATCATCCGGTCCTCGCCGGACTTGGAACGGACTGGCCGACGCTGCTCGGCGCCAACGAAGTGAAGCTCAAGCCCGATCGCAGCGCCGAGGTTCTCGCCGTGCTTCCGGAGGACCAGGGCGGACACCCGCTGCTGGTCACCGGCCGTTTCGGCAAGGGCCGCACGACGGTCTGGACATCCGACATCGGCCCGCACTGGCTGCCGCAGACTTTCGTCGACTGGCCGGGATACGCGACATTGTGGAAGAACCTGCTCGGCTGGCTGACGGCGAATTAAGATGACCGCGCCCTCCGCTCTCGCCGAGGTTCTGTTTCTCACCGCGCGAAACGTCTCCAAGCGTTCGGGGCGCTGACCGCTTTGTCCGGGATCGATCTCGAGCGACGGGCCTTCAATCAAACTGCACCGGATCCGGTCCGGGATAGGCAAGCGCAACGAACTCGCAGAAAGCGCGAGCCGCTGGCGAAAGCCGGGCTTTGCTCTTCCAGGCCAGGCCGATGTCCATGGTGTGAACCTCATCGTCCAGCGTCTTGATATCGATGCGATGTCCTTCGAGAGACCATGGCCGATAGACCATGTCGGAGAGAATGGTGATGCCCATGCCGGTCGCCACCATGCTGCGAACGGCTTCCACCGACAGCGTGCGGAAGATGACGTTAGGAACGTGCGGCGTCCGCTGCCAATAGCGCATGGCGGAGCGTTCGGCCTCGTCGACGGTCAACATCAGAAATGGCTCACTGGCAAGATCGGCCAGACGAAGATTGTCCTTGTGCAACAGTGGGTGATTGGCACAGGCCCACAGGCGGCGCGGCGAGCGCAGCAACAGGCGGGAGCGGATGGAGCGGCGGTCGTGCAGGTTGGAGACGAGCATGACGGCGGCGTCGACGCTGCCGCTCATCAGGCTCTGCTCGATGGCATCGCGCTCGAACTCATGCAGCCGTACCGTGATACCTGGAAAAGCTCGCCAGAAACGCGACAGCAGCGGTGGCAGGAAATATCCCGCCACCGTGTAGCTGACCGCAACGTCGACCGTGCCATCGACTTGGGTCCCCCATCGATGCGGCCCGCGCGTCGCATCCAAAACGCTGGCCTCGATGGCGCGGGCGCGTTGCAGGAACTGCTGTCCCTCGAATGTAAGCGTGACGCCGTTCGAATGCCGGTCGAACAGCTTCCGTCCGAGCTCCGCTTCAAGCGCCTTGATTGACGCGGTGACGGCCGATTGCGTCACGTTGAGGCCGGCGGCGGCGGCCGAAACCCTTCCGCTTTCAGCAGTGGCGATAAAGTGGCGGACCTGACGGAAAGTCAGAGCCATAAAAAAATCCGATATCAGCGACCATTTTTTAGAGTTTTACAATTGCTTACTGCGATGCGGAAAATCAAGCGCATTGTGTTCGTTCGCGTTTGAAGAGGGCTTTCGATGACTGCCGGAGACTTGGACCTGGTCGCTCGTGATGTCAGCGTCCAGTTCGAGGGTCTGAAAGCCTTGTCCGGCGTCACGCTGGCGGTACCGCGAGGACGCATCACCGGGCTGATCGGCCCCAACGGCGCCGGCAAAACCACACTCATCAACGTCCTGACCGGCTTTCAGCGTGTCGACGCCGGGACCGTGGAACTGGAAGGTGAGATGGTCAACGGTATCGCCGCGCACAAGCTGCGACGCAAGGCCGTGGCGCGCACGTTCCAATCCGGACGCCTGTTTCACGACTTGCCGGTCGTGGACAATCTCGAGGTCACCGGGGTGGGCCTCGGCCTGACGCGACACCACGCGATTGCAGAGGCCGAGCGCCTGATGGAGTGGCTCGGCATATCGCACCTCGCGAGCACGATCGCAGGCGCCCTGCCCTATACCGACGAGCGCCGTGTGGCCATTGGCCGCGCCATCATGTGCAATCCGCGCTACCTGCTGCTTGACGAACCCGCAGCAGGCATGTCCGAACATGAGAGCCATGATCTGGCTGCCATCATCAAGCGGATCGCCGGTGAACTCGGCGTCGGCGTCCTCTTGATCGAGCACAATATCGGTCTCGTGCTCGAACTGTGCGAACGCATCTTCGTCCTCGACTCCGGAGAGATCATCGAAGTCGGTCCACCGGACCAGATCCGCCACAGCGATGCGGTTCGTCACGCCTATATGGGCACGCAACGGGACGAGATCGTTCCCCCGCCCGCGGTTGCCGAGGCGGTCGCTCCATGACGTTGCTGGCCGTCGACAACATCACAGTGCGCTACGGACGCTTGACCGCCTTGCGCGGCGTCACGCTGCGGATCGCCGAGGGTGAAATCCTGTTCGTGACGGGCCCCAATGGCGCCGGAAAGTCGACCTTGCTGAATGCGATTGCCGGCGTCGTACCGCCTATCTCAGGATCAATCACCATGGACGGCGCGGGGGTGACCGGAGCCCCACCCGAACAGATCGCCCGGCGCGGATTTTCGCTCGTGCCAGAGGGGCGCAACGTCTTTGGCGGACTGACCATCGAGGAGAATTTGAAGGTCGGCACCGGCATGCGGGCGGACAGGCAGAAGGTCACTGAGGATCTTGCAACAGTCTACCATGAATTTCCCATGTTGGCCGAGCGCCGCCACGCCGCAGCCGGCATGCTGTCCGGCGGACAACAGCAGATGCTCGTGATCGGTCGGGCCTTGATGGCCTCGCCCCGGCTGATGGCGATCGACGAGCCGTCGCTCGGACTTGCCCCCAAGATCATCGATCAAGTATATGAAATTCTGATGCGGCTGCGTGCGCAGCGCAAGCTGACGCTACTGATCGTCGAGCAGAGTTCGGCGCGCGCCATGATGACCGGCGGACGCATGATCCTGATGCGCGGGGGACGCATCGTGCTGGAAGGCGAAGCAGGCGAAATGGTCAAGGACGAGCGCCTGAAGCAGGCGTATTTCGGCTTTGGAGACCATTGAGCATGACGGAGCTGCTGCAAATCGTCTTCGACGCGCTCAGCCTTGGTAGCCTCTATGCCCTCGGCGCGCTCGGTATCGCGCTGATCTTTGGCGTGATGCGGCTGGTGAATTTCGCGCACGGCGATTTCATCGCCTTCAGCGTGTTCGCGATGCTTTGGCCGTCGACCAATGCGGCTGCCGTCGTTTTCGCCGGCAACCTGCCATTCTACGTTCTCGTTCCGCTGCTGCTGCTTGTCGGGGCCGCCCTGTCGGTCCTGTCGGAGCTGATCGTCTTCCGTCGTTTCCGCAACGCCAACCCGGCGACGATGATGATCGCCTCCTTCGCGCTTGGCTTTGCGATCCGGAATTTTCTGTTGATGCTGTATTCGAGCCGCCCGAAGTCGATCACGCTTTGGCCCAGTCTCAGCCTGCCGGTCGAACTTCTGGGGGCCCGCATCCCGATGCTGCAAGTCGTCACGATCATCATCACGCTGGCCGTCCTCGTTGCTTTGACGCTCTTCCTCAAGCGCACGCGCTACGGTTTGGAAATGCGGGCGGCCGCCGAGAACTTCACCATGGCCCGCATGCTCGGGGTCCGCGCCAACGGCGTCATTCTGCTGGCCTTTGCCATCAGCGGCATGCTGGCGGCGGCGATCGGGCTGATCCTGGCGACCAACTCCGGCACGGCGGACATCGGGATGGGCGCCAATGTGATGCTGATCGCCTTCATCGCCACGGTGATCGGAGGTCTTGGCAGCGTGCCGGGAGCCGTGGCCGCCGGCTTCCTGATCGGCGGCGCCAGCGTCGTGTTTCAGGCGACACTGCCGCATGACGCCCGCGTCTTCCGCGATGCCTTTGTCTATGGCGCCGTGATCGTTGTTCTGCTGCTGCGTCCGCAGGGTCTGTTCGCACCCAAATCAGCCAAGCAGAGGGTCTGACGAATGTCGCAGCGGCCGTCGGTCATTTGGCGAACCATAGCGACACCGGTCGTCCTGACTTTGCTGCTGCTCGCTGTGGCGGCCCTGACCTATCAATTCGGCAGCAGGCCCTTCAATCGCACCGTGGTCGAGATGTTCATCAACATCATGGTGGTCACCGGTCTTTACGTGTTTGTCGGCAATTCAGGCCTGTTGTCGTTCGGCCATATCAGCTTCATGTGCCTCGGCGCCTATATGACGGCATGGCTGACCATACCGCCGGTAATGAAGTCGATCACGCTCAAAGGGCTGCCCGTGTGGCTCTTGCATACGCAATTGCCGATGTGGGTTGCCACGCCGATCTCGGGCGTGTTTGCGGCCGCCTTCGCGCTCATCGTCGGGCGCGTCATCATGCGCCTGTCCGGGATCGCCGCCTCCATCGCCACCTTCGGGCTGCTCGGCGTCGTCAACAACGTCTATTCGAACTGGGACTCAGTGACGGGTGGACAAGGTTCGATCGTCGGAATCCCGCCCACCATGAATGTCTGGGTCGGATGGATGGGTGCCGCGGTCGCCATCGCCATCGCCTATCTCTACTCGATTTCGCGCTCCGGCCTGGCGCTTCGCGCCACCCGCGACGAGGCCGTGGCCGCCAGCGCTTCCGGAATCGATATGGTGCGCGAGCGGCTGATCGCCTTCGTGGTCAGCGCCTTCATCATCGGCCTCGCCGGCGCGCTCTACGCGCATTTCCTGAGCATCGTCAATCCGGGCTCATTCTATCTGCGCACCACGTTCATCACGCTGTCGATGCTGGTGGTCGGCGGTATGTACAGTCTGAGCGGCGCGGTCGCCGGCGTCGTGGTGATTTCGGCGCTGATCGAGATGTTTCGCGACCTGGAACGGGGCATCAGCCTCGGCGGCCTGACGGTTGCGCTGCCGAACGGGATTCAGGAAATCGCGATCGGCGTCATCACGATCATCATCCTGATGTACCTGCCGACCGGCCTCACCCGCAACCGGGAAGTCTCCTTCGGAGGATGGCCGCTGCAACGACGCCTGAGGCGACCTGTGACCACGGCATTGAAGGAATCGAACTGAAGTCCCGTAGAGAAAATGGAGGAATGTCTTATGCGTTGCAACATAGTACTAGGCACCTTGGCTGCGGCGATCGCACTGGGGTGTACGCCGGCCCTGGCAGCCGACGAGATCGTGGTCGGATTTGCCACCGCGGCATCCGGGTTCATGCAGGCTTATGATAAGCCGGCCCAGGATGCGGCGCTGATCCGCATCGATGAGATCAACAAGGCCGGCGGTCTGCTCGGCAAGAAGATCAAGGCGGTGTTTGCGGACACCAAGACCGATCAGGCCGAAGGCGCCAAGGCGGGCCTCGCCGTGCTCGATCAGGGCGCGGACATGGTGGTGGTCAGTTGCGACTACGACTTCGGCGCGCCGGCGGCCCTGCAGGCACAGGCGGCCGGCAAGGTCTCCTTCTTCCTGTGCGCAGAATCGATCAAGGCCGGCATCCCCGGTGTCGGTCCCTTTTCGTTCTCGGGCTCGGTGCTGGCCGCCGTGCAGGGCGCGACCATGGCCGAGTGGGCCTACAACAAGAAGAATGCCCGCAGCTTCTACCGGCTGCTCGACAGTTGGACCGTCTATAACAAGGGCATCTGCGATGGCTTCGACTGGATGATGCCGCGTCTGAAGGATGCCGCGCTCGCCGGCAGCGACACATTCAAGAACGATGACGCCTCGATCGCTTCCCAGATCACGCGGATCAAGAGCCTGCCGAAGGAGCCCGACGCCATCATGCTCTGCACGATGATGCCGGGAGCCGTCTCGGCCATCAAGCAGATCCGGGCCGCCGGCATCAAATCGATGATCCTCAATGGCTCGGGTGTTGACGGCAGCTACTGGCTGAACGCCGTTCCCGACCTCTCGAACTTCTACGTGCCGGTGCAGGGCTCGGTCTACGGCGACGACCCCAATCCGAAGGTCACCGAGTTCAACAAGAAGTACAAGGAAGTGACCGGTGGCGACCCGTCCAGCCAATACGTCTATCCGGGCTATGTCCTGATCGACGTCTGGGCCAAGGCGGTCGAGCGCGCCAAGACGACGGATGCCGCTCCCGTCGTGGCCGAACTCGAGAAAATGACCAACGAGGCCACGCTGTTCGGGCCACGCACCTTCAACAAGGACATCCACCATCAGAACCAGGGCCGCTACCTGATCGTCGATACCGAGCAAGGCAAGCCGAAGGTGATTGATCAGTGGACGATATCGGAGAAGATCCCGGTCGACTATCTGGTGTCAAAGTAAGCTGGCGACGCGTCGCCGCAGGTTTCGTTGCCTGCGGCGGCGCGTCTCCCTGGAGCGATCGCTATGAACGTCGCCTGTTGACGTCAGCAGGCGTTCCGTTCGGCGAGATTTGGTTTGGTCTGCGAAGGCTGCGCCCGGAATGCAGCAGCCGGGACAAGGACAAGGTGAGATGGTCATCATCAATTGCGACATGGGCGAGGCCTTCGGTCTCTACAAGATGGGCGACGACGATGGACTGATGCCCCTGATCGACGTCGCCAACGTCGCCTGCGGATTCCATGGCTCCGATTTCAACCACATGCGCAAGACCGTGCGTCTGGCCAAGCAGCACGGCGTCAGGGTCGGCGCCCATCCCTCGCTGCCCGACCTGCAGGGCTTCGGACGGAGGGAGATGAAGATCGGCCGGGACGAATTGACAAACTGCCTGCTCTACCAGATCGGTGCGCTCAGGGCGTTCCTGGACGCCGAAGGTGTTCCCCTCAATCACATCAAGCCGCACGGCTCGCTCTACGGCATGGCCGCGCGGATGGAGGACATCGCCGAGGCTGTGGCCGACGCGGCCGATGTCTACAAGGTGCCGCTGTTCGGCATGAAGGGAACGCTGCACGAGAAGGTGTATCAGCGCCGCGGGCATGCCTTCGTCGCCGAATATTACGCCGATCTCGACTACAATGCCGAGGGTGGTCTCATCATCACGCGCGAACACGACGCCAAGGATCCAACCGACGCGGCCGCGCGGTGCCTGAGAGCCTTGACCGAAGGCAAGACGCGAACGGTAGCTGGAAACGACGTTACCGTCGGGTCCGATTCCATCTGCGTCCACTCCGACACACCGAATGCCGTCGCCATCGCGCAGGCAGTTCGCGACGCAATCCGACCCTATCTGACCGTACACTGACCAAGGTCGAGGCGATCACACGACGAGGAACTCATGGCCATACAGCAAATTTTTTCGCCCCTTCCAGGCATCTTCTACCGCAAGCCGGCGCCGGACAAGCCGGCCTACAAATCCGACGGCGACTTGATCGTAGACGATGACACCATCGGCCTCATCGAGGTCATGAAGTCGTTCAACGAGGTGAAGGCGGGCGCGACCGGCAAGATTGTGCGTTTCCTCGCCGAGAATGAGGACGCGGTGATGGCCGGCCAGCCGATCGCCGAAATCGAGGTTTGAGGCACTCAGCCTGTCCATGACCATCCACAAGCTCCTCATTGCCAATCGCGGCGAGATTGCTGTGCGCATCATTCGTGCGGCGCAGGAACTCGGCATTACGACCGTGCAGGTCTACAGCAAGGCCGACAAGGAGCAGCTTGCTGTGCGGCTCGCGGACGAGAGTATCGAGATCGGCCCTGCGCAGGCCTCGAAATCATATCTTTCCCGCGACGCCATTCTCGCTGCGGCGAAAGCAACGGGCGCCGACGCCATCCACCCGGGCTATGGATTTCTAGCCGAAAATGCCGACTTTGCCGCCGCGGTCGAGGCGGCGGGGCTCATCTTCGTGGGACCAACGGCCCAATCGATCCGCCTGATGGGCGACAAGGTCGCCGCCCGGGAAGCCGCAGCCGCAGCGGGCGTGCCCACTGTACCGGGCAGCCGCGGCCGCCTGGAGTCGGCGGAAGCGGCATTCGCGCTGGTGGAGACGACCGGCTTTCCCGTCATTATCAAGGCGGCGGCCGGCGGCGGCGGCCGCGGTATCCGCATCGCGCGCTCGGCCGAGGAGTTTCATCACCTGATGCCGCAGGCGCAGGCCGAGGCGCTGGCCGCGTTCGGCGATGGCGGGCTCTATGTCGAGAAGCTGATCGAAGGTGCACGGCACATCGAGGTCCAGGTGCTGGGCGACGGACACGATGTGATCCATTGCTTTGAGCGCGAGTGCTCGCTGCAGCGGCGCCGTCAGAAAGTCTGGGAAGAGGCGCCATCGCTCGCATTGACGTCAGCCATTCGCGAAAAACTCTGTTCGTCCGCCGTGGCGCTCGCCAAGGCGGTGCATTATCGCGGCGCGGGCACGATCGAGTATTTGTACGATGATCGCAGCCACCAGTTCTACTTCCTGGAGATGAATACGCGGATCCAGGTCGAGCATCCGGTGTCGGAGATGGTCACCGGTATCGACCTGGTGCGCGAGATGATCCGGATCGCCGGCGGCGAACGTTTACGCATCCGCCAGGATCAGGTGCGCATCCATGGCCACGCGATCGAGGTCCGCATCAACGCCGAGGATCCGGTGAGAGGTTTTGCGCCGAACCCGGGCACAGTCACCGCCCTCAATGTGCCGGGCGGCAACGGGGTGCGTTTCGACACCATGCTCTATCCCGGCTACACGGTGCCACCGTTCTACGACAGCTTGCTCGGCAAGCTGATCGTTCACGACGGGGATCGCGCAAGCGCCATTCGGCGGCTCGATCGCGCCCTCGGTGAACTGAACGTCGAGGGGTTGGCGACCACCAAGCCGCTGCATCAGGCGCTCGCGCGCGACGCGGATGTGCAGGCCGGGCGCTTTCACACCGCCTGGCTCGAGCCATGGCTGGCATCGCATGCAGCGAGTCTTGCCGCGGCAGCAACTGCGCCAGCCGCGCAAACCATCGCAACGCCCGCAACCGAATCCGCTCGTCAGTAACAGGAGGCCTGAGCCCCATGCAAACTCGATTTTCCTTCGGCGGCGACGAGCACATCTTCGCCGAAGTGGATGAAGCCATGTCACTCGAGGCCTTTTTCAAGAGCCTCTTCATCACCAATGCGGTGCGCGACGCCAGGATCAAGGGTGTCACCGAGATTTGCCCGGCCAACGCCTCCTATCAGGTGAAGTTCGATCCGGATCTGATCAAGCCCGACGACATGCTCGCCGAGCTGAAGCTGCTGGATTCGGCGGCCGAGAAGTCCGAGCCGGTGATCGCGACTCGGATCATCGAGATCCCCGTGCTCTACAACGATCCGTGGACGCATGAGACGTTGATGCGCTTTCGCGAACGCCATCAGGATCCCAACAGCAGCGACATCGAATACGCGGCACGCATCAACAGTCTCGACGGCATCGACGCGTTCATCAAGGCGCATTCGAGCGCGCCCTGGTTCGTCTCGATGGTCGGCTTCGTCGCCGGCCTGCCCTTTCTCTATCAGATGGTCGAGCGCAAGCGGCAGATTCAGGCACCGAAATATCTGCGCCCGCGCACCGACACGCCCAAGCTCACGGTCGGGCATGGCGGCTGCTTCGGCTGCATCTACTCGGTGCGCGGCGCCGGCGGCTACCAGATGTTCGGTATCACGCCGATGCCGATCTACGATCCCAATCAGACCATCAGCTACCTGCGCGATTTCATGTGTCTGTTCAAGCCGGGCGACATCGTGAAATGGAAGCCGATCGACCGTCCCGCCTACGACGCGGCGGTCGCCGACGTCGAGGCCGGCCGCTTCGCGCCGATCATCCGCAATGTCTCGTTCTCGCTCACCGAGTTCAATTGCGACATCGACGGCTATAATCGCAAGCTCGAGGGGGTTCTCCATGGCCATTAAGGTTTTGAAGCCGGGTCTTGCGACCACCGTCCAGGATCTCGGTCGTCCCGGCTACTATCACATCGGCATCCCGCTTTCCGGCGGCATGGACCGGCACGCACTCGCGGTCGCCAATCTGCTGGTAGGCAATGCGGAGGGCGCCGCCGTTCTCGAGGCTGTCTTCATGGGACCGGAGCTCGAGTTTACCGATGACGCGATGGTCGCGGTCACCGGCGCCGAACTGCCGCCCAAGCTCGACGGCGTTCCACGCGAAACCTGGTCGTCCTTCAAGGTCAAGCGCGGCCAAAAACTCTCGTTCGATTTCCTCAAGAAAGGCGCGCGCGCCTATATTGCGGTCGCTGGTGGAATCGATGTGCCGGTGGTTCTCGGCTCGCGCTCGACCTATGCGCTCGGGGCGCTTGGCGGCTTCAAGGGACGCAAGCTCGAAGCAGGCGACGAGTTGCCGGTCGGCGCCGCCGCGACGTCGGTCAAGGAAGGCCGCAACGTCGCGGAAGGATTGCGCGGATTGCCGCCCAGCATGCCGACGGAATTGCGCGTCATGCCGGGGCTCTACTGGCACCGCATCACCGATGCCGCCGGCATCGGGTTCTTTGCCGATACCTGGAAGGTCGCGCCCGAAGCCGATCGGATCGGCTACCGCTTCAAGGGCGGCAAGCCGCTCGAATTCGTGCCGCGCGAACCACCGTTCGGCGCCGGCTCCGATCCCTCCAATATCACCGACGCCTGCTATCCCTACGGCTCGATCCAGGTGCCCGGAGGCACCGAGCCGATCGTGCTGCATCGTGACGCGGTCTCAGGCGGCGGCTATTTCATGGTCGGCACGGTCATTTCTGCCGATATGGATTTGATCGGACAGCTGCAGCCCAATACGCAGGTCAAGTTCGTCAAGGTCGAAATGGACGAGGCGCTTGCCGCCCGCAAAGCCCGCGCTGAACTGTTGACGAGGGCTCGCGCATCGTTGGAGGCATCGCCCTAATCCCGGACGGAATTTTGGCGGTGGCCGACGCGGTGGGCCACCACCCCATCCCGCTCCGGTACGATCGCGCTGCGCGCAGCGGTCTACTACGAACAGCACGGCACGACAGTTGCATCGATCCTGTTTCGACTGAAATCGGAGTGCGTGACATGCAAACCACCTACGCGACGACCGACTTTCCCACCCACAGTCGGCGGCAGAACTGGCAGGAAATCGTCTCCAAAACCTACTTTCCGCTGGACATTTCCTTCGCCGCCGGAGGCAGTGACTTCCGCGGCAGCCTGGGCGCCTGGTCGCTCGGACCCGTTTCGGTTTCCCGCAATGTCTCGGACGGCTTGCTCTACAAGAGGCACCAACGCCACCTCCTGAACGAGCGGGAAGAGAGTTTCCTGATCACCGTGCCGGAACTGGCCGAAATCCGGTTCGAGCAGGACGGCAAGGACGTTCGCTGTCGCCCCGGCGCCTTCCTAGTCGAACGCAGCCATTTGCCCTACGAGTTCAGCCATCGGGATCCGGCCGCGCTGTGGGTATTGAAGGTTCCCAGTGCAGTCCTGCGCGCACGGATCTCCCGCCCCGAACGCCTTGCCACCCTGCAGTTCGATGCCACCCGCAGCGTCGGAGCGCTCTTCGTCGACACGCTGCGGCTTACTGGCGCGCGCATCGAGGAAATCGACGAGCCCGCCCGGGCGGTGACGGGCAGGCATCTCATCGATCTGCTGGCGATGGCGATCGAAACCGATGAGCGCGTACTGGTGGGCCACTCGTCCTCGGTCCGCAACGCGCACCTCCTTCGCTGCGAACACTTCATCCGGACACGCCTCGACGACGCACGGCTCACGCCACAAATGGTGGCAGACGGTTGCGGCATCTCGCTTCGGTATCTGCACCAGATCTTTGAGGGAGAAGGAATCACCGTGTGCGCCTACATCCGCAACCAGCGTCTATTGATGTGCGACGCCATGCTGCGCGATCGGAACTGCCGGAAAAGCATCTCCGAAATAGCCTATCAATGGGGATTCGGCGACCAGGCGCAGTTCAGCCGGAACTATCGCAGCCGGTTCGGCTGCACGCCGAGCGATGTGCGCGCAACTTCGCGCGCGCCCGCGCCCAATCCATGAAAGGGCGGCCGTTCGTGGTCCCCGCAATGGGTTCTCGGTTCCTTCTCCGTCGGGAAAAGCGATAAGGTCCATAACCGCCGCCTTACCGTTTCAAGGCCGGGGCTTCCATTCCGCCGGGGTCGACAACAGCACCGGTCACTTTGCCTGCGGCTGACTGCTCTTTAGGCAAATATCAGCCAGCTGCCGAAATTGGCCGTTCGTGCTCTCTGGCACAAATCTTCCTGCACTCAGCGTCAAGCGTGCCGCCGACCATCTGCGTATGATTTTCGCGATACCTCCGAAAATCCGCCGGTCGAACGGGCCCGTTCGCGGCACCCGGTCATCCGGGTGAGCCCGCGCGCGCCCGACGACCGCATGGCGGGCGCGTGTTCGAAAGGAAGTCGTGTCGTGCAGAACCTTCGCGTAGCAGTCGATGTTGGCGGCACCTTCACCGACATCTGCATCATGGATGAGGCAACCGGCCTCATCCGCATCGAGAAGACCTCGTCGACCCGCGATCCCATCGATGGGATCATGAGCGGCGTTTCCAAGGCCGGAATTGACCTCTCCAAGGTCGCGCTGTTCTCGCACGGGACCACTGTCGCGACCAACGCCCTGATCACGCGCCGCCTGCCCCGCACCGCCGTGGTGACGACCAAGGGCTTTCGCGACGTCATCGAGATCCGGCGCGCCAACAAGGAAGACCTCTGGGACACCTACAAGGATGTCGTCAAGCCGTATGTGCCGCGGCGCGATCGGCTGACTGTACCCGAACGCGTGGACGCCGGCGGCAAAGTGATCGAACCACTCGACATTGAGGCGGCGCGCGAAGTCGCGCGCATCCTGAAGCGCCGGGGCGTCGCCACCGTCGCGGTCTGCTTCATGAACGCCTATCTCAACGGCGAGAACGAGCGCGCCATGCGCGACATCCTGCTTGCAGAGATGCCTGACATCCCGGTCTCGATCTCTTCACAGGTGCTGCCCGAGATCTTCGAGCACGAGCGCTTCTCCACGACAGTCGCCAATGCCGTCGTGAGTCCGGTCGTCGTCAGCTACACGAGCCGACTCGGCGAGCGTCTTGCGAGCGAGGGCTACACCCGCGACCTGCTGCTGCTGCACAGCGGCGGCGGCGTCATGACGCCGGCGAGCGTCAAGGATTTCGCCGCGCGCCTGGCCGGCTCCGGGATTGCCGCCGGCGCCATCGCCAGCCGCTACATCGCCGGCCTGTGCGGCTTTCCCAATTCGATCGGCCTCGACATGGGCGGCACCTCGACCGACGTCTCACTTGCCTATGAGGGCCAGTCGCGCATCACCAAGGACTGGTACATCGAATTCGGTTATCCGATCCGTTTCCCTTCTATCGAGGTGCTCACCATCGGCGCGGGCGGCGGATCGCTGGCCTGGACCGATCCCGCCGGCTCGCTCCGCAACGGCCCGCAATCGGCCGGCGCCTATCCGGGTCCGGCTTGCTATGGCAACGGCAATTCACAGCCGACCAATACGGACGCCAACGTCACGCTGGGGCGTCTCGGTACCAGCCTCGCCGGCGGCAAGGTGACACTCGACCCGACGCTTGCCCGCCAGGCGGTCGAGGAAGGCGTCGCCAAGCCGTTCAAACTCGGCCTGCACGAGGCCGCGGACGCCATCCTCAAGGTCGCCAACGCCAACATGTCGGATGCGGTGCGCTTGATCTCGATCAGTCGTGGCTACGATCCCCGCGACTTCGCGCTCGTCGCCTTCGGTGGCGCCGGCGCCCTCCACGGGGTCGACGTCGCCCGCGAACTCTCGATCCCCGTCGTGATCGTGCCGCCCAATCCGGGCGTCACCTCGGCGCTCGGTTGCCTCTTGGTCGACATGCAGCACGACTTCTCGCAGAGTTGCATGGTCGGCGCCGAGGAGGCCGATACCACAGCCATCGAGGCGCAGTTCGCCACGCTGGAAAAGGAAGCGCTCGATCGGCTGACCCACGAAGGCGTCGCGCTCAAGGACATCGTCCTGCAGCGCTCAATCGACATGATGTATCGCGGCCAGTGGCGCTCGCTCGCCGTCAATGCGCCGCGCCCGATCGGCGCGATCGCCGATCTCGTCGAAAGCTTCCATACCGAGCACAAGCGCGAATACAATTTTCGCCGCGACAGCGCCCCGGTCAGTTTCTTCCGCCTCAACCTGAAGGCGGTCGGCATCGTCCCCAAGGCCGAATTGGCCGTGCACGCGCCGACCGGAGCTATTCCCGAGCCAGTCGACAGACGCAGGGTCTGGTTCGAGGGCACAGCACTCGATACCCCCGTGTACCAGCGCGACCATCTGCCCTGCGGCTTTGCTTTTCAAGGCCCCGCGCTCCTCGAGCAGGTTGATGCGACCACTGTCGTGCCGCCCGGCGCGAGCGCGGAAGTGGACAAATACCTCAACATCATCATTCGCGTGAAGGAGTGAGCCGATGGCCGGAGATCCCGCACTCGACCCCGTGACCTTCGAAGTTCTGAAGAATTCCTTCATTACCAGCGTCGATCAGATGGGCGAGCAGGTGCTTCGCACCTGCTACTCCTTCGTCATCTACAACCACGACTTCTCGAGCGCCTTGCACGACGCCAAGGGCGAGTGCGCCGCACAAGGCAATCAGGATATCGCCGTGCATGTCGGCACGCTGCACTTCACCTGCCAGGAGGTCATGCGCCATTTCGAGGGCGACATGCATGAAGGCGACGTCTTTGCCATCAACGATCCCTATGCCGGCGGCACGCACTTCTCCGATGTGCGCCTGATCCGGCCGATATTCGCTGACGGCAAGATCATCGCCTTCAGCCAGTCGAACGGGCATTGGTCTGATGTCGGCGGTAGTGTACCGGGTTCGTTTGACGTTGCCGCCCGCGAGATGTTCCGCGAGGGCCTGCGCATCACGCCGGTGCGCCTGTTCGACCAGGGCCGTTTCTGCAAGGACGTTGCCCACCTGATCGCCTCGAACACGCGTGATCCGGCCTCGATCATCGGGGACATTCAGGCACAGACCCAGGCAACCCAGGTCTGCGAGCGTGAGATCCTGCGTCTCGTCAACAAGTATGGTCGTGACACGGTGGAGACCGGACTGGCCGCCGTGCAGGACTACGTCGAGCGTTCGGCACGCCAGCGCATCGCCGCGTTGCCCGATGGCGAGTGGGAGACGGTCGATTTCATCGACCGCGACCCAGCCGGCGGCGAAGGGATGATCCCGATCCGGATCAAGATGACGATCAGGGGCGACCGCGCGATCTACGACTTCACCGGCAGTCATCCGACCATCGGCTCGATCTACAATTCGGCATTCGGCGCGACCTTCTCGGCCGTAGCGGCCGGCATGAAGACCTTCTTCCCCGACCTGCCGCTCAATTCCGGCTTTTACCGCTGCTTCGAGATCATCGCACCCGAGGGCTCGATCGTCGACGCCAGGTGGCCGATTGCGGTCACCGGCTTCCTGATGCCGTTCGAGAAGATCATGAACTCGATCTACGAGATGTGGTCGAAGTTGATGCCCGAGCGGGCGCTCGCCTGCGCTTTCAACCTCGAATATTTGCTCACGGGCGGTCTCGACGCCCGCAGTCCCGACAAGCCCATTTTCATGTTCTACGACTGGCTGCCGGGCGGCTGGGGCGGGCGCAACGGCAAGGACGGCAGCAACGTCACGACAGCCTGCTTCGGCACCGGCCTGATGTCGCAACCCGTCGAAGGCCAGGAGCGCGCCAATCCGATCCTGACCACCGAGTGCGAGATCCTCAAGGACTCGCCCGGGCCGGGCAGATGGCGCGGCGGCGCCGGGGTGATGAAGACCTCGCGCATGCTGCAGGCCGAAAAGACCGTGATCTCCTACATCTGCGACCGCGAACGCGCCGTGGTGTGGGGCATTGAAGGCGGTTTGCCTTCGATGCCGCATGGCCTGACGCTGAAGCGCGCCGGGGCCAACGCGACGGAGCGGCTCGGCGCAATCTTCTCCGACGTGCCGATCGGCGAAGGCGATGTGTTCTCGCGTCCGACTGCCGGCGGCGGCGGCTTTGGCGATCCGCTCGAACGTGATCCGAACCTCGTCATCGAGGACATCAAGGACGACTACGTCTCAATCCAGCGCGCCGCCAAGGACTACGGCGTGGTCGTGCGTACCATCGACGCGGAGCTTTGCGAATACGAGGTCGACAAGCCCGCGACCGAGGCTCTGCGCGCCAACATCAAGGCCGAACGCATCACCAACGTCCGGCTCGATCCGGAAATCGTGGCGGAGCGCTATCGGAGCGGCGCGATCGACGCACTCGACGTGATCCGCCAGCACGCCGTGATCCTCGACTGGGGCACCGGCGCCTTGCTTCCCGAATCCACACGTCAGTTCCGCGAGGTCTTCGAGCGGCGCTCGGTCGCAATGTGGGCCGCCGGCTAACGCCTGCGGTATCCGTGCGGCCTGCGGGCGGCACGGCGCGTGCATGCCATGAGGATCCGAAGTCATCGGCCCTCGCCCCTTCTTTCAAACCTGAGGATAGACCTATGACCAAGTGTTCAACGTCCTTCCCCACCACGCGACTCGGGCTGACCCGCTCCACACTTGGAGCAGTAACGCTTGGAGCCGTAACGAGCCTCGCCCTCGCCGCCGTGATCACGCCGGCCGCGGCAGAGACACCCTGGTTCCCGATGAAAGTCTACGACGCCTCGTCCGGCACGCCCAAGCCGGCGGAGTACACGCCGCTTCCCAAGGCCGAGAAGCCCTACAAGCTCTGCGTCCTCTTCCCGCATATGAAGGACAGCTTCTGGGTGGCAGTCGCCTACGGCATCGTGAAACAGGCCGAGGCGATGAACGTCAACATGACCCTCTACGAAGCCGGCGGCTACGAGAACCTGCCCAAGCAGCTCTCGCAGTTCGACGATTGCATGGCGAGCGGCCCCGATGCAATCATTGTCGGCGCCATCTCCGGCGCAGGCCTCAGCAAGAAGTTCGAAGAAGCCAAGGCTAAGGGCGTGCCGGTCGTCGGCGTCGCCAACCCGCTGCCGCCGAACGCCCTGCCCGCCGCCATCTACGTCGATTTTGTCGCCATGGGTGAGGTGACCGGCGAGGGCCTGCTGGCGCAGACCAAGCCCAGTGACAAGCTCAACATCGTGACCTTTCCAGGTCCGGCCGGCTCAGGCTGGGCCGAGTCGTTCAACGAGGGCTTCAAGAAGGCGGTGTCGAAGAACCCGAACGCCAAGGTCCTCGCCGAGAAGTTCGGCGACTCCGGCGTCGCGGTCCAGCTCCAGCTTATCCAGGACGCGCTCCAGGCCTACCCGAACATGAACGTGATCTGGGGCACCGCCCCGACCGCTGAAGCTGCAATCGGCGCCGTCGCGGAAGCGGGACGAGCTGACATGAAAATCATGTCCTCCTATGAGAACCAGGCCATGCTCGACGCGCTGAACCGCGGCGACGTGATGGCCTTCGCGACCCAGTACCCGGTGGGCGAAGGCGCCGTCTCGGTCGACCAGGCCGTGCGTCTCATTGAGAAAAAGCCGGTCATGAGCCTGGCGCAGCCGCTGGCTTCGGCGGTCGACAAGACGACCGTACCCAAGCTGCAGATGGATCTCGTCCTCGCGCCCGGAAGCTGGACCCCGGTCTACTCGGTCAAGGCCAAGTAGATCCGAACCGGCGAGCCCGTGTCAGGCGAGAGAGACGAGTCTCTCGCCTGAGCGCCGGTCACATGCGGAGAAGGAGATGGAGACCAACACAGATCCGGAACGCACCGGACCCCTGCTCGAATTGAAAGGCATTTCGAAACGGTTCACGGGTGTCCTGGCTCTGGATCGGGTCGACCTCGATGTCCGAGCCGGCGAATTGCATGTCCTCTTCGGCGAGAACGGTGCTGGCAAGTCGACCCTGATCAATGTGATCTCGGGGACTTTTCCGCCCAACGAAGGCACGTTCCGGTTCGGCGGCGAGGAGATCCGCCATCTCACGCCGCAGCAGGCACGCGCGATCGGCATTAGTCCGGTGTTCCAGGAATTCTCGCTCGTTCCAAGTCTCACGGTGGAGGAAAACCTGTTCCTCGGACGGGAGATCTCAAGCAACGGCATTCTGCGTGCACGCGAGATGCGAAAGCGCGCGCGAGCGCTCATCGACGAGCTCGGCTTTGACCTCGAGCCTTCGAAACGCGTCGACGACTTGTCGCGCGCGCACCAGCAGATGGCGGAGATCGCCAAGGCGCTGCTTGGCCGGGTGCGCCTGCTCATCCTCGACGAGCCGACCGCGTCGCTGACGGAGCGCGAGACTGGCCGGTTGTTCGAGCTGATCGCCCGGCTGAAGGATCAGAACGTCGGTCTCATCTATGTCTCGCATCGCATGCGCGAGATCCGCGCGCTGGCGGACCGCGTGACCGTGCTGCGCGACGGTCGTCATATTCGCACCCTCGATGCCGCCACATCGACCGACAGCGAACTGGTCGAACTGATGACCGGTCGCAAGATCGACCTGCTGTTTCCAACGATCCCGCACAAGGCAAGCGAGGTCATGGTCGACGTCGAGAACCTGACGCTGGCCGATGGCAGCGTTCGCGACGTGAACTTCCATGCCCGGGCCGGCGAGATCACGGGCATCGCGGGCCTCGTTGGCTGCGGCAAATCGGAGCTGATCCGCGCGATCTACGGGCTCGAGCCGATCGCCAGAGGCGTCGTTCGCATCGACGGGACGCCGTACGAGTTCCCGACCCCACGCCGCAGTCTGAAGCGCGGCGCCGCCTATTTCCCCGCCAACCGGATCGCCGAAGGGCTCGCGCTGTCGCGCCCGATCCGCGAGAACGCGTCGATGACCGTGCTCGACCTTCCAGTCTTCGCCCGCTTCGGCGTGCTGCGCCAGGGCGCAGAACGCGCGACGATCACGGCCATCATGGAAAGGCTGCAGCTCAGGCCCCCTAATATCGAGCGCGCCGCGAGCGCGCTCTCCGGTGGCAACCGCCAGAAAGTGATGCTCGGCCGCGCGCTGACACGCGACCTCACGGTCTTTCTGTTCGACGAGCCGAGTGTCGGCATCGACGTCGGCGCCAAGCTCGAGGTCTACGAATTCATGAGGCGGCTGGTGGAGGCCGGTGCCGCAGTGATTGTGGTCTCCTCCGAACTGCCGGAAGTGCTCGCCCTATCGAGCCGGCTCTATGTCATGCACCAGGGACGCATCGCAGCCGAGCTCAAGGGCGAGGAAAAAACCGAGCAGAACGTGCTCGCGAGCTTCTTCAAGGATCATCTCAAGGCGGAGGTCGCATGAGCACCGCCCTTGCCGCCTCCCAGCCCACCACAGCTATCGGCCTCGGCAGATCGATCGCCGGACGGATCGGCTTCCTGCCCGCCTTGCTGGTGGCGCTCGTCGTTGGCATGTCGACGATCGACGCCCAGTTCTACGGAATCATCAACATCCTGAACATCCTGCGCAACGCCTCGTTCCTGACCATCGTCGCCTGCGGCCAGGCGCTGGTGATCATTGCCGGCGGCTTCGATCTCTCCGTCGGCGCAGTCGTCGCTCTGGCGAGCGTGGTGACCGCCAAGACGATGGCAGCCACATCTGCCGCCTTTCCCGGCAACAATGCCGCCATCATCGCGAGCGGTGTCGCCGCCGGGCTCGGTTGCGGACTCGCGGTCGGGATAGTCAACGGGTTCTGCGTGGCGAAGCTCAAGGTCTCGGGCTTCGTGGTAACCTTGGGCACGATGTCGGCGACCGCCGGCATCGGACTCATGATCACGAACGGGATCCCGGTTTACGGCATGCCCGAAATCTTCGTGAAGGGTTTTGGGCGCGCCCAGGTGTTTGGCCTGCCGACTGCGGTTTATCTCGCGGTTGCAATCGTTCTCGTGATGATGTTCGCGCAGCAGCGGACGCTGTTTGGCCGCTATGTCTACGCGATCGGCGGCAATGTGGACGCGGCCGTGATGTCCGGCGTTTCAATCCAGCGCCACATCGTTGGTACCTATGTTGTCTCAAGCGTCCTGGCAGCTCTGACCGGCATCCTGCTGACCGCCCAGGTCGGCTCCGGTCAGGCGAGCTTCGGCGGCGACCGCATGATGCTGCAGTCGATCGCCGCCGCGGTGATCGGCGGGGTCAGCCTGCGCGGCGGTATTGGTCGGGTGGAGCTCGTCACCATCAGCGCGCTGTTCCTGACAATTCTCGGCAACGCGCTCAATCTCCTGCACATCGACTCCCGCCTCCAGCCGGTTTTTCTCGGTGTCATCATGGTGGCGGCCGTGGCGCTGGACGAGCTCAGCCAACGGAGGAAGTCCCGTGTCTGACGTCGAGTTGTCCGTCACCGCCGAGGGCACGGGACATACGAGGCTGCTACCGATCCAATGGCTTTGGCGCGCGATCCTGCCGATCGCTCTGCTCGTGATCCTGTTCGGCTTCGCCATTGTCGACCACGGCGTGCTCTCGCTGGCAAATCTGCTCAACATTGCACAACAGACGAGTTACCTCGCTCTCTTCGCCATGGCGCAAACCGTGGTCATCCTGACGCGCGGTTTCGACCTCGCACTTGGCCCGACGGTGTCGATGGTCAGCGTCGGCACGGCGCTGGCCATGGCCGGCGCCACAGCGAGCGGCCATGATACGACCGCGGTGCTGCTCGCAGGCCTCGGCGCCGGCTTCGGCCTTGGCATCGCTTGCGGCCTTTTCAACGGCGTGGTCATCGCGATCCTCGGGGTCAGCCCCTTCGTCGCGACGCTGGGCAGCTACAACATCGCGATCGGCGTCGCGACAACCCTCTCGGGCGGACGTCCGGTGCAAGGCGTACCGAACCTGTTCTCGCAGATCTTCTACGGCGGCAGCGTCTTCGGCGTGCCGGCGACAATCGCGATCACGGTCATGATCGGCGTCGGACTGCAACTGATGCTGGCGCGCACCGTGTTCGGCCGTTCGATCTACATCATCGGCACCAACCCGCGCGCCGCGGCGGTGGCTGGCCTGCCGGTCAAGCGAATCCTGGTCGCGACCTATGTGCTCAGCTCCGCGCTTTCCGCACTCGGCGCCATCATGATGACGGCACGCACAGGTTCGGGCGAGCCAAACCTCGGCGGTTCGCTTTCGTTGCAAGCGATCGCCGGCGCCGTGGTCGGCGGAACCAGCCTCGCCGGTGGCCGCGGCGGGGTCGGCACCGCCGTGCTTGGCGCGCTGTTCGTCACGATCCTGTCGAACGGCATGAATCTCACCCGCATTGACGGCTACGTGCAGATGGTCGTGCTGGGCGCCATCGTCATCGTCGGCGTGCTGCTCGATCGCCTGCGGCTGGAGCGGCGCTGATGCCAACCCGTCCCATTTTTCGAGCCGATCCAACCGAAAGTACCGGTGCCATGAATACGCGCTCTGCCGGATCGATCTACGTTGCCCGCTCGCTCCCGGCCGCGCTCGACGCGCTCGACGAATGCGGCTCTGCCGGTGCCCCATTTGCCGGCGGCACCTGGATCCTGCGATCGCCGATCCGGCATGAACCGCACAAGCCTCATTACGTCGCTATCGGGAAGATCGCGGAACTGACAACGATCAGGATCGACGCCGATGTCGTCGAGATCGGCGCGGCGGTTACTCACGCCGTGCTCGCTTCGGCCTTGGCAGACATTTCCGAATTCAACGTCCTTGCGGCGGCGGCCGGCCGCTCCGCCAATCCGGCGATCCGTACAATGGCGACCGTCGGCGGCAATCTTTCGACCTCGGGATTCGCGGCTGCAGACTGCGTGCCTGCGCTACTCTGCCTGGATGCCGAGGTCGAAATCTCCAGCCGCGGCGATCAGGAGCGGATCGGCATGGAGCGCTTCCTCGAGATCAGACCGACCCTCGAGCCGGGTCGACTGCTGACTCGGATCATCCTGCCGCGGAGGGATCGCAAGACCGCTCATGCGCGCCTGCCGCTGCGAAAGTCCGGCGATTACCCGGCCGCGATCGTCAGCCTCGCGATGAGCTTCGACGCGGCGGCTCGCGTCCGGACGGCGCGAATAGCGATCGGCTCGGTCGAGCCGGTCGCGCGCCGATGGGAGCGGCTCGAAGCGGCGCTGGTTGACCGCCCGTTGGACCCCGCGCAGGCGGCGCAGGCCGCAGCCGAACTTGCCGACGAATTCACGGGGCGTGACAGCGTGGAGTTGCCCGCCTGGTACCGCGTCAGCGTCGTGCCCAGCCTGGTGCGCCGCGCGGCCCTCGCAGCACTCGACGCCTGAACATTTGCGAAGATGGAGAGTTGACCATGGTCCTCAGCCTCACCGTCAACGGCGATCGCCTTTCGTCGGCTGCCGATCCCATCACGCCGCTGGTCGACGTCCTGCGCGAGGACTTTCACCTGACCGGCGCCAAACCAGTGTGTCGCGAGGGCTTCTGCGGCGCCTGCATGGTACTGGTCGACGGCGCGCCCGTTGTGTCGTGCCTGATGCCGGCAGCACTCGCCGAAGATTGCGAGATCCGCACCGTGGAGGGTCTCGCTGTCGACGGCACGCTTACACCGATCCAGACGGCGCTTGAGGCCTGCGACGCGGTCCAATGCGGCATGTGCTTTCCCGGCATGGTGGTGACACTGACACATCTTCTGAGGACCAAGCCCGGCGCGACGCGCGACGACATCCGCTCGGCGCTGACCGGCAACATCTGTCGTTGCACGGGATACGAACGTATCGTCGACGCGGCGTTGCTCGCTGTCACAGCAAGATGATCGGGGGAACGCCCATGTCTGACTCTTTCGCCGCAACCGACTTCCGCCGGCGCGACGCCCGGGACAAGCTGCGTGGTCGCACGCGCTATACCATCGATCGCTATCTGCCGGGCATGCTGCACGCGGCGGTGCTGCGCGCCGATGTGCCTTCGGGACGCATCGTTCGCCTCGACGTGTCCAAGGCCGCCCGCATGCCCGGCGTGCGCGCGATCGTGACGGCCGCGGATGCGCCCGGCAAGATCGGGATCGGCATCGCCGACCACCCGCTGTTCGCCCGCGACCTGATCCGCTACGACGGCGAACCGCTGGCGGCGATCGCCGCAGACACGTTGGTCCAGGCCAAGGCCGCGCTCGCGGCGATCGAGGTCGAGGTCGAGCCGCTCACCGCCGTGCTCACGATGACCGAGGCACTCGCGCCGGAGGCCCCGCTCGTTCATCCGGACTGGCGCGAGCACGCGATTCTGCTCGCCGGCGGGGCGCGCGGCGGCAATGTCGCCTGGGAGGCGACCGTGGTCCGCGGTGACGTCGACGCCGCCTTTGCCCGACCGGACGTCGTGATCGTCGACAGCACCTTCCGCGTCGGTCGCCAGAATCATGTCGTCTTCGAGCCACGCGCCGTTGTCGCAAGCTACGAGGACGGGCGCTTCCATATCGAGACATCGACCCAGGCGCCCTGGAGCGTCCGCAACGCGACCGCGAGCCTGCTGGGCGTTCCCGCCTCGCAGGTGCGGGTCACAGTTCCGCCCGTCGGCGGCGGCTTCGGACTCAAATTCGACATCGCCATCGAGCCCTTCGCCGCTCTGCTTGCGCGAGCGAGTGGCCGGACGGTGCGCCTCGTCAACTCGCGCGAGGAAGAAATGCTGACTTGCCTGTTCCGCGAAAACGCGGAAATCCGTATTCGCTCGGCCGTGACACCGGAAGGAGAGATCATCGGGCGCGAGGCCGTCGTCTTGATGGATTGCGGCGCCTACGGCGGCGAGCAGGTTTTCCTGACCACCATGACCGCGCACACGCTCGGCGGCAACTACCGGCTCGGTTCGGTGCGGCTGGTCTCGCGAGCGGTCTACACCAACACCGCCCCGAATGGGGCCTTCCGGTGCTGCAATGGAGTCTACAACACCTTCGCGCTCGAACGGCACACCGACGAGATCGCCGCGCGAATCGGTATGGATCCGCTCGCCTTTCGCCGCGGCAATGTGCTCGGCGACGGCGATCTCGGCGCAACTGGGCAGAGATTCGAAGGTGACGTGCTCGGTCCGATGCTCGACCGCATGGATACGATGCGTGTGGCGGCCGCAAAGCCACTAGCGCGAGCCGATGGTCGGCTCTACGGCCGCGCAACCACAGTCGGCACCTGGTTCGTCTTCGTCGGTCCTTCGGCGGCGACCGTGAATATGAGCGCCGATGGAACGGCAACGCTGGTCACATGCGGCGTCGAAATCGGCTCCGGCTCGATGATGCAGGGGCTTCCCCAGATCGTCGCCGCCACACTCGGTATCGGCCCTGAGGACGTGATCGTGCGCGCAGCCGACACGGACGCCGCCGGCTACGATGTGGGGGTCGGCGGCGGCCGTACCACCGTTGCGCTTGGCGCTGCCAGCCTCGCGGCAGCGCAGGAGGTGCGCAACAAACTGCTGAAAGTCGCCTCAGCGATGATCGAGGCGGCCCCCGATGATCTCGTCATGCGCAATCGGCGAATAGAAATCGCGGGGGCACCCGGCTCCGGTCGCTCGATTACCGAAGTCGCCACCCACGCTCAGGCCCAGATCGGCCCGATCTCAGGCACCGGCGCCTTTACGGGGAGCGGCGTACCGGCCATGCCGGGATGCGTCGCCGGTCATTTCATCGATGCAATCGACATTCCGGTCTTCGCCGTCCACGACTGTGAGGTCGCCATCGACAAGGAGACCGGACACGTCGAAGTGCTGAGCTACCATGTCGTTCAGGACGTCGGCCGTGCGCTGAACCCGCGCGCCATTCGCGGTCAGATTCAGGGCGGCGTCGTGCAGGGCCTGGGCTACGCCTTGCACGAGGAGGTCACGATCGGCGCGAATGGCAGGGTGTGCCAGAATAGCTTCGAGACCTACCGCGTGCCGCTGGCGCTCGATGTCGTGCCGGTGGAGATCAGTCTGTACGAAGGCGCGCCGTCGATGGGGCCGCTGGGCACCAAAGGCGCCGGCGAGGTGCCGATCCTGAACGTCGGGGCGACCGTCGCGTGCGCGGTGGCGAACGCAACGGGAAAGCGCGTTCAGGAACTGCCGCTGACACCGCCGCGGGTGCTCGAACTCCTGCTCGACCGCAAGGGTGACCTCAGCTTCCCCCACATCGCGGAAGTCTGGGCCGACAATCTGGTGCGCCCACATGGCAGGGGCGGACAGAACTGACAATGACCAAGTCAGCGGCGACCCCTGCCGACAGCCACGCGACCGCATCGCGATCGCCCCGCAAGCTCTCCGCTTCCATCGATCCGATCACGCACGAAATCATCCAGGGCAAGCTGCTCTCCGTCGTCGACGAGATGGCGATCGTGATGACCAGGACCAGCATGAGCCCGGTCATCTACGAGGTTCTGGATTTCGCGTGCGGCATCTGCAATGCGCAAGGCGAGCTGATCGCCCAGACCAATGGAATCACGCTCTTTACCGGAACGTTTGGCGCACAGATCCGAAGCGTCATCGATCGATTTGGCTCGTCGATTTTTCCCGGTGACGTGATCGTAACGAACGACCCTTTTCGCGGCGGCACCCATGCCTGTGATTTCGCGATCGTGCGCCCGGTCTTTGCCGAACGCCAGCTCATCGCATTTGCCATCAATGTCGCACATTGGCTCGACGTCGGCGGCTCCATTCCTGGCAGCCTCGCTCCCGATGCAACCTCCATCTTCGAAGAAGGCCTGCGGCTGCCCTGCGTGAAGATCGCCGAAAACGATCAACTGGTCGAAAGCATTGTCGACATCATCCGCGAAAATGTCCGGTTTCCCGACATGGCCATGGGCGATCTCCATGCCCAGCTCGCCACGGTCAGAATCGCCGACCAGCGCCTTCAGGAGGTGATCAGGCGATACCACGCCGACACATTGCAGGCTTCATTCGATCAGTTGTTGCGCGATTCCGAAGACAGAAGCAGGGAAATCATCCGGTCGCTGCCGGATGGCGAGTACGTCGCCACCGATGTCGTCGACGGCGACGGGATCAACCCGCTTCCCTTCGAGGTGCGGATCGCGGTCCGCATTTCCGGCGACAGTATGGAGGTCGACTTCACGGGCTGTCCCAAAGCGTGCGCCGGACCGATCAATTGCGCTCGCGGAGCGTTGCACTCTGCGGTAAAAACCGTATTCAAGGCCCTGGTGGCACCGCACGAACCCTCGAACGAAGGCTGGTTTCGTCCGCTGTCGATCGTGGCCCCGCAAGGCACGCTGTTTACCGCCGAGCGGCCTTCTCCCACCGGTTGGTATTATGAAGGATCCGTGCAGGCTTCCGAGCTGGTCTGGAAGGCATTGGCTCCAATCTTGCCCGAGCGGTTTTCAGCCGGTTCCTATACCAGCCTCTGCGTCACCTATATCGCCGGACATGATGAAGCAGGCGAGTTGTTCGTACATATCGAGCCGGAGCACGGCGGATGGGGCGCCTGTCACGACCGCGACGGAGCCAATGCGTTGATCGCGCTTACTGATGGCGATACCTACAACTATTCCATCGAATTGATCGAAGCCAGATTTCCGCTGCTGGTGGAGCGCTACGGTTTCAATGTCGAAGGCGGCGTCGGCGCCGGCCGCTTTCGCGGCGGATACGGTCTGGTGAGAGAGTACCGGGTGCTGGCCGAGCGCGCTGAGGTGTATTGCGGTTTTGGGCGAACGATCACGCCGCCGTGGTCGATGGATGGCGGCGAACCCGGCTCGGTAAACTCTCTTGAGATCGTGAGCGTCGACGGAAACAGCTTGAAGCTCGGACGATCCCCGACCAGGCCTGTTGGCAAGGGCGATCTGGTCAAGATCGTGACGGGCGGCGGTGGCGGTTGGGGAACTCCGTCAGGCCGCGAGCCCGCAGCGATCACGAGCGATGTCCGGAGCGGACTGATCTCTGCGGAATATGCCCGGCGCGTTTACGGAAGACAATGACCGAGGTGAGGAGTGCGGCTGCATGATTCGCGTTGCCACCGATGTGGGCGGTACTTTCACCGACTTGATTTCATATGACGACGCGAGCGGCGCGGTCGTCTTTTCGAAAAGCCTGACAACCGTTGATGACCAGTCGATCGGGGTGCTCGACGCCATCGGCATGGCCGAGCAATCCGGTTTGGGAGTCGACGGCATCGGCTTCTTCGTGCACGGCGGCACGACCGTTATCAACGCAATAACCGAACGCAGGGGTGTCAGGACCGCGCTTGTTACGACAGCCGGTTTCCGTGACGTGCTTGAGATCGGCCGAGGCAACAGACCCGATCTATATAATCTGCGGACACGGACTCCGGCTCCCTTCGTACCGCGTCATTTGCGGTTCGAGGTAAGAGAACGCATGAGCGCCAGGGGCCAGGTCCTGCGGGCGCTCGACGAGGAGGATGTCGCGCGCTGCGCCCGTGAATGCCGGGAGCAGGACGTAGCCGCGGTTGCGATCATCTTTCTTCATAGTTATGCGAACCCTGCCCACGAGCAGCAATGCGCCGAGCTCCTGCGCAAGGAGCTATGCGGGATATCGGTTTGTGCCAGTCACGAAATCTCGCGCCAGTGGCGGGAATACGAACGGTCCAACACAGTTGCACTCAACGCCTATGTTCAGCCCATCATCCGCAAATATTTCGATGGTCTCCATGCGGCGCTGCGCAGGAAGCGGATTCACTGTCCCTATTATGCCATGCAATCCAACGGTGGCATCGCCAGTTTCGAACAGGCGGTGACGGCCCCCCTCACACTCGTTGAATCCGGTCCATCCGGAGGAGTAGCGGGAGCGGCGCGCATCGGATGGGAAATCGGCGAAACCGGTATCCTCTACCTGGACGTCGGCGGCACCACCGCAAAATGCTCCCTGATCAAGGCGGGACAGCCCAAGGTCGACGCAGAGTATCGCCTTGAGAAGACGCGGAACTGGCCTGGCTACACCATTCAGGTTCCGGTCGTCGATATCGTCGAGGTCGGTGCCGGCGGAGGCTCGATTGCCTGGCTCGACCCGAGCGGCAGGCTGAGGGTTGGACCTCAAAGCGCGGGAGCTACTCCTGGTCCTGCCTGTTACGGTCGGGGTGGCGTCGATCCGACGGTAACGGATGCAATACTAGCTCTCGGAATTCTTGATCCGCTGACCTTCGCCGAGGGCCGCATGCAGCTCGACGTCGAACGTGCGCACGCGGCGATCGCCCACGTTTCCCTGCCGATGAAGTTGTCCATAGAAGAGGCTGCGCTGGCGATCGTCAAGGTCGCCGAGGAGAACATGACGAACGCCTTGAAGTTGATCACGATACAGCGTGGGCATGATCCGCGCGACCTCGCGCTGATCGTATCCGGAGGCGCTGGACCTTTGCTGGCAGCCAGCCTCGGAAAAGAACTGAACGTCAGGCGGACCGTGATTCCGACACATCCAGGTATTTTCTCGGCCTGGGGAATGCTTGCCGGCCGGCCGCGCGCCGATATCAGGCGGACGGTGCTAAAAGCGGTTTGCGAGGACGAGATGAATTCCGTCTCACAATTGTTTGCGGAGCTCGAACAAGAGGCCAGGGAGTATTTCGCCGGATCCAGCGCGACAGAACTGAAATTCTACCACCGTGCCGAGATTCGGTATCGCGGTCAGGAGCACAGCGTCTCCGTGGGCTTTGCCGGCGGCAGCGCCCAGGACCTGCTGTCTGACTTCCACGCGACCCATCAGAAGACGTTTTCGTTTGCGTTGAAGGCGACCGCTGAAATCACGATGCTTCATCTGCAGACCGAGGTGTTCAGCGAAGTAATCGGCCTGCCAAGGATTCAAGGCAACGAGGAAGACACGCCCGACAGTGCCCTCAAGGGCCAACGCTCCGCTTTCCTTGCAAGAGAAAGGGGGTGGGTCGCTTGCAACGTTTATGATCGAAACCGGCTTCCGATCGGATCGTCGATTCCGGGCCCAGCGTTCATCGAGGAGCCGACGACGACGACGTTCGTGCCATCCGACCAGAGATTCGTTCGCGACCAGACGGGTCAGCTCATCATGTGGAGCCCGTAGCTATCTCGGTCTCGGCGGAATCCTGGAATGTCGTTGCACGACTTGGCCGACCAGGTCGTCGGGCATTCGAGACGGGGTGAGCTACGCAAACCTGATCCGCCATCGAACTGGCCGACGATTCAATCGGCGACGAAAGCGGAAATTGCCGCCTCGAGCGCCTCATGAGCCCGGTCCACCTGTTTTTCCAGGCCGTCGAGCAGTTTCCCATCTACATCGACCTTACCGCGCGCAGTCTTGACTTCACGGCTGATCGCTTCGGGAGCCGGCCCGCCCAGGAGTTTGCGGCGGCCCACGAACGCTGCGGGATTCATGGCATCGGAAAAGATGTCCGCCGCCAGACCCGGCGCAGCGATGCCAAGTTCATCGGCCGCCTCGTCCAGCGAGGCCGACGTCGCCTTGTCAGGTCGGATGCCTCTGGCGGTATTGCGGCGCACGAACACGCTGACGATCTGGTGCGAGCTGCGCCAGTCGATGCCCTTCTCGCGGACCAGTGCCGCGGCGAGGTCGGTGACCTGCGCCCAGTTGGCGCCGGCGAGCTCACGCATGCGTCCGGCCTTGACCTTGAGGTCGCGCATCAGCGGCGACAAGGTCTCGAGGCGGATGCCGAGTGCCCGACCCAGATCCCAGAGGATCGCCTGGCTGTTGCGGCGCTCCATGATCGGGAAGCCCGTGGGACCCTTCTCGGCCATCATCACCGTGGCTACGATGCCGAGCGATTGCGCGGCGACGCCCTTGATGTCCTCGAGCCCGTCGGGGTTTTTCTTCTGCGGCATGATCGAGCTCGTGCCGCAGTAGCGGTCGGGGAGTTCGACCATGTCGAATTCCATGGTCGACCAGATGAAGAGATCGTCGGCCAGACGACCGACATTCTGCGCGAGAACCGCCAGCACGCCGGCATATTCCATCTCCAGATCGTGGCTGAGGATGGCGTCCATGGTGTGCGAGAGCGGGGAATCGAAGCCGAGCAGATCCGACACGCGCTGGCGGTTCAGCGGAAAGTCGGAGCCGGTCATGATCGCCGCGCCGGCGGGCGAACGGTTGACGCGCTGGTAGAAGGACAGCAGCCGCTGCGTATCGCGCGCGAAGACCTCCTCGAACATGGTCAGCCAGTGCGCGAAGGTCGTGGGCTGCGCGTGCTGGCCATGGGTGTAGCCCGGCATCACGGTCTCGCGATGCTGTTCGGCGAGGTCGAGCAAGGTGCCGCGCAGCACGATCAGCGCCGCGAGCATGCGCTGGACATGGCCGCGAAAGGTGATGCGCCGCGCCACCTCGATCAGATCGCCGGAGCTGCGGCCGAGATGGAGCCGTCCGCCGACCTCCTCGCCCAGCGTCTTGGTGAGATAGTGCTCGCCCGAATGCATCCCGCCATCGGCCTCGGCGCGCGCCGCCTCGACGCCGCGTTGCTCCATCTCGCGAAAGGCCTTCAACATCGCGATGCCGGTTTGGCGCGGCAGAATGCCCTCCTCGCTCAACATCAGCGCATGCGCCTTGTCGAAGGCGTGGATCGCGTGCACCGACTCACCAAGCAGGTTCGAGCGATGGAAGTCGAGATGGGCCAGCGGCTCTTCGGTCAGCCTGGCGCCGGCGGCGCGGAACCCGCGATAGTCCGAAGCTTTGGTCATGGGTCTAACTCCAGCAGTCGATCCGGCAGTGCCGGCGTCGTGAAAATCGTGCCCGGTTGTCAGCGCACCGGTAGATGCAGAGGTTGCAGGATCTGGTGCGGCCGCACACCCTTGCCAAGGTTCAGCACGACGTCCTCGAGCCGGGCGGCGGCCTCCGGCCCGATGATCGGGGCTGCCAGCGATCGATATTTGGCGATCACGCCATCATCCAGCAGCGGATTGGTGGCGGAACCAACCGGGACGTCGACGCGCAGCCGACGCTGCCCGCCATCCCTGAAATCGAGCACCAGCTCGGCCGCGACATTGCTCATCGGCTCTGTGCTTTGCACGACCTCGACGCGACGCGCCTGTTCGAGCACGGCATGATCGCAACGCGCGGCTTCGCTGAACATCGGCAGGTCGGCGCCGCCATGTACCAGCGCGACGGCGAGCGCATAAGGCAGACTCATCTGGGCATCGAGCAAGGTCGAGACCTCAGTCGCGCCGCACATGCGCACGATGGTCGGGTGCACATTGACGCGGATCGCCGCCAGATTTTCGGACGACGCCCCCTCGCTGCGAAGCTTCAGCATCGCATCGACGGCGGCGTGGGTCCCACGGCAGGACGCATAGGGTTTGATCGAGGAGCGATGGATGCGCCAATCCTTGCCGAGGCCGATCGTCAGCGCGGACCAGTCGGCCTTGTCCCCGGCATAGGTTGGGAGGAATCCACCCCAGGGCGCATCCAGGATCGCCGCCGGCCCCGTCATCCCCGAGCGCGCCAGCAGCACGGCCAGTACGCCCGAGGCTGCCGCTTGTCCAGGATGGAGGCGCTTGGTCATGGCCCCCTCGCTCATGAAAGCCCATGTACCCGAGGCGAAGGAACCGGCAATGCCCAGCGCGTTGCGCGTCGTCGCCTGGTCGCTGGCGAGCACACGGGCGACGGCGGCGGCGGCACCGAAAACACCGCAGGTGCCAGTGGAGTGCCAGCCGGCATTGTTGTGCGCGTCGTAACCTCCGGAGGCTTCGAGCACACGCCGGCCGAGATCATAGCCGACCGCAACGGCGGCGATGAGATCGCCTTCGCCCGCGCCGGTGGCCAGCGGCAGCGCCGCCAGTACGGCCGGCACCACGACTGCCCCGCTATGGTCGCAGCCGCTGGCATCGTCGAGTTCGAGCGCATGCGCCGCCGTACCGTTGACGAGGGCGGCCGCCGCCGGCGCGGCGGACTCCGTTCTGCCCCAGATGAGCGCCGGACCGCTGTCGCCATAGGCGATGCGGGCGGCTGCGAACGCGGCTTCCGGCTCGGGCTGGCGGACACCCGCGAGCGAGGCGCCGAGCGTGTCGAGCACGTGGCGTCGAACCGCATGGACCGTCTCGGACGGCAGATCCGCCGCACACAGCTTCGCGTAGAAGGCGGCCAGCGTCTCGGCGGCGGGACGTGCAGTCTCGGGGCGCATATGGTGGTCCTTGGGCATGCCTGCGCCTAGTGCCTGCGCGGCTGGGCGTTGATCATGGTCTGCTTGACCATGGCGTAGGGCATCTCCCATTTCGCAAAGATCCTGCCGTAGGAGCCGTCCTCGATCATCGCATCGACGGCGTCGGCCACGAGGTCACGCAATGCGGTATTGGTCTTGGCGAAACCGAAACCGGCATAGTCCACCGCAAACGGCGCGCCGATCAGCGTGTACTTGCCGCGATCGGGCGAGTCCCTGCTTTCATTGAGGTAGCGGATCGCATCGACACCGATGGCGGCAGCAACAGCGCGGCCCTGGAGCAGTTGCAGGCGCGCATCGGCAGTCTTGTCGACGAGGACGTATTTGATCTCGGGCAGGCCCTTGGCGACACAGGTCTTCTGGTTGAACTCCTGCAAGCGGATATAGAAGATGCCGTTGCGGTTGACCGAGACCGGCTTGCCGCAGACATCCTCGATCGTCTTCAACTCGCCGCCGACGGCCGGCATGGTAAAGAGCTGGGTTCCGGTCGAGAAGTAGTCGACAAAATCGGTCTTCTCGCGCCGTGTCGGAATGTCGGTCATGCCGGACGCCCCCATATCGATACGGCCGGTGTCGAGCGAGTTGATGAGCTGGTCGAAGGATTGCTCGCTCCATTCGACCTTGAGGCCGAGACGCCTGCCGATCTCCTCGGACAGGTCGATGTCGAGCCCCATCAGCTTGAGCGTCGCCGGGTCCTTGAACTCGAGCGGCGGATAGGTCGCACTGGTGCCGATGACAAGGGTGCCCGCCTCTTTGATCTTCGCCGGCACGCGGGCGGCGAGATCCTGAGCCTGTGTGGTGGCGCAGGCCAGCACGGTGGCGATGGTGGTGGCGCCAAAGACCAGGCGAAGCGATGACATGGCAGTCTCCTTTCTCGTCATGCCCGACGTGCGGAATTGAGCCTCGGCACAGTTGCCATGCGCAGCAGTTCGGCGTTAGTCGTTGTCTCAGTCATGCCGCCGTCCACCCTTTCATGATTCCGCAGCGTCGCGTTTCCGCGGTTGTCGCAGACCGCAGCTCACGACATGTCGAGGAAGCGATCGAGTCCAAGCAGCCATTCGATGGCGAAGACCACGCCGACGCCCAGCAGAATCAGCAGGGTCGCCATCGCAGCGACGGTCGGGTCGTCGATGTCACGGATGTAGCTGTAGGCCTCGACCGGCAGCGTCGTGGTGCTGATATTGGTCAGGAATACGGTGATCGAGAAATTGTCCATCGCCTCGACGAAGGCGAAGGTGCCGCCCGCGACGAGACCCGGCGCAAGCTGCGGCATCGTCACTTTCCAGAAGGCTGCGAGTGGGCTCGCTCCAAGATTCCGCGCGGCCCTTTCGAGGTCCGGATCCAGCCCCGATAGATTGGCGACCAGCGGCCGCAGCACCAGCGGCAGCGTGAGGCATATCATCGCGACCGTGATCGGCCAGAAGCCCGGCCCGATGCCGGTCTGTGCGACGAAGCTGAGGGCGGCCGTGCCGGTGATGACGCCCGGCACCAGCAAAGGCGCCGAGATCAGCGCCATCATCAGACCGCGGCCGACGAAGCGATGCCGGACCGCGACGACCGCGGTCGGCGCGGCGATGATCAGTGCGACGACCGTCGTGATGACGGACACTTCCAGCGAATTCTGCAGCGCCGCCATGAAGCGGTCGTTCTCGAAGAAGCGCCGGAACCATTGCAGGGTGAAGCCCTGAGCCGAGAACAGCGCGTAGTTGTTGCTGCTCAGCGCATAGAGGACGATGAAGGGCAGCGGCAGCAGCACGAAGGCGAGCGTCGCCATCCCGAGCGCCGTGACGGCGGGCGAAATCGACCGTGTGTGATCTATAGCGACGCGCTTCATGCCACCTCCCCCGCGAAACGTATCGCGATCAGGCGGCGGATGCCGCCGGCGACCGCAAGCATCAACAGCACGAGCAGGAAAAACAGCACCGCCAGCGCCGCCGCCGCAGGGATGTCGTAGCTTGCCTGGATGCGGTCATAGATCGCGGTTGCGAGCACCTGCACGCGTCCGCCGCCGAGCATCTGCGGGAACAGGAAAGCGCCGAGCGAGAGCGCGAAGCACAACGAGGTTGCAGCCGCGAGACCCGGTAACGACAGCGGCAGCGTGACGGTGACGAAACTGCGCCAGCGCGACGCGCCGAGATTGCGCGCGGCGTGTTCCAACGCCTCGGGAATCGTGCGCAGCGCACCGAACAGCGTGAGCACGAAGAAGGGCAGCACGAAGTTCAGCACCGCGACGACGACGGCGAATTCGTTGTTGATCAGTGCCACGCGCGGCAGTCCGACGGCTCGCAGCCCCTGATTGATCAGGCCCTGATTGCCGAGGATGATGAGCCAGGCATAGGCGCGCGTCACGCCGCCGGAGAGGAAGGTCGCGACCAGGCAGAACAGGATGACGCGACGCAACGTCCGCGAATGCGAGCGCGCCAGCACGCGCGCCAGCGGATAGCCGAACAGGACCGCCAACACGGTTATTTCGGACGAAAGCCGTAACGTTGTCAGGACCGCGCGCCGGGCGCCCTCTGAAACCAGGAGTTTACTGTAGTTCGACAGCGTCGGCGGCCCGTGGAAGAGGGCGCTGCCGGGATCGACCACCATCAGGCTGACGCTGGCGAACGACGCCAGCACGACCACAAGCAGCGCCAGCACCAGCAGTGCCGGCAGCGCGAGCAGGAATGTGGCGCGGCTCATGACGCCAGCACCGTGCAGCGGCTGGCGGCGAGCTTGAGCGACACAGCAGCACCGGGTTCGAACGGAGGCGCGTCGCGTCGCACCTCCGTCACGGTCACTGTCGCGTTGCCCGCGATCACCACCTCATAGCGTACCGATGCCCCGAGCATCTGGACGAAGCCGATCACGCCGTCGATGTCACCCTGCCCGGGCGGCAGGATGCTGATGGCCTCCGAACGGATCGCCAGCGTGACAGCGCCAGCAGCTGTGGCCGCTGCCTTGACGCCGGAGATCCTCGTACCGGCCAGTTCGACCACACCATCGCCGAGAAAACGCCCGGACAGCAGGTTCTCGACGCCTGTGAAGGTCGCGACATAGCGCGTTTGCGGATGGTCATGGATCTCGAAGGGCGTGCCGATCTGCTCGATACGCCCCTCCTTCATCACCGCGATGCGATCCGACAAAACAATCGCCTCGCGCTGGTCGTGGGTGACCATCACCGTGGTCAGACCGAGATTGCGCTGCAGCTTGCGCAGCTCGACCTGCATCTCCGCACGCAGATTCTGGTCGAGCGCGCCGAGCGGCTCGTCGAGCAGCAGCAGGCGCGGCTCGGTGACGACGGCGCGCGCCAGCGCCACGCGCTGACGCTGGCCGCCGGAGAGCTGCGCCGGCCGGCGCTCCGCCAGTTGCGCGATGCGCACGAGCGCCAGCGCCTGCTCGATGCGCCTGGACGCTTCCACCTTCGGCACGCGGGCCATGCGCAGGCCAAAGCCGACATTGTCGCGTACACTCATGTGGGGGAACAGCGCATATTGCTGGAACAGCATCGCCGTACGGCGCTTCTCCGGGGGCGTCGAAAGGATCGAGGACCCATCGAGCCGGATATCGCCGCGGTCGGGAACGACGAAGCCCGCAATCGACTGCAGCAGGGTGGTCTTGCCGCAACCCGAGGGCCCGAGCAAAGCGAGAATCTCGCTCGGCTCGACCGAGAGCGAGACGCTCTCGACCGCCTTGACCGCGCCAAACGCCTTGGTGACGCCGTCGATCTCCAGCCGGCAGGATGACGCCCTGTTGATCACACAAACCGCTTTCTTCAAGAGCCGTGGCTTGCAGGGCGGCTACTTGGCAACCGCCTGGTTGAACTCCTCGGTCCATTCCCCGAGATGCTGATTGATCTTGGCCTCGTCGAAGGTGACCGCGTTCTCGGGTGTCGGCAAGACCTTGACCAGGGCCTCGGCCGGTGCGACCTCCTTGTTGACCGGGCCGAGGTTGTAGATATCGGTCATGTGCTTCTGCCAGTCCGCGGCCAGCGAACGGTTGATGAAGATGGCCGCCGCATCGGCATTGCCGTTGTTGACCATCATCATGCCCTCGAAGATCAGCGGCGTCGGCTTGGGGCTGACCATGGCGACGGGGATGTTCTGGTCGGCCAGTTCCTTTACCGCGGAAGGCGATCCGATCATCGCCATGATCTCGCCGCGCGCCAGCGCCCGTCGGGCGTTGGTGTCGGAGGAATTGAACATGGCAACATGGTCGCGCATCTTGCCAAGGAATTCGATGCCTGGCTTCACATTGTCGATCGAGCCGCCATTCAGCAGCGAGGCGATCAGGATGGTGCGACCGGGATATACGGTCGGCGCCGGCAGGGCGATGGCGTTCTTGAAGGCGGGCTGGAAGATGTCGTCCCAGGCAGACACCTTGCCACCCGGCACCAGATCCGGCCGATAGACGATCCCGGTCGGGAAATACCAGTAGGCGACGAACATCTCGTTGTGCGAGCCGGGAATGAGCTTGCCAAGATTGGGCAGCTTGTCGATCGGCAGCGGCAGGAACAGGCTCGTGTCGGTCGCCGCGCGCATGGCGATCGCCTCGCCGGTGAACCAGACATCGACGCCGGGATTCTGGCGCGAGGCCTGCAACTTCGCCAATCCCTCGGCCGAGCTGTTCTCGATGACCGGTACGATCTCGATACCGGTTTCCTCCTTGAACGCGGGCGCCAATGGCTTCAGGACACGCTCCCAGGTGGAGCCGAAGGTCATGACCTTGACCTGCCTCTGCTGTGCAAAGGCGCCGCTGCAGGCGGCGATCGTCGCAGCGACCGCAGCAAGACCGCGCCAGGATAGCTTGGACAGCGTCATCATATTCATCCCCCCTTGCCTTCAGTGTACGGTCGTTTCGCGTGTGGTCATTCTGGCGTCGAAGACGACGCGGCCGGCAGCCATCGTCCAGACGATACGCCCGTCCTCGCCGACGAGCGCGAGATCGGCATCCATGCGAGGGGCGATCGCGCCCTTGCGGTCGCTCAGCCCCAGAACGCGCGCGACGTTGCCGGTGACGAAACCCAGCGCCTGCGGCCAGTCGATGCCGCCTTCGGTTGTCAGTCTGAGGAGATCGCGGAACAGGATCGCGGGCGGGACGGCGCGAAATCCACCGCGGCCGTCCGGGACCGCCACCCCTGCGTCGGACGACAGCGTGATGCGTTCGGCCGGGACGCCGGCATCGAGCGCCCTCAGGACGGCCTCGACCGGATCGAGACCGGCGGGCAGGCCGTCGCGCGGGCAGAGGCAACAGGTGAAATCGATGGTGCCGCCGGCCTTGGCGAAGCGGACGCCCTGCGCAAAGACGGGCGAGACTTCCGGCGCGCGGTTGACGTGCGTCGGCACCGCCTGGGACGGCGGGAAATCGATCTTCTCGACGAGGTCGAACAGTGACGCCAGCCCGACCGCCAGCCGGCCGACATGCAGATGCAGCACGGAGGCTTTGCCGCTCATCGCCTTCGCCTGTACGAGGCTGCCGGCGAGCGTTGCCAAGGCGGCGAAGTCGAGATTGGGGAAGGCGCGTTCCGCGATCGCGCTCTTGGCACCGATCACCTTGTCGAGCAGCATGATGTCGGAGCGCACGCTCTGGGTCAGGAATGGCGCCGGCAGCGCCATCGCGCCGGTGTAGATGTAGGTCGTGAGGCCGGCGCGGTCGAGTTCATTTGCCTTGCGCAGCAGCAGCGCCAGCGTCTTGGCCTCGATCTCACTGCCGAGCAGGCCGACGGCCGTTGTGATACCGGCCGAGGCAAAGGCCTCGAAGCCGAGTTCAGGCATGCGCGCATCGGGCCCATCGCCCTCGCCGCCACCGATGAAATGGACATGCTGGTCGATCAGGCCAGGGATCAGCCGGCCCGGCGGCAGCGCCTCCACTGTGACGAGGCCGTCAAGGGCCGCAGCCGCTGACAGATCGGCACCGACCGCCAGAATGCGACCGCCACCGATCAGGATGTCCTGCGCGCCAAGCTCGGCTGGTGCGAACACGTACGCGCCGCGCAGCAGGCGCAACGGGGTGTCCCGCGCATCCTCATCCCGACCCGATCCGTGCTGCCGCCCACGGCGCATACAAAAACCCCGTCTGGAGCGACCCGGAAGCGCTCCGCTCAAGCGGGCTCCCGTGGCTTGCCAAGTTTCATCAAGCAAGAGGTCGCGGCGAGGGGCAATTGATGATTCATCAGCAAAAGCATGATCTGGCGTCATGTATAAAAAAGCATCTTTGAGCCTATTGCCCGAGCAACCGCGCAAATCCCTGAAATTGGCTCAGGCGACGCGTGAGCATCCTTCACTTCACCCCGCGCGCGGAGCGTGCCCTTAATCGGTCGCCAACATGCAGGAGCGCGCCTTGACCTCACTCGACCTTCTCCCCCCGGGCCTCATCGTCAACACGATGAAGGGCGATGTCGCCGAGCATCGGGCCGGAGCCTGGCTGTCCTGGAACGGCACGCTCGATCTCGATTGCGCGATCGTCGGCGTGCCCTATGACGGGGCCTCGGTCGTGCGCTCCGGCTCGCGCCACGGGCCCGACGCCGTGCGCCAGGGGCTGATGTATTTCACCACCTATTCGAGCCGCGACCGCCGCGCCATGACCGCGTTCCGCGCCGCCGACATCGGTGACGTGCAGGTCGTGCTGACCGATATGGAAAGCACCTTCAAACGCATCACCCAGACAGTGCGGACGCTTATCGCCAAAGGCATCGTGCCGGTGATGCTCGGCGGCGACCATTCGATCGCCTTTCCAAATCTCCGCGGCGTGATCGAGGCAATGGGACCGGGCAAGAAGCTCGGTGTCATCCATTTCGACGCCCATCACGATCTGCGCAAGGCGCATCTCGGTGCGGAATCGAGCGGAGTTCCGTTTCGCAAGACGCTGGAGATGCCGGGCACGCTGCTCAGCGGTCGCAATCTCGTGCAGATCGGGCTGGCCGAATTCACCAACTCTCCCGAGCTCGACGACTACGCCAGGGAGATGGGGGTGACGGTAATCTCAGGTCTCGAGGTGCGCGAGCGCGGCATCGCGGCGGTGGTCGACCAGGCCCTGCGCATTGCCGGCGACGGCACCGATGCGGTCTATCTCTCGGTCGATATCGACGTGCTCGACCACTCGCAGGCACCCGGCACCGCCGCGCCAAATCCGTTCGGCCTGGATGCGCATGACGTGCAATACGCCATGCGCAAGATCGGGGCGAGCGGAAGGCTCATCGGCGCCGATCTCGTCGAAATCTCGCCACCCTTCGACCCGCGCAACATCACCGGCGCGACCGGCGCCTCGCTGATCCTGAGCCTGCTCTACGGCATGTCCCAGGCCAAGAGCTGAAAGATCACGCCTGTTCGTCGTCCTCGGTGGCGGAGGGAAGCGTGAGCGCCTTGCCGAAGCGTTCGAGCAGCCAGCGCAGGAACAGCCGCGTGTTCGACCGTTCGAGCTTGTAGTCGTCGCACAGCACATACCAGCCGCCGGTCGCCAGAATCGTCCCGGCGAAGGGACGCAGCAGCAGCCCGTCCGCGATATGCGAGGCCGACAGGGTATCGCTGACCAGGACCACGCCGGCCCCTTCGGCGGCGAGGTCGATCGCGATGCTCAGATCGCTGCAATAGAGATGGCGCCGATAGGCTTCGAAGGCGTGGTCCCCCTCGGAGGCCAGCCAGCGCCGCCATTCGGCTCCGTCGTCCTGATGCAGCAGGATGACGTCGCGCAGATCCGACGGACTGGTGAAGGCGTGGCCGGTGCGGCGGAACAGCAACGGGCTGCAGGCCGGGGCGATGGCGACCGTCTCCAGCAGCGTCGACCATTTGGCCGGCCAGGACCCGCTGCCGAACTGGATGCCAAGATCGGCGTCAGGTGCATCGGCGACGCGGTCATTGTCCGCGAGCTGGATATGACATTCGATGGCGGGATGGTCGTAGCAGAAGGCGGCAATGTTCTTCGCCAGCCATTTGCTCGCGAACATCGGCGGGCAGGCGATGGTGAGCCGCCCACCGACCTGGGTCGCATCGGCCAGGCTGTGAGCGGTGCGGGCGATGTCGCGCAGCGCCGTCGCCACGGAACGGGCGAAGACACGCCCGGCATCCGTCAGCACCACGCCGCGCCCGGCCTTCTCGAAGAGATCGACGCCGAGCGCCTCCTCCAGCCGCCGGAGCTGATGGCTGACGGCGCTGTCGGTCAGGTTGAGCTCCTGGGACGCCTTCGCCAGGCTCTGATGGCGCGCGGCCGCATCGAACGTGCGCAAAGTGGCAAGGGGCAGATTCCGAAACACGATCGCTTCGATCCAGGTTGGCTAGGGGCCGATATTCTCGCCCACGCCCGTGGTCCCTGTCCAGAACGGCACGCGATCGCCTCGCCACCGTGATCGCCAGCACAATTTTCCTGAAATGGCCGCGCGTTTTCGCCCCTCTGGCACAACAATTGGAGGCGCGCTCCAGGTTGTCGTTTGAGCATGATCTTTCGGAAGGCCGCTTTCTACTTTTTCCGATGATGCTTTAGCCCTTGAGCGAGCGCCGGGCGGCGGGCGCTCAGCCCCGTCGCTGATTCGAAGGCGGCGCCGATGCGAAGCAGCGTGCTTTCATCGAAGGCGCGGCCGACGATCTGCATCGACAGCGGCAGACCCGATGCCGAGAAGCCGGTCGGGATCGACATCGCCGGGTTGCCGGTGACGTTGAACGGCATGGTCTGGACCGGCAGGTTGGACGGGATGTTCGGATCGATATCAGCGAACGCTGGTGCGGGGACCAAGGCACTGGCGGTGATCAGCGCGTCATACGTCTTGAACTGCAGATTGACCGCTTGCGACAGTTCGCGACGCAACCGCATCGCCTGATGAAGATCGGCCGCGGTGACGAAGGCACCAAGCGTCATCCGCAAGTACGTCAGCAGACCGAAATCGAGCGGTCGCGTCTGGTAGTCCTGCTCATGAATGGCGAAAGCCTCGCTGTACATGATGACGCGGCCGCACGCATTGAACAATTCGTAGTCCGGCAGCGTGATCTGCTCGACCGCCGCGCCGAGCTTTTCCAGCGTCTCCGCGGCGCGGTCGATCGCTGAAACGACTTCGACTGAGACGTCCTGCGCCTCGGCGAAGAACCGCCGCGGCAGGCCGATGCGCAGCCCTTCCACCCCCTGACCGAGCCCGGCCAGGAAGTTCGGCACGGGAAGATCGACGCTGGCAGGATCGAGCGGGTCAAAGCCGGCGATGGTCTGCAGAGCGATCGCGCTGTCCTCGACCGTCCAGGACAACGGGCCGCAATGGTCGAGCGTGGTCGAAAGCGGGAACACGCCCCGGCGGGACACGAGGCCGTAGGTGGGCTTCAGCCCAATGGTGCCGCAATAGGCGGCGGGGCCACGGATCGAGCCGCCGGTATCCGATCCCATCGCCATACGCACCAGCCCGGCGGCGACCGCCGCACCCGAGCCGGAAGAGGAGCCGCCCGGGATATGCTCGGGGTTCCAGGGATTGCGCGCCGGCGGAAATGGCAGATCGAAGCTCGGGCCGCCGAGCGCGAATTCATGGGTGGCGAGTTTGCCGAGCAGCACCGCGCCTTGCGCCTTGAACTTCGTCTCGACCACCGAGTCGGCAGCCGGCACGTGATCCACCCGTAGCCTGGAATGGCAGGTCGAGCGGATGCCGGCTGTGTCGTAGATGTCCTTGAGCGCGTAAGGCACGCCCTGCATCGGCCCGTGGTCGATCCCCTCAGCGAAATTCGCATCCGCCGCGGCAGCATCGGCCCGGGCGCGATCGGCGGTCACGGTAATGAAGCTGTTGAGAGCGGGGTCGATGGTGTTGATGCGCGCCAGCGCATCCTCGGTGAGGGCGCGCGAGGTGATCGAGCCGTCGCGCAACTTGCGGCCGGCCTCGGCGATGCTGAGTTCGAACAGTCTTGCCTCGGTCATGATCGTAGGCCTCGCGTCACGCTCAAGATCGAGAATGTGCTGGCCGGCTCATCTGCCGCGGTGCGCGGCTGCCGCAGCAACGCCGACATGCGGCGCAGGTCCTTGAAGCCCGCGAAGACCGCTGGCCTGCGGTCCTCGGGGATGTCCAGTCCCGCGCGTTTAGCGAAAACGTCGAACTCGAGGGCAAGCGTCGCCTCGTCGGGAAGCTCCGTCATCATCATCGTCCTTGTCGTTGCAGAAATTGCTCAGGCGGCCGAGATTGCTGGCCGGCGGGCAAGAAGCTGACGCCTCTCATGCGGGCTCTCCTATCAGCTCCGGCAGCACCCCTGCGACACGCAGGCAGCGAGCCATCCGGCCCGGCGCCGGGTAGACGGGCTCGGGGAAAGCCTGACGGCACGCTTCCATGGCCAGCGCGCAGCGCGGCGCGAAGCTGCAGCCCGGCGGCAGCCGGCGGAGATCGGGCGGGCTCCCCGGGATCGCGGCGATATCCTGGTCCGGCGCCTGGTCGTGCACGGTGGAAGCGAGCAGCCCTGCGGTGTAAGGGTGCGCCGGCGCGCGCAGCACGTCCGCGACCGGCCCCTCCTCGATCACCCGCCCGGCATACATCACCGCCACGCGATCAGCGATCTCGGCCGCCACGCCCAGATCGTGGGTGACGAAGATGGTGCCCATCCCCAGTTCCCGCTGCAGGCGGCGCAGCAGGATCAGAACCTGGATCTGCACGGTTGCGTCCAGCGCCGTGGTCGGCTCGTCCGCCAGCAGCAGCCGCGGACCGCAGCACAGCGCGATCGCGATCATCGCGCGCTGTCGCAGCCCACCCGACAGCTCGTGCGGATAGGCATCGAGCCGGCGCGCGGCGGATGGGATCTTGACCAGATCCAACAGCTCGATCGCGCGGGCGCGGGCTTCGGCCCTGGTGCCGCCCTTGTGTTGGCGGATCATCTCCACCAGATGCTGGCCAATGGTGTAGACCGGGTCCAGCGCGGTCATCGGCTCCTGGAACACCATTGATACCGCGCCGCCGCGAAAGGCCCGTAACGCCTTCCCCTCCAGGGCCAGAACATCCTGTCCGCCGAGCTCGACCCGGCCCGCCACTTCGGCTTGCGTCGGCAGCAGCCGCATCAGCGCCCGCAGCGTGACGGATTTGCCCGAACCGGACTCGCCCAGCAGGCACAGCACTTCGCCCTTGCGCAGGCTGAAGGTGGCACCGTTGACGGCGGTCACCGTCGCCTCGCGGCTCACGAACCTGACCGAGAGGTCCTTCACCTCCAGCAGCGGCGCGGCGGTGTTGCCGTCCATCAGGCGGCCCCCGCAAGGCTGTGGCCGGAATCCGGTGTCGTCATATGACACGCCGCGACGTGGGAGGAGCGGTCCGCCCAGCGCCCCAGTGTCGGCATCCGCGCCTCGCACACGGCCTCCGCGTGGGGGCATCGGGTGCGGAAGCGGCAGCCGGAGGGCGGGTCGATCGGACTGGGCGGGTCGCCTACCAGGGGCGGCGCTTCGATCCGCCGCCCGGCGTCCATCGACAGGCGAGAGCCCAGCAGTGCCCGGGTGTAAGGGTGGCGCGCCTGGGTAAATACCTCGGCCGCAGGGCCAAGCTCCACCACCTGGCCCAGATACATCACCAGCACGCGGTCGCTGATATAGCGCACCACGTTGAGGTCGTGGCTGATGAACAGGTAGGTCAGGTTCAGCGTGCGCTTGAGCTGCCGCAGCAGGTTGAGCACCTGGGCCTCGACCGACTTGTCCAGCGCGGAGACGGCCTCGTCGAGGATCACCATGCGCGGCCCGACCGCGAGTGCCCGGGCGATGTTGACGCGCTGCTTCTGCCCGCCGGAAAGCTCGTGCGGGTAGCGCGGGCCGAACAGATCCGGCCGCAGGCCCACCTTGACCAGGATCTCATGGGCGATCTGGCGCGCCTCCGCGCTGGTGCGGCCGTTCACCATCGGGCCGAAGGCGATGGAATCCTGCACCGGCATGCGCGGGTTCAGCGAGGAGTAACTGTCCTGGAACACCATCTGCACCTGACGACGCAGATCGTCCACCTTGACGCCGCCGGTCTCGCCCACGGCATCGCCATCGAACACCAGTTCGCCGGAGTCCGGCACCACCAGATGCAGCAGCAGCCGCGCCAGCGTTGACTTGCCGCAGCCGGACTCCCCGACCACGCCCAGCGTTTCACCTTTGAACAGCGTGAACGACACGCCATCCACGGCGCGCACCACAGCGCCCTTGCCCGCACCCTTCACCCGGAAATGGCGCTGCAGCTCGCGCGCGATCAGCATCGGTTGAGCCTCGCCCCCGCGATCCCGCGGATCGACATAGGGCTGTGCCTTCACGACGACGCTCATCCACGTACATCCATCGCGCCCCGCACGCCGTCGCTGACGAGATTGAAGCAAATGGAGGTAATGAAGATCGCGACGCCCGGCAATGCGCAGCCCAGCGGATCGACATAGAGCGATTGGCGCAGGGTGGAGAGCATCAGGCCCCAGTCGGGCTCCGGTGGCTGCACGCCAAGGCCGAGGAAGGACAGGCCCGAGGCCAGCAGAATACTGACGCTGACGAGACTGGAGGCATAGATGAACACCGGTCCCAGCACGTTGCCCAGGACGTGGTGGCGTATGATGGTCAGCGTGCCCGCGCCGCTCGCGCGGGCCGCCTCGATATAGTCCAGGTTCTTCATCTGCGCGGTGGCCGTCTCCGCCACACGGCACATGGCGGGGGTGAACACCATGCTCAAGGCAAGGATGCCATTGCTCATGCCGCCCCCCATGGCGCCGGAGATCGCGACTGCCAGCAGGATGGACGGAAAGGCGTAGAAGATGTCCATGGTGCGCATGATGGCGGTATTGGCCAGTCGCCCGGCGAAGCCACCGATCACGCCCAGCGTGCCGCCGACCAGCGTCGCGATCAAAACCGGCGCCAGGCCCATCACCAGCGAGATTCGGCCGCCATAGATCAACCGGCTCATCATGTCCCGGCCCAACTCGTCGGTTCCCCAGGGATGGCCGCGCCAGCCGAACGGCTTGAGCCGGCCGACAATGCTCTGCTGGTACGGATCGAACGGTGCGATCAGCGGAGCCGCGATCGCCACGATGACAATCGCCAGCACCACGGCACCGAAGGCGAGCGTCACCCAGTCATAGCGCAGCCGGTACAGCACCGACTGCCAATAGCCGCGCACCCTGGTCGCCGGCGCGCTGTCGATCTCAGTATCGTCCGCCGGGATCGCGCCCCCGGCCACCATCGCCCTCTCGTTCATGCTCGGCGGATCCTTGGGTCCAGCACCGCTTGCAACAGGTCCACGACCAGGTTGGTCGCGACGAAGATCAGCGACAACGCGAGGATGGTGCCCTGCAGCACGGGGATGTCGCGGTTGATGATCGCCTTGATCAGCAGGAAGCCGCTGCCGGGCCAAGTGAACACCGTCTCCACCAGGATGGAGCCGCCCATCAGATAGCCGAATTGCAGCCCCATCACCGCAAGTACCTGTGGCGACGCATTCTTGAGCACGTGGCGGATCACCGCGCCCTCGCCCAGCCCCATCGCACGCAGCGTGGTGACGAAATCCTGGCCGCGGACCTCCGCCACGGCCGCGCGCGTGGTGCGTGCGATGATGCCGATCGGGAGCATCGCAAGCGTGATCACCGGCAGCACCAGGAATTGCGCGTCGCTCCAGTGCCAGAGCGTGAAGGCGGCCGAGCCGGACTGCCCCATCCCGCTGGCGGGCAGCACCATGTATTCGACGGCGAAGATGATCACGAGCACCAGCCCCAGCCAGTAGTTCGGCAGGCTGACGCCGATCACCGCCGCGCCCGTCACGATGCGGTCCGTGACCCGCCCGGGGAAACAGCCGGCCAGCGCTCCCATGCCGGAGCCGACGATGAACGAGAGCGGCACAGCAAACATCGCCAGCATCGCCGTATTGCCGAGCGCGCCAAACACCTCCAGCGTGACCGCGCGTTGGCTGGCGATCGAGCGGCCGAAGTCAGCGTGCAGGACGTGCCATAGCCAGATCGCGTATTGCACCGGAACCGGCCGGTCGAAGCCGTAGGCGTGTTTGACGATCGCGATCGTTTCGGCCGTCGCGTCCGTCGGCAGCACCGTCTGCAACGGGTCGCCCGGCGCCAGATAGGTCAGGGAAAAGCACACGACGCTGACGCCCAGCGCGATCGGGATTGCGAACAGCACGCGGCGGATGACGTAGCCAAGCATGACCGCTCCCTCCCGCTCCTTCTAAGGATCGACCGTGATCGGCGTCAGGTCCTGGAACCAGTTCTGCGCCTGCACGAAGCCGTGCACTTTCGGCGACAGCGCGCGCGGGTTGAGGTCGTGCACGACGAAGATCATCAGCGCCTGTTCGGATTCGTATTCGTGCAGTTTGGTCAGCAGCGCCAGCCGCTTCTCCGGGTCGAACTCCTCGAAGATCTGCTTGACCAGCGCGTCCGCTTCCGGCGTGCCGAAGTGGCCCCAATTGTTACCAGCGGGCGACCAGTAGGCCGTGGCCACCGGTTTGATGAGCGCGCTCACCGGATCCAACAGGCCGCGAGAGGCGTTCATTCCATCGACGTTGGGGTATTTCGGGACACCGGAGCGGGCGATATCCAGCAGCGCGTTCCAGTCCATGACATTGAGCGTGACCTCGAACCCGGCGTCTTCCAGTTGCTGCTTGACCAGCTCGTTCATGGGCAGCGACTGCATCTGCCCGGAGCCGGACGTGGAGATGGCGAGCGTGACCTTGCAGGGCAGGCAGTTGGCTTCCTTCAGCAGCGCCCGCGCCTTCGCCTTGTCGAATTTGTAGATCACCGGATGGCCGTAATACGGCAGGCTCGGCGGCACCTCGGCATATTCGGGGATCGCCATCCCGCCGACGAGATCCACCACGTCGTCACGGTTGATGGCGTAATTGGCCGCCTGGCGCACACGGAGGTCGGTGAACGGACCGCGGGTGAAGTTCAGGACGTAGGGCCAGTTGTGCGGATAGGTCTTCGAGACGATCTGCATCGCGGCGCGCTTCAGCACGGGGATCGCATCCGGCGCCGGCGCTTCGATGAAATTCACCTGGCCGGAGAGCAGCGCCGCGGTGCGGGTTGCGGCCTCCGGCATCGGCAGCAGCACCAACCGGTCCTGCTTCGGCACGCGCGCCTTGTCCCAGTAATCCTGGTTCGGCAACAACTCCATGCGCTCATGCGCGGTCACGCTGCCGAAGCGATAAGGACCGGTGCCGGAGGGCTGAGCGGCGTAGGCATTCCAGTCGTAGTGCAGTGCCTCCGCCCGGCAGCGGCTGATCATCAGCACATAGGACATATCGTAGGGAAACAGCGATTCGACGAATTTCGTGGTGATGGCGACGGTATGGTCGTCGACCTTCTCGATGCCGTCGAAGTTGGTCAGGTAGGCGCGGGACAGGGCAAATTGCAGCGTGAAAAACTGCGGCGCCTTGGGGTCACTGATGCGCTGGAAGTTCCAGACGACATCGTCGGCGGTGAAGTCGCAGCCGTCATGCCATTTGACGCCCTGACGCAAGGTGAAGATCCAGCGCTTGTGGTTCGCCGGATCGACATGCCACTCGGTCGCGAGGCCAGGCTTGATGTCCGACGCCTTGTCGCCCTGGGACAGATCCCAGTTGATCAAAGCGTCGTAGAGATTCCAGCCGACGAATCGAAAACCTTCAAAGCCTTGATCTGGATTGCCCGTCGTTGTCGGCAAATCGCCCGCGGTCATCGCCACCGTCAAGACGCCGGCGGCCCGGGCCGACGGCGTGGGGGCAACGAACTCTCCAGCAACCAGGCCAGCTATTGCGCCGCACCACGTGAGCACCTTGAGGGCAGAACACGTCATTGTGCCTCCGTCGTCGTACCTGGAGCAGTCAGGAAGGGGTATCGCGCTGCGACGCAGCATAGCCGGAGGTATTCCGTTAGCAAGCAGCACTAATTTGCTTTTCTTGATCAATGTTTGTGCACATGTCAGGAAATATGCAGCATGGTCAGCAGCGCGATGCGGACGGGTGGACGGCGGACGTCGCTGGCACTGACTGAAGCGCGTTTGCGATTTCGGTTGAGGCATTCATCGCATTGCGCCGGTGTACTGAAATGTCACGCGCGGCTGAAGCGAGCAGGATCGACTGAATCGCTTACTCGCCTCCTACTCCAAGCGCCCTGACCGCAGCACACACTGGTCGCCTGCCTTCGCGATAACGCTCCAGTCGTACAGCATCGGGACCATCGCCGCGGCGGCCCAAAGCGGATGCTGATCGGTATAATGCGGGCTTAAGGGATCTCCCGACGCGCCGTGAAACACGACCCAGGCGCAGTTGTCCCAGTTGCCGACGTCGAAGACGTAACGCGCGACGGCACCATAGGCCGCGGGGAGACCGGACGCCCAATAGCAACCATTGGCCATCACGGTGTCGTTGTCGCCGCCGACCGGCAGCCCAGGCGGTTCGAGCTGCGAGGCTGCCTGCGGGAAGGCGGCGGACAATGGATGCACCATGCGGAGGTGATGCAGCTGCGACCACGTCTTGTCGTCGTCGATCCCGGCTGTGCGCTCGAGCGCCGTCACTAAGGCGCGATCCCAGTCCCAGCCGCCGAGGAGGGCCGCATCGTCATTGCGCAGCCACGACGGCAGCGCCCACCAGATCTGATTGAGCGGCACCACCCCGGGTGCGACCCGGCCGACCGGATCGCGCGCGACGGTGCTCAAGCCGGACCGCTCGAGAACGATACGCGCCAGCTCGAGCCGCGTCCGGGCATAGGCTGCAGCGGCCTTTGAATCGGCCGACATCTGCGCGTCCCAGCCGGTGATCAGGTCGCGCAACGCGGCCGCAGCCCCCGTGATCGCCGGCAGCCGGCCGAGGCGGGTGATGAATTCCCGTGCCGTAAAACTGTGCGTGTCGGCATGAATACGGCTCATGTCGTCGACGGTCGCGGCTGGAAGTTTTGCGAGCTGGTCAGCGACGCGTCGCGCCCGATACGGCGGATGGCAGTCGGTGCACAGATAGTCCGGGTGATCATCGGCGACGACGCGATTGTTCGCGGTGACCAGAAAGCCGCTGGGCGGATCAAAAGCGCGCGGCATATCTTCCCAGGGAATCATGCCTTGCCATTCGTATTCGCCCGTCCAGCCGGGGACCGGCAGCCAGCCGTTCAATCGCGGGCGACGCGGCACGATGGCGCGCACGAGATTTCCGATCCGCCCGGTCGTATCCGCGGCGACCAGATTGTGATCGATCAGGCCCCAACCCCGCGTTGCCTCATAGAGCGCATCGACACTTCTCGCACGCAGCATCGGCAGCAGGCAGTCGAACGACAGATCGCGTTCCGCGAATTGCATCGACCGCAATGTCAGCGCCGCGCCTGCGCGAGGATCACCCGCGATCACGGGGCCGTGGTGGGTGGTGACGACCTCGACGTCGACGGCCGCTCCGCCACGCACCGCGATGCGCTCATGCGTGAGACTGGCCTCGCGCCATTCGCCGCGGAACAGATAGTGTGAGGCGTCGCCCGGCTTGAATTTCTCGACATAAACATCGTGGATATCGACGAAGGCGTGGGTCACGCAAAATGCGACATGGCCGTTGTGGGCGAAGTGCGGGAACGCAGGCACGCCGGGTACGGAAAAGCCGATGGCGTCGAACGCATCGCAGGCCAGATGAAACTGCGAATAGAGGCTCGGCATCTCGAAGACGCGATGCGGATCGCCGGCCAGCAACGGGCGTCCAGTCGCGGTCCGCGAAGGTGCAACCGCCCAATTGTTGCTGCCACCATCAGTGGCCTCTGGCCCGGCGAGCGCCACCAGCGCCTCGATTGCCGGTGCCAGATCCCCAAGCGTGGCGATCCATCGCTTGCCTTCCGCTCCTGGCGGCGTGCCGAGCAAATCCCTGCCGCCGTCGTCATAGCGCAGCTTGGCCACGTGCTCCGGACCGATGCTGCGCAGCGCGGCCGCGCGCCACAGCTTGAACCAGACCGAGCCCATCAGATAGCCGCGCTGCCTCATGACGAGCATTGAGTGCCATGGCTCCCAGCGCTCCACCTCGCCACCAACCAGGCCGTACTCGAACGGCAGCGGCGCGCCCTGCTCCAAAAATGCGTTGACGCCGCTTGCATAGGCTTCGAGCATCGCGCGCCCTTCGCCCGACAGGCCCGCGAAATCGCGTTGCGAGGCGCCGGCGACATCGAGCCGCCGCGCCAGCGCATCAGCCGCAACACCTGCGCTGCCCTCCCATTCCGCCCAGCGGCCCAGCATGCGCCGGCGCGCAGCGTCCATTTGCCAGAGCCGATCCTGCGCGTGGATATAGCCCTGTGCGAAGAAGGCATCCGCCGTTCCGCGCGCGCGGACATGCGGAATGCCCCAGGCATCGCGATAGACGTCGACATCTGCATCGAGGCCACCCAGCATGACGCCTTTGGTCTGAGGCCGGCCTGATTGATCGTTTGTGGCAGCGTTTGGCACGCCATTCTCCCATTGTTGCCAGGCTTGCGCTCGCTTCGTCATCCAATCTGGAGGGACGGTCGACGATCCGCCCATGGACGAACCCGCTCCAAAATGGCGCCGAGGCGCAGAACATCGCCGTCTCTCCACCAACGGCCGACAATCTGCAGGCCGGTCGGCATTCCATCCGCGCCAAAGCCATTCGGCACCGATAGCGCCGGATTGCCGCTCTGGTTGAACGGATAGACGAAGGCGTTCCAGCCGCGATTGAACAGCGCGTCGACGGTTTGACCGGCCTGAGCCGGGATCGCAGTGGTGGGCAAGGTCGGCGATACCAGGAAGTCATAGCTCTCCAGCAGCTTCTGCACCTCGCGATACAGCCGCGAGCGTGCGACCTGCGCCTTGCGAAACTCGACCAGCGTCGCGCGGCTTCCGACAGCGATCCATTCCACCAGCACCGGATCCATGCGATCGCGCCACTTCTCCAGGTGGTGGCCGAAATAGACGTTGAGGTTGGCGAGGTACATGAGCCGGGCGGACTCGGCGATCCAATCCATTCCGGCGCCTGTGTCCTCGACCTCGGCGCCGAGAGCTGCAAGCGCCGCAAGCGACGCCTTTGCATTTGCCGCGACCTCCGGGTGCGGGTTGCCCATGCTCGACAAATATCCGATCCGGACTCCCGACAGATTTTCAGAGATGAGACTCGGCGGCAGCGCGCCGTTGGCGGGCGCGCCGAGCGACCATGGGTCGAGCGCGGACGGACCGACAAGGGTCTGCATCATGAGCGTGGCATCGGCGACGGTGCGCGTCAAAGGACCGGCTGCGGCATAGTTGAAAAACGAGTCCGAGGTCTGCTCATAGGGGACCGCGCCCGTGGTCGGCTTCAGCCCGACCACGCCGCAGGCACCGGCGGGAATGCGGATCGATCCCGCGCCGTCGGTGCCGAGACCCAGCGGTCCAAGTCCGGCCGCCACTGCGACGGCGGCGCCGCCGCTCGATCCGCCCGCCGTGCGTTCCGGATTCCAGGGATTGCGCGTGATACCGAAGCTCGGCCCGTCCGTATGACCCTTGTGGCCGAATTCCGGCGTGGTGGACTTGCCCACCATGATCGCGCCCGCGTCCCTCAGGCGCGTCACCAGAATATCGTCCTGTGACGGTATGTTATCAGCAAGGATCGCCGATCCATATGCGGTGCGCACGCCCTTGGTTGCAAAGAGATCCTTGATGTTGACCGGGATGCCGTGCAGCGGCCCAAGCGCCCGGCCCGCCATCACGGCCTCTTCTGCAACGCGCGCCTCTGCCCGCGCCGCGTCGGCGGTCACTGTCGCGTACGCGTTGAGCGTCGGCTGCGTCCGCTCGATCGCAGCCAGCACGGCATCCACATACTCGACCGGAGACAGCGCGCGTCTGCGGATCAGGCGCGCTGCGGCCGTGGCCGGCATGAAGAGAAGGTCGCGATCGGACATCCGGGAACTCCATCAATTTATAAACGGCGGCTGGTGTGGTGTTTCATGAAGATGGCAGGCGGCGAGATGTCCGGCTGCGATCTGGCGCAGCTTCGGCTTCTCGACCCGACAGCGTTCGAATGCGAACGGACAGCGCGGATGGAACGTACAGCCTGCTACGCTGTCGATCTGGCTCGGCAACTCGCCGATGACGGCGGCCGCGGCGCGGGTTTTGTTCGGCCTCATTCGGGGAACCGCGGCGAGCAGCGCCTGCGTGTAGGGATGCCGCGGCAAGGTGTAAAGTTCGCGCTTGGGCGCAATCTCGACGATGCGGCCGGCATACATCACGGCGACCCGCGCCGAAATGCTCCGCACGACCGCGAGATCATGGGCGATGAACAGATAGCTGAGGCGAAGACGCTCCTGCAGATCCAGCAGCAGGTTGACGATCTGCGCCTGGATCGACACGTCGAGCGACGACACCGGTTCGTCGCAGATGACGAATTCCGGCCGCAGTGCCAGAGCACGTGCGATGCCGATGCGCTGACGCTGGCCGCCGGAAAACTCGTGGGGAAACCGGTCACCACATGAGATCGGCAAGCCGACCATCTCCAAGAGCTCCCGGACGCGATCATTGCGGGCGGCCCGCGTCAGTTCGCCGGCGACGTCGAGCGGCTCCGCGATCGCATCCCGCGCGCGCATGCGGGGATTGAGCGAGTTCTGCGGGTCCTGAAACACGAATTGCATGCGCCGGCGCGCCGCACCGAGCGCTGCCTTGCCGGTCGTCGACGAGAGCTCCTGTCCGAACAGGTTGATCGATCCGCTGGTCGCAGCTTCAAGGCCGACGAGGATACGTCCGGTGGTGGATTTGCCCGAGCCGGACTCGCCGACGAGACCCAGCGTCTCCCCCGGGCGGACATCGAAACTGACGCCGTCGACGGCGCGCAACGGGGCGCCACGGACCGCAAAGGTCTTGACCAAATCGCGTACGACGACGATGGAAGGTGCGCTCATGCGAGCCCTCCCGCGGCAACACGCGGCGGACAGCGGGCGAAATGACCCGCACCGGCGTCGATCAGAGCCGGCGTCTCCGCCAGGCAGGACTTGACCGCGTGGCGGCAGCGCGGATTGAAGCGGCATCCTGCAATCGACGTCGACGGATCCGGAATGCTGCCGGGAATCGTGGCCAGCCGATGCACGTCCGCGTCGGGATCGGGCACAGCCTTGATGAGGCCTTCGGTGTAGGGATGCATCGGCCGCTCGAACAGCGCTGCGGCCGAAGCCGACTCGACGACCCGCCCCGCATACATGACGACGACCCGCTGCGCGAACTCCGCGACCACGCCGAGGTCATGCGTGATCAGGATCACCGACATCCCGATCTCGCGCTGCAGGTCGCGCAGCAATGTGAGGATCTGTGACTGGATCGTGACATCCAGCGCAGTGGTCGGCTCGTCCGCGATCAGGACCTTGGGGCGGCAGGCCATGGCGATGGCGATCATGACGCGCTGCCGCATACCGCCCGACAGCCGGTGCGGGTAATCATCGATCCGCCGCGCCGCATCGGAAATCCGCACCATGTCCAACAGCGCAATGGCCTGCCGGCGGGCGGCCCGCGTCGAGAGCCGCTGGTGCTGCCGCAACGGCTCCATGATCTGGTCACCGATGGTCAGGACCGGATTGAGCGAAGACATCGGGTCCTGGAAGATCATCGCGATCTCCCCGCCGCGAATCTGGCGCAGCCGGCGTTGCGGCAGCGTCAGCAGATCACGCCCGCCATAGCGGATGGCGCCGGAGGCGTAACGCGTGCTGCGCGGGCTGTGCAGCCTGAGGATCGACAGCGCGCTGACGCTCTTGCCGCTGCCTGACTCACCGACGATGCCGAGGCATTCGCCGGGACGAACCGAAAAAGCGACGCCATCGATCGCGGTCACCCAGCCGGCGTCGCCGCGGAACTGAACGGTGAGGTTCTCGATACTGAGAAGGGGTTGCTCCGCCATTCAGGTCTCGACCTTCAGGCGCGGATCCAGCACGTCGCGCAATCCGTCGCCGAGCAGGTTCATGCCGAGCGCGGCAAGACTGACTGCGAGGCCGGGAAACAGCATCACCCACCACGCCTCGACCGAATAATCTCGCCCTTCGGCGATGATGTTGCCCCAGCTCGGGGCCGGCGGCGGCGGACCGATGCCGAGGAAGCTGAGCGCCGCCTCCGCGAGAATGGCGTAGGCGAAGACGAAGGTGAGCTGGACGATCAGCGGTCCGAGGCTATTGGGCAGCACGTGCTTGACGATGATGTGCAGGTCGCCCGCGCCGCTCACCCGCGCAGCCTGCAGATATTCAATCTCGCGAATGACCAGGACCGAGGCGCGCACGATGCGCGCCGTGCGTGGCACGTAGGCGACAGCCAGCGCCACCACGATGCTGGAGGCCTGCGAACCGAGTGCAGCCCCGATGCCGATCGCGAGCAGGATCGCCGGGAACGCCATCAGCGCGTCCATCAACCGCATCACATACGGATCAAGCGCGCGAAAATACCCCGCCGCCACTCCGATCAGGGCGCCGAAGATGCCGGAGAGCAGCGCCACCGAAAACCCGATCGACAGCGACAACCGGCCGCCATGGAGCACGCGCGTGAGGATGTCGCGCCCGTACTGGTCGGTACCGAACGGGAATCGCGCCGATGGCGGCTTGAAGCGGGAGCGGATGCTCATCGCGGTCGGATCGATCCCGGTCAGCATCGGACCGATGATCGCGCACAGCACGAGGATGGTCACCAGCACCAATCCGATCCTGAACGAGCGGTGCGCGGCGAGTTGCCGCAGCATGCGAAAGCGCCGGCGCTCCGCGAGGATCTGCGTCGAGGCTGCGGCGAGCACGGCGTCAGTCATAGCGCACCCGCGGATCGACCAAGGTGTAGATGATGTCGACAGCGACATTGATCAGCACGAAGACGAAGCCGAACAGCAGCATGGTGCCCTGGATCAGCGGATAATCACGCGCGAGTATCCCCTGCACGACCAGTCTGCCGACGCCCGGCAGCGCAAATACCTGCTCGACGACGACCGAGCCGCCGATCAGGAGGCTCAGGATGATGCCGCTGACGGTGACCACCGCAACGAGCGCATTGCGGAAGCCATGCTTGCCGACCGTCCGCCACTCGCTCAAGCCCTTGGCCCGCGCCGTGCGGATGAAATCCTGGTCGAGCACGTCGAGCATCGCCGAGCGCGTCATGCGCGCGAGGAAGCCGATCTGAAACAGGCTGAGCACCATGGCCGGCTGGATCAGCGAGACGAACCAGACGGCTGGGCCCGCCGTCAGCAAGGGCGCATAGCCCGCCGACGGCACCCATCCGAGCGTCACGCTGAACAGGATGACCGACACGATCGCGATCCAGAAGCTCGGCACCGAGACCCCGACCAGGGCAATCGCCATGACGCTCGCGTCGATCCAGCTGCTGCGGAAATAGGCGGCCAGGATGCCGAGCGTGACGCCGATCGGTAGCGTAATGGCGAGCGACAGCGCCGCCAGAGATAACGTCACCGGCAGGCGCTCGGCGACCGCCGAGAGCACGGTCTGGTTCAGCACCAGCGAGCTGCCGAACCTGCCCTGCGCGAGGTTGAGAAACCAGGACAGCAGCTGCTGCCAGATCGGCTGGTCGAGGCCGAGTTCACGACGGATCCGTTCCACGGCGGCGGGCGAGGCGTCGGCTCCGGCGATCACCACCGCCGGATCTCCGGGCAACAGATGCATCAGGATGAAGGACAGCACCGCGACCAGCAGCAGCACTGGTATGGATTGCATGAGACGGACGGCAATCGCGCGAACCATGAGATATCCGATACGAAGCTTGCGTCCCTGCCCTGCTTGCGGTTTGTCGACGACGCTACTTCAGCCACACATCCCAGAAATGCACGATATAATACGGTGCGAAGTTCTCGACCTTGGCGGCGTTGTAGCTCCGCATCGTCCCCATGTCGGCGATCTTGATCATGTAGGCCTGCTCCAGTACGCGCTTCTCGATGTCGGCCCAGGCCGCGACGCGCTTTTGCGGATCGAGCGAGGCGTAGAACACATCATAGGCCGCATCGAGGACATGGTCGTCCTTCACATGCGGGAAGGTATAGAACATCACCTTCCATTGCTGCGGTCCGAGCAGCGGATTTGAGCAATAGCCGGTGGTCGAGACATTCCAGACACCGGTGCCGCGCTGCATGTTGCTGGCGTTGGTGGTCCAGTCGACGACGTCGACCGCGACGTTCATGCCGGCGTCCTTCATCTCTTCGGACAACACGAGGATGGCGTCGCGGAAGTTCGGATAGTTGGAATTGGTCTGCAGCACGATCTTCTCGCCATTATAGCCGGCCTGCTTCAGCAACGCCTTGGCTTTGTCCGGATTGCGCTGGTCGTAATAGGGCTTCATTGCGTCACCCTGATAGTAGGGGCTTGACGCATAGACCAGCGAATGGCCCGGCCGTGAGATCTGTCCCATGGCTCCGGTGATATCGTCGACATTGACGACCGCCTCGATTGCCTGGCGGACAAGCGGATTGGTGGTCGGCGCCGCCTGCGTGTTCACGACGAACACCTGCATGCAAAATGGGAAGATCCTTTGCGTCGTGATGTTCGACTGGCCGTCGAAGCGCTTGGCGAGATCGCGGGGAACATCGCCGATGACGTCGGCGTCGCCCGTCTGCAGTGCGGCGATGCGGGCGTTCGCCTCGGGTACAAAATTGTAGCGGACCTGGTCGAGATAGGCGGTGCGGCGCCCGGCGAGACCATCCGGCCCTGGCGCGCTCTCGTCGGGCACATAACCGTCGAAGCGCTTGATCACGAGGTGGCTGTCCTTGACCCACTCGCCGAGCATGAACGGACCGGTTCCGATGATGTCGATCTCGCGCGCCGCCTTGTCCTTCTGCTCGGCCGGCAGGATCTCGAACGGATAGACCGGCGACTTGAGGACGTCGATGAAGACAGCGTTCGGCTTCTTCAGGCGGATCACAAAACTGTAGGGATCGGGCGCCTCGAAGCCGTCAACGTCGGCGAGCACGGAGGCGTTGGGGCTGACCTTGCGATAGCGCTCGAACGACGCCAGCACATCGGCCGACGTCATCTCCTTGCCGTTGTGGAATTTCACGCCCTTGCGCAGCGCAAAGGTGAAGACCGTGGCATCGGCGCTGGTTTCGATCTTGGAGGCGAGAACGGGCTTGGCGTTATAGTTGCCGTCGATCGCCACCAGCGGTTCGAAAATGTGGTGGATGACCTCGAGCTCGACGAGGCTTGATGCGACATGCGGGTCAAGCGTGCCCGGCCCCGAGAGATAGGCGTAGACGAGGCTGCCGCCACGGTGAGGTTCGGCGGCATGGAGCGGCGTCGCAAGCGCGGAGAGAAGGGAAAATGCCAAGCCCATCCTGGCGATCGAATGAAACATGGCCGAAAAGCTTGTCATCACATTGCCTTCCTGTTGGGCTCGCGCATCAACTGTCGTTCACCTGCATGGACGCCCGCGTCAGGGTCAATCACTTCGGAGGAGCGACGCCGAGCGACGTTCATTGGGCCGCCTTCGCGGTTTGGCGCCGGTCGATCGAGCCGGCGACCTGCTTGAGAGCGGCATCCGTCGCCTCGAGCACGCGATCGATGTCGGCCGGCTGATGCGCCGCCGACAGAAACATGTTGTGCCATGGATGCATGTACACACCGCGCCGCAGCGCCTCCTGCACGAAGCGATGGCCGAGCACGAAATCCGGATCGTCGTCGAACATGATCATCGGCATCTGCACCGGTCCGGTCTGCCGTAACGGCAGGTCGTGCGCGCGCGCCTGCTGCTCCAGCCCCTCGCGCAGCCTTTGGCCCATGGTCTCCATCGTCGCGATCGCGCCGATCGCGCGCAGCTTGTTGATGGTGGCGACCGCGGCCGCCATCGGCACCGCCGAGCACCAGAACGAGCCGGTGACATAGACCTGTTGCGCGGCATCGCGAAACCGATCGTTGCCGGTCACTGCCGCAAGCGGATGACCGTTGGCAATCGCCTTGCTCCATCCGCACAGGTCCGGCCGGACACCGTAGGGCTCCCAGCTGCCGCCGATATGAAGACGAAAGCCCGCCCTGACATCGTCGAGAACCAGCGCCGCATCGGCGGCATCGCAGATCCGCCGCGCTGCCTGCGCGAAAGCGATCGTGGGCGCTTCCTGATGGCGTTTCACGTCATGGCGGAACGCTGTCACCAGCACCGCGGCGATGTCGCGGCCAGCCTCATTGGCGACGCGCTCGAGGCTCGCAACGTCGTTGTAGTCATAGTGCAGGATGTGCGCGCGGTCTTCCGCGGTGACGCCGGCCAGCGAGGGCGTGCACCAGGGCGCGGCACCGTGATAAGAGCCTTTCGCCACCAGCACCTTGCGCCGTTGCGTGCCGGCACGCGCGATGGTCACGCAGGCCGTCATCGCATCGGACCCATTCTTGGCGAACAGCACCCAGTCGGCGTGCGGAATCGTCTCGACCACGAGCTCCGCGAGCTCAACCTGGCATTCGGCTGGCCCGGTCATCAAGTCGCCGCGGCCGCGCTGCTCCGCGGCTGCGGCCTCTACATCAGGATCGCCGTAACCCAGCACGATCGGCCCGTAGCCGCACATCAGGTCGACATATTCCGTACCCGCCACATCCCAGAGGCGGCAGCCGCGCGCGCTGCGAAAGAATTGCGGATAGCCGGGAGGCAGCCGGGCGATATTCATGTGCCCCCACATGCCGCCGGGAATGACTTTCAGAGCACGTGCCCGCAGCGCCTCGTCCGGCGAAAGGAGATCGGGTGTCGCGTGAGGTGGTGCCATCGCCTGTTCCTCGCGTCGGGCGGTCCGCGCCGTTGCCCAATCGTCCATATATGATATATCACAACCGTAGCAGATCTCGACTTTGAGTCTTGCAAAGGCAGCCTGCAGAAGTGCATGGCGTGCACAAATACCGGTCGCCGTGATTCAATTGGAAGCAGGCCCCCTCGATGTCTAACGATGCTCTCGGCCTGGTCGGTCGCGACAACCTGACGGCCCGCGTGTTTCAGGAACTGCGGCTTGCCCTGATGGAGGGACGCTTCCGTCCCGGCCATCGCTTCAAGATCCGCGATCTCGCCGAAACGATGGGCGTCTCGGAAACGCCGATCCGGGAAGCGCTGATGCAGTTGGTACGTGAGCGCGTGCTCAACATGCAGGCGAGCCGCTGGATCGAGGTCGCCCGCCTGAGTGCCTCGCAGTACCAGGAACTGCGCAGCATCCGAATCCTGCTCGAAGGACTGGCCGCCGAGCGCGCGACCATCCGGATCTCCAAGGCGGACATCGCCAAGCTCAAGAAATATCATCAGGCGCTGGTCGCGGCAGAGCGCGGCGGGCGCTGGCGCGAAGCCGTGCAAGTGAACTGGCTGTTTCATCACACGCTCTACAGGGCCGCCGACTCGCCCGAATTGCTCGAGATGATCGAGACGATCTGGCTTCGCAATGGACCCATGCTCAACATGTTGTATCCGCACGCGCCCCCAACCTATCCGGGACGGCACCAGCATTTGAACGTGATCGACGGTCTGGTGGCGCGAAATCCCGAGGCCGTGAAACGGTCGATCCAGGCCGACCTGCTGGAGGGCGGCGCCAGGTTGCTGCAACTTCTTCAGGATATCGAAGCCGGCACCGCGCCGACCAACCTCGAGGCCGTTATGATGTAGTCGCGGGCTACACTTCGTCGATCGTCAAGCTCGCAAGGCCGAAGACGTTATCGCGTTACCGGACGTCATGCCGATCGTCTGCCGCACTGATAATGAGGCGCTCGACAAGCGCAACACGCGACAGAGCCTCATCAACGAAAGCGTTGCGCTTGCTGCGCCGTCCGACCGCGTCCGTCCGCCGCAGCTCGAAGGGAGGGCCGAAGCGATATCCGGGTCTTTGGCGCGCGTGTCGCGATCGCTCGCGCGACAGCCGCGTGACCACAAGCCCGGCTGAGGGGCCCGTCCGAGCGCAGCGAAACTGATCTTGCAGGCCGGATCGCGGCGCGGGCCCTGAGGCATGAGGGGCCGCGCATCTTGCCTGCCGGCAGTCTTGGGAGCAGACTGACGCGATCAAAAATGGCATCGGGAGGAGGCGTTGATGCACGGTTTTCCACGCGCCGTTGCGACCGTCGTTGCTCTGCTTGCGTGGTCCGCGCCGGCGTGCGCGGACCGCTGGATCGCGAGTTGGACGGGCTCGGCTCAGGGGCCCTATCCGACGGGAAATGCGACGGCGCAGCCTGAACTCGGATTTGCATTCCCCTCTCCTGAGCGGGGCGCGCGGGATCAGACCTTCCGCCTCATCGTTCGGCCCGATGTGTGGGGAGGCCAGACCCGCGTTCGGCTGTCGAACGTGTTCGGCACCCGGCCGGTGACGTTCGATGACGTGTTCGTCGGTCTGCAGCAAAGCGGTGCCGCCATTGTCGAAGGCACCAACGCTGTGGTCCAATTCAGCGGCAAAACCAGCGTCACGATCCCTGTGGGTGAAAGCGTCGTCTCTGATCCCGTCACGCTTGGGTTTGTCGGGCCCTCCGCCGCGGTCCTGCTCAGAGGCCGGAAGCTTGCCGTCAGCTTCCACGTGGCCGGAGAAAGCGGTCCGATGACATGGCACGCGAAGGCGCTGACCACATCCTATCTGACCGCGCCCGGTGATGGTTCTAGGAGCAGCGAGATCGCCGAGACCGAATTCCCGTTCTCTACCACCTCCTGGTATTTCCTGGATGAGGTCGACATGAGTGTTGCCGATCGCACCCAGCTGATCGTCGCCTTCGGCGATTCGATCACGGACGGCACGGGGACCACGATCAACGGCGATGACCGCTGGCCGGACGTCCTGTCGCGCCGGTTGCATGCGCGTTTCGGTGACGATTACGTCGTCGTCAATCAGGGCATCGGCGGCAACCAGGTCGCAGGCCCGCCAGATTATTCCCCGAACAAGCCGTTTGCGGGCGGCCCCTCGGCGATCTCGCGGCTCGACCGTGACGTCATCAGCCTGCCGGGCGTCGCCGCGGTGATCTGGATGGAAGGCATCAACGACTTCGGGGCCGCCGATGCGGCCGTGGAGACGGTGGAGGATGGCTACTCCAAGGCCGTCGCGCGGCTGCGCGAGCAGATCCCCGGCGTGACGATCGTTGCCGCAACCCTGACATCGGCACTGCACAGCATCATCGTGACGCATGGCCGCGTCGAGGTCGACGCCAAGCGCAAAGCGCTCAACGAGTTCCTGCGCGCGAGCAAGATTTTCGACGGCGTCGTCGATTTCGATGCGGTGACGTTCGATGCCGCGACAGGCGAGATCAAGCCGGCGATGCAGCCCAATTCGTCGACGGGTGGACCGGGCGACAAGCTGCATCCCAACCGCGCCGGATATGCTGCGATGGGATACGCCATTGCGCTGGAGATGATCACGACCCACAAATAGAGCTTCCATCTGGCAAGTCAGGGACCGCGGAGAAACGCACATGCATCGATCGGCGAAACGCGCACGACTGGCTCTCTCCGCGGCGCTTGCGGCATTGGCACAGCTGACATTCGCCGGCACCTCGCGCGCCGCCGAGCCGTTGCACGTGGAGGGCGGCGCGATCGCCGACACATCACCGGACGCGCAGGGCATCCGCGCCTTCAAGGGCATTCCCTACGCGGCCCCTCCGGTCGGCGGCCTGCGCTGGAAGCCACCGCAGGCCGTGCCGGCCTGGAGCGGTGTTCGCAGTGCCACCGAGTGGGGAGCGCGCTGCATGCAGAGCAACCGGCTCGGCGACATCGATCCACTCAACACGCGCATGGATGAGGACTGCCTCTATCTGAACGTCTGGACTCCAGCGACGTCGGCAGCCGAGAAGCTGGCGGTGATGGTGTGGATCCATGGAGGCAGCAATCTCAACGGCGCGGGCTCCCAGCCGGAATACGACGGCGCTCGCCTTGCCGGCAAGGGCGTCGTGGTCGTGACGATCAACTACCGGCTCGACATCTTCGGCTTTCTCGCCACCCCGGAGCTGACAAGGGAATCCGATACGCATGCGTCCGGCAATTACGGACTTCTGGATCAGATCGCGGCGCTGAAATGGGTGCAGACCAACATTTCGGTCTTCGGCGGCGATCCGAGCCGCGTCACTGTGTTCGGTGAATCGGCCGGCTCGCTCGGCATCAGCGCGCTGATGACCTCGCCGCTGGCGAAAGGACTGTTCGCGCGCGCCATCGGCGAGAGCGGCGGAGCGCTGACGCCGATCACGGCCTTCGGGCCGAAGCCGCTTGCGACCGGCGAGCGCGACGGCGCCGATTTCGTGGCCTCGCTTGGCGCGCCCTCGCTTGCGGAGTTGCGCGCACGGCCCGCCGCGGAGCTGTTGGAGGCCATCCTCAAGAAGCCGATCACCTACGGCTTCGGTGTCGTCGACGGTTATGTGGTGCCCGAGCATCCAGCGCAGGCTTTCGCCAAGGGCCGGCAAAACGACGTGCCGCTCTTGGTCGGCTGGAACGCCGACGAGGGGACGTTGTTCGCCGCGCGCTTCACCTTTCCGGCCAACGCGCCTTCCTATGCCGATCGCGTCCGTGCCCAGTTCAAGGACCAGGCGGAGCGTGTCTTGAAACTCTACCCGCCGGGATCGACGCCCGATGAGGACAAGGCGGCGTTTGCGCTGCTGCTCGGCGACGAGATCATCGGATATGGCAGCTGGGCCTGGGCGGAGCGGGCCGCGGCCACCGGCAAAGCCCCGGTCTACCGCTATCATTTCACGCGCCGTCCGCCGGGGGCGCCGCTGTCGTCGGTAAGCCCGCTCACCGCGCCCGGCGTCTACCACAGCGCCGAGCTCTACTATGTCTTCAACACGCTCGGCGTGCGCGACTGGCCCTGGGAGACGGACGACCGGCATCTCGCCGATGCCATGTCGTCCTATTGGGCGAACTTCGCGAAGACCGGCGACCCCAACGGGCCTGGTCTGCCGCAATGGAGCGCCTATAAGCCGAACGGCGGCGGCCAGGTGATGGAGCTCGGCAAGGAGATCGGCATGCGCAGTGAACTGCACCGCGATCGATACGAATTCTTCGATGCGCTATACGGCAAGCTCACCTCGCAATGAATGTGCACTGACGCGAGCTATAAGCTGCACGGCCATCACTTTAGGCGGTCCGCCGAATAGCGCTTCGACAGTGGCGCCGACGCCCGAACACCGCCAAATGGCGTACGACACGCGATCATTTTGCCGCGGCGCCAATCAGCGCTACCGATGAAGCGCTGCCATCCGGCGAACACGAGCGTAGAAAATCGTGGTGAGACCGTAACAGTCTCTCCCGACTTCGGCGGTCGATGTCATGAATGAATCATAGCGCGGTTTCGCAAGACAACGTGGCGCGGAGTAAGGAGGCATGCTGTGGCGTGACCAGCCGTCTATGCTCGCGCCATATCCAGCGGAGGAGCGATGTCAGGTGGAATCGGGCACCGATACGGATGACGCGAGATACGCGCGGCGTGATTGGCTCTGGCCGCAGCGAGCAGCGCAGGATCGGCCAAGACCTTGCACGCCGTTGCCGCCATGACCTTCGCGACATGCACCATTCCCTTGTGCGCAGCAGGCATCTTGCCCTGCGCCACGAGTTGCCAGGAATGGAACGGCGTGCCGATGGCCACGGTCGCGCCGGAGGCCTGGACGGTCGGCACGGCCCAGCTCACATCGCCCACATCGGTCGAGCCCATCAAGGGTTCGCGCGGAGCGTCCAGGGGCACGACCTGGTCGCACAGCGCCGCCTCGCCACGCGGCTGGCCGACGGAGCGATAAACAAAGTCGAAATCCTGTTCCGACAGCGTGGCCTGGATCTGCCGGGCAAAGTTGCGGTCGGCTTCGTCGAAGGGCGGTGCACCGAGCTGCTGAAACACGTCGGACATCGCGCGTTCCAGCGGGTCGTTACCGAGCAGGTTCGACACCGCGCTGATAACCTGCACCGCGACCGAGGTCTCCGTCATCAGCGCTGCGCCTTGCGCGACCTTGCGGACTCGTTCCAAGAGTTCGCGCATGCCGGCGAGATCGCGCGCCCGCACCGCGTAACGAACCTTGGCCGTCGCCTGCACCACGTTGGGAGCGATGCCGCCGGAGTCGAGCATGGCATAGTGAATACGCGCGTCGCTCGGCATGTGCTCGCGCATGTAGTTGACGCCGACATTCATCAGCTCGACGGCATCGAGCGCGCTACGGCCAAGATGCGGCGCGGCCGCCGCATGGGCGGCGCGGCCCGAAAACGTAAAGTCGATGCGGGTATTGGCGAGCGAGGCCGCCGGCATCACTTCGCAGAAGCTTGACGGATGCCAGGAGATCGCAACAGCGACATCATTGAAGGCGCCCTCGCGCACCATGAAGGTTTTCGCCGCGCCTCCTTCTTCGGCCGGGCAACCATAGTACCTAACACGCCCGGGCATTCCGCGGCTCGCGAGCCAGTCCCTGACGGCAACGGCCGCAAGCATGGCGCCGGCGCCAAGCAGATTGTGGCCGCAGCCATGACCGTTGCCGCCGGTTTCGACCGGACGCGGCTCGGCAATGCCAGCCTGCTGGCTGAGGCCCGGCAGCGCGTCGTATTCGCCGAGGATCGCAACGATGGGACCGCCTTCGCCTGCCTCGCCGATCAGGGCGGTCGGAATTCCGGCGACGCCCTGCGTAACCTTGAACCCATGGCGTTCAAGCTCGACCGCGTGTTGGGCGGCGGAGCGCGTCTCGGTGTAGCAGATTTCGGGCATGGCCCAGATCCGATCGCTGAGCGCGATGAAGGCCTCCTTCCTGGCATCGACCTGCTGCCAGATGTCGCGACTGTCGTTCATGCGTCTGTCCCCTCATGGCCGGTTCGATAGTTGAGATTCAGGATGCCGACGAGCGACGCTGCGCCGATCGCGATCACATAGAACGCCGGAGCGAGCTTGCTGCCGGTCACTTCGATCAGCCAGGTCACGATCAACTGACCGAAGCCGCCGCTGAGCATTACCCCGAGCGCGTAGACCGATGAGAACCCGGTGACGCGAACATTCTTCGGGAAATTCTCGGTGAGGGCGATGAAGAAGCCGCTGCCGAGCCCCTGTACCGCGCTCATCACGGCGATGATCAGCAGCAACCCCGTGCTGCTCGGTGCGGCCGTCAGCAGCAGAAACGCGGGATAGGTGAGCACGATAACCAAAACGCGCGATAGCACCAGGAAGGTCTTGCGGCCGAAGCGATCGGTCAGCAGGCCGCCGATCGGCGAGAACAGCAGCATGGAGGCTCCGCCGACCATCGCTGCGGCCGAGGTGCTGGCGGGCGACAGGCCGAGTTCGCGCACGCCATAGGTCGGCATGTAGAGATTGAGGATGACGTAGGACGCGTTGGCGCCGAGCATTCCCAATAGGGCCCACAACACGCTCGACCAATGCAGCCGGACCACGTCGCCCACCGGATTTTGTGGCGCGGTCGCCTTCGCAGGCACGGGCTCGAGCGTCTCTTCCACCGTGCGCCGGAGATAGAGGCCGACCGGCACGATTCCGATGCCGCACAGGAATGGAATGCGCCAACCCCAACTCGCCATGATTTCGGGCGGCAGGCTGACGCTGAGAAGCCAAACCACGCCTGCGCCGAGCATAACGGCAAGGCCCTGGCTCGCGGATTGCCAGCTTGCGAAGAAGCCGCGTTCGTTGGCTGGTGCGGATTCGGCCAACAACGTCGTCGATGCCCCGGTCTCGCCGCCCGCCGAGAACCCCTGCAGCAGCCGCCCCGCTAGCACGACCACGGACGCCAGCAGCCCGGCTTGCTCATAGGTTGGCGTCAAGCCGATCATGGCGGTCCCGAGCGCCATCAGGATCAGCGTCAGGTTGACCGCCGCCTTGCGGCCGCGGCGGTCCCCATAGGCGCCGATGACGAGACCACCGAGCGGCCGGGCGCAATAACCGGTGCCGTAGATGCCGAGTGACAGGAGGATTTGCGTTCCAGGGGCCTGCGTTGGAAATACCAGTTTGCCGATCGTCACGGCGAAAAACGTGAAGAGGGTGAGATCGAAATATTCCAGTGCGTTGCCAATCGAAACGCCGGCGATCAGGCGGAATCTGGATGGAGTCTCGAGCGACGCTGCGAGCGTCATCGACATGTTGCTCTCCGTGATCTCGTGATGCGGGGCGCCTTGGTGGGTGGTGGTCCTGACCGCGCGCCTAGTGGCCATTCCGTCAGTTTAATGACGGCCGGCCCTCATCCGGAATTGAAAAATTGGCGTAGATGCATAACGATATAGTAATATATGTAAATATGACTCTGGAATTACAAGATTTATATTTTCTCCTAGCATAACCAAAGGATGCCGGATGGCGCCACGATGGGCAGAGCGCATCAAACTTCGTCAGCTCCGCGTCGTCCTCGCGGTCGATGAACATGGCAGCATCACCCGTGCCGCAGAGCACCTGTTCATCACCCAGGCCGCGGTCTCGAAGGTGATCGCTGAAATCGAAACCCTTGTCGGCACGGACCTGTTCGAGCGGAAGGGACGAAGCATCATCCCGACTGACGCCGGTCATCATGTGATCCGCACCGCGCGGCGCGTCGCGAGCGAACTTAAGCTGCTCGGCGAAGAGGTGGTCCTGATCTCCGAGGGCGGAGCCGGGCTGCTGATCATCGGCTTGCAGGCGATCTCGATTCTGCAGCTTGTTGCAAAGGTCGTGGCAACAATGAAGACGCGCCATCCGCGCGTCACCATCCGTCTGGTCGAAGACACGCTGCCCAACCTGCTGCGCGAGTTGCGCGCCGGAAGGGTCAATCTGGTGTTCGGAAGGATGGTCCGGGGGTTGCTCACACCGGACCTCGATGGCGCGCAAATCCTGTCTCAGCCCTACGTCGTCATCGCCAGTCGCGGCCACCCGCTGCTGCAGCAGGCCGCGCCGGATTGGGCGGAAGCGTGTGCCCATGTCTGGTGCTTGCCGCTTCCAGGCACCCCGATCCGCGAGCATTTCGCCGATTCGATGTCCGCGCTGCACGTTGCCATGCCCGCGCGCGTGATCGAAACGGTTTCCGCCACCACGATCGCGACGCTTCTGCAGACCATGCCGCTGCTCGCGCTGGCGCCAGCCAATCTCGCCGAGGAATGGGTGCGCAGCGGCGTTTGCATGATCACACCGCTGCAATTACCGGCCCGGCCTGAGCCCATAGGGCTGATCTGGTCCGCCACGGCACCGCTCAGCTCAAGCGCCCGCATCTTCCACTCGGAGACAATGGCGATGCTGCATGCACCTCCGGTTGAAAGCTGATAGAGCAAGGCACGATCTTGCTGCCGGACATCAGGAGTCGCTGCGTTGATCGTTACGTCGCTACGCATCGCGATTTCAAAAAAAGAAAAGCCGCCCGCGAGATGTCTTTCGATTTAGCCGGACGGCAAGCCCCGAGACCCGTTTTGTTCTCGGCAACCATCCCGCGAAGGCATTGGAGAATAAGGATTTTGCTTTGGTGGGCGCACCAGGGCTCGAACCTGGGACCCGCTGATTAAGAGTCAGCTGCTCTACCAACTGAGCTATGCGCCCGGAGCCCGGTCCGGGAAACCTTCATGGGCGCGGCTCGTTTAGCAAAGCGACTCCCGGATGTCCAGCAAGAGCGCAGGTTTATCCGGGGCTCTTTTGCATTGGAAACACTCGTAATTTCCCTCCGACCGGAGATCGCTCCGTCGCCAGGCGCCACCGGTTGCGGTCAGAGCCGGTCGGGTCCGCCACCGTCGCGATCGGACCCACGATCCCGGTCGACGCCGCGCTCGATCCAGCGGTGGCGCCAACCCTCCTCGCCGTCGAACCGGTGCTGCCAATGCGTCAGCATCGCGAGACGGCGCTTTTGGCCGTCGTCCAGCGACTTGTAGAGGGGATCGGCCGCATCCGCGATCTTCTTCATCGCCGCGGCCGAGGCCGCCATGTTGTCGGCGCGTTCCCGCAGCCGCGCCACCGGATCGTCGGACTGCTGATCGCGCGGTTCATCCTGGGCCTTCATCTTCGCGTTGGCGCGATCAATCCTGAGCTTGGCGAACTCCCGCACCGCGGTCTCGACCGGCGGCCACAGCTTTTCCTGATCGGGCGTCAGTTTCAGCCCGGCATGGACGGCGGCGATGCGGGCCTCCGCGAAGGCCTGGCGGTCCTCGGGGCTCATTCGCATATGCTGCATGTGCTCGCGAAACCACGAACGGTGCTCGGCGTAGACGGCCGTCGACCCGGCAAGGACGAGCACCGCAATGCCGGCGATAGCGAACTTCCTCATGCGAACCTCCTCTTGGAAAGGCTGCCTCACGATGCGCGCTCCGGGTTGTCCAATCAACTTACAGTTTGGCAAGAGTGCGCCCTCTTACCAAGATGTAATCGGCGCGTTCATCTAGATGAATCAGCGCTTCATATCATCCCGAGGAGCCGCGGCAGCCACAGCGAAATCTCCGGGATGTAGGTGATCATCCCGAGGAACACGAGCATCGCGCAAAGCCATGGCAGCACCGCGATGGTGATCTCGCTGATCCCCATCTTGGCGATACTCGAGGCAATGTAGAGGTTGAGACCGACCGGCGGATGACAGAGCCCGACTTCAGTATTGACAATCATGAGCACGCCGAGATGAACCGGATGAATGCCGAGCCTGGTCGCCAGCGGAAACAGGATCGGTGCCATGATCAAGAGGATCGACGACGGGTCCATCACATTGCCGGCCATCAGCAGGATGACGTTCACGACCAGCAGGAACATCCAGACCGAGAAATTCTTGTCGATGATCCAGGCCGCCATCGCCTGCGGAATCTGCTCGTGCGTCATCAGGAAGGAGAACAGCACCGCGTTGGTGATGATATAGAGCAGCATTGAGCTCATGCTCGCCGCCTGCAGCAGCACCTTGGGCACCTCGGTGAGTTTCAGCTCCTTGTAGACGAACACCGTAATGAAGAAGGCGTAGACTGCCGCGACCGCCGCAGCCTCGGTCGGCGTGAAGACGCCGCCATAGATGCCGCCGAGCACGAGGCCGATCAGGAGCAGGCCCCAGAGGCTCTCGCGAAAGGCGGTGAATTGCTGCGCCAGCGAGGCCTTCGGCATCTTCGGATAGCCGTTGCGCCGGGCCACGAAAAAGGTCACGGCAGCCAGCATCAGCGCCAGCACCACGCCCGGTACGATGCCGGCCATGAACAGTGCGCCGATCGAGGTGTTGGTGGAGACGCCATACAGCACCAGGATGATCGAGGGCGGCACCAGGATGCCGAGCGCGCCCGAGGTCGAGATCACGCCGACGCCGAAGCGGCGTGGATAGCCGTGCTCCACCATGGCCGGCATCATGATCGAGCCGATCGCCACCACGGTGGCGACGCTCGAGCCCGAGATCGCGGCAAACATCGCGCAGGCCGCAACGCCGGCCAACCCGAGTCCGCCCGGCAGATGCCCGACCAGCGAGGTCGTAAACGCGATCATCCGCCGCGCCACGCCGCCGCGGGTCAGGAAGGTGCCGGCGAGAATGAAGAACGGGATCGCCATGATGCCGAAATTGTCGAGGCCGGAAAACAGCTTCAGCCCGACGCTCTCGATCGGCACTTCGGTCATCGTGAACAGGAAGGTGAGAACGGTGAGGCCGAGCGAAATCGAGATCGGCATGCCCGTCAGCATCAGGGCAAACAACAGTCCGAAAATCAGCGCCGCGCTCATCGCGCCTCTCCCAGCGCGATCGGCGCTTTCTCGCTGATTTCGAGGCCTTCGACATGCGCCACATCGTGATGCGGCAGTTCGCCGGTCCGATAGAAAGCCCACATCACCTGCAGGAAGCGGAAGCACATCAAATACGAGCCGAGCGGAATGCAGGCGTAGACCAGCCAGCTCGGCAATTCGAGTTCCGGCGAAACCTGGGTGGTGGACATCAGCTCGATGACGAATTTCGCACCCATGGTGCCGACGATCGCGGTGAACAGCGCGCCGCCAAACAAACCGAGCAGGACGACCCGCTTGCGCCAGCGATCGTTGAGGTGGTTGATCAGGACGTCGACGCCGACATGGATGCCGGTTCGCACGCCATAGGCGGCGCCGAACTTCGCCATCCAGATGAACATGTAGATGCAGAGTTCCTGCGACCAGGCAAAATCGATCCCGAACAGGTAGGGATAGAGCGCGGGAACGTTGACCAGATAGCGGTGGACCACGGTGACGAAGGTGATGACCGTCGCAGCCCCCATCAGGCTCGCGATGATGATTTCCTCAAGCCGGTCGAGCAGTCGTAGCAGCATAAACATCCCCCGTGACGATCGGACGGCTCACGAGCCATCCGATCATGCACTCTGTCCCGCAGGCGCAGGCTCTTTTTTGAGTTCGACGTACGGCGCGACGTCGCTTTAGTTCATCGGACTGCGGCCGGTTTCCTTGAGGAATTCGTCGATCAGGGGCTGACCGACGCGCGAGGCCACGTCCTTGTAGACCGGCATCATCGCCTTGCGCATCGCCTCGTCCTGGTCGGGCGTGAGCGTGACGATCTCGGTCTTGCCGGCCTTCTTGACCTCCGCCAGCGCGTCCTCGTTTTCCTTCGCCGACTGGTTGTTGCCGAATTCGGTGGCTTCCTTCATGGCCTTTTCGCAACCCGCACGGAGATCCGCCGGCAGGCCGTCCCAGAACTTCTTGTTCACCACCACGACGTAGCCGATGTAGCCGTGGTTGGTCACGGTTGCGTATTTCTGCACCTCATGCATCTTCTGGGTGTAGATGTTCGACCAGGTGTTTTCCTGGCCGTCGACCACGCCGGTCTGCAACGCCTGATAGACCTCCGAGAACGCCATCACCTGCGGGATCGAGCCGAGCGCGCGGAACTGCGCCTCCAGCACCTTCGACGACTGGATGCGGAACTTCAGCCCCTTGTAGTCGGAAGGCGCGAGCAGCTTCTTGTTGGCGGTCATCTGCTTGAAGCCGTTGTCCCAATAGGCAAGCCCGGTCATGCCCTTGGCATCCAGCAGCTTGAGCAACCGGGCGCCGAGCGGCCCGTCGGTGACCTTGCGCAGCGTCTTCAGGTCGGGGAGGATGTAGGGCAGGTCGAACACCTCGAATTCGCGGATGCCGATCGGCCCGAACTTGGAATTCGACGGCGCCAGCATCTGCACCGCACCGAGCTGTAGCGCTTCGAGTTCTTCCTTGTCCTTGTAGAGCGTCGAGTTCGGATAGATTTCGACCTTGACCTTGCCGTCGGTATACTTTTCCGCCAATTCCTTGAACTTCTCGGCGGCCTTGCCCTTCGGCGTGTCGGAGGCAACGACATGGCTGAACTTGATGACGACGGGCCCGTCCGCAAGCGCCGGCCCGCTGAGTGCCAAAGCCCCTATTGCCGCCGCCGCCCAAATTAGTTTGCGCATGTGTCCCTCCTGCGTGATTTTGGGGCGCGCGCATGTTGGCGGCGCACCCGACCTTGTATGCCAGCGGCATCAATACAGAGAAGCCGGTTCGAGCGCCATTGCCCGTTAGCAGGGACCGCGGGAAACCGTTGCTGCAACGCGAAAACGCGGCCCGCGGTGCGCCGTGTTTTAATAGACGCCGTCATTCCGGGGCGGTGCGAAGCACCGAACCCGGAATGACGATGCCAACCGTCAGCTCGCCGCCGCCGCCGGCACGTCGCGCTGGCGCTTCATGACGATCTTGTTGAGCGCGCCGAGATAGGCCTTGGCCGAGGCCACCAGCGTGTCCGGATCGGCCGCCTTCGCCGTCATCGAGCGCCCCTCATGGGCGAGCCGCACCGACACTTCCGCCTGCGCGTCGGTGCCCTCGGTCACCGCATGGACCTGGTACAATTCGAGCTTGGCCTCATGCGGCACCAACGCCTTGATGCAGTTGAAGACCGCATCGACCGGCCCGTTGCCCTCGGCCTCCTCGATCCGGATCTGGCCGTCGACATCGAGCTTCATGGTGGCGCGCTGCGGCCCATGCGTGCCCGCGATCACGGTCAGCGAGGTCAGCTTGATGCGGTCATAGGCGTTGGCGATTTCCTGATCGACCAGCGCCTCGATGTCCTCGTCGTAGATGTCCTTCTTGCGATCGGCGAGCGCCTTCATCCGCACGAAGGCGTCTTCGAGCTGGTTGGCGCCGAGCTTGTAGCCCATCTCCTCCAGCTTGTGGACGAAGGCATGGCGGCCGGAGTGCTTGCCCAGCACCAGCGAAGACTGTTTCAGGCCCACCATCTCCGGCTTCATGATCTCGTAGGTCGAGGCATCCTTCAGCACGCCGTCCTGATGGATGCCGCTTTCATGCGCGAACGCGTTGCGGCCGACGATCGCCTTGTTGTACTGCACCGGGAACGAGGTCGCCGCCGAGACCACTTTCGAGGCCCGCGTCAGCATGGTGGTATCGATCTTGCTCCACCACGGAAACACATCGTTGCGGACGTTCATCGCCATCACGACTTCCTCGAGCGCGGCATTGCCTGCCCGCTCGCCGATGCCGTTGACGGTGCATTCGATCTGCCGCGCGCCGCCGGCGATCCCGGCCAGCGAATTCGCCACCGCCATACCGAGGTCGTTATGACAGTGGACCGAGAATACCGCCTTGTCGGAATTCGGTACCCGCTCGATCAAGGTGCGCATGAAGTGGGCATATTCTTCCGGCGTGGTGTAGCCGACGGTGTCGGGGATATTGACCGTGGTGGCGCCGGCCTTGATCACGGCCTCGACGATGCGGCAGAGGTAGTCCATCTCGCTGCGGGTGGCGTCTTCGGCCGACCATTCGACGTCGTCGATCTGGTTGCGCGCACGGGTGACGTTGGCGATCGAGAGCTCCAGCACCTGCTCCGGCGTCATGTTCAGCTTGACCCGCATATGCAAGGGTGAGGTCGCGATCACGGTGTGGACGCGGCCGCGCCGGGCGAATTTCACCGCCTCCGCGCAGCGGTCGATGTCCTTCGGATTGGCGCGCGACAGGCCGGCGATCACGGCGTTCTTGGAGCGGCGGGCGATCTCGCTGACCGCCTGGAAGTCGCCCTCCGAGGTGATCGGGAAGCCGGCCTCGATGACGTCCACACCCATATCGTCGAGCATCTCGGCGACCTCGAGCTTCTCCTCGAAACTCATGGTGGCGCCGGGGCACTGCTCGCCGTCGCGCAAGGTGGTGTCGAATATGATTACACGGTCCTTTTCGGACTTGTTGGCGGTGGTCATCTGCTTGTTTCCTTGTCGGTGGTGCGCCGTGTTGTCTGGAGCGCTGAGGGTCTGATGATCTCGCTCACCCCCTGAGTGCCCAGGCGCAAACCGCCCAGCCGGCTCTCAGGGGCAGCTAAGAAGCAGAAGCCCGCCAATCAGCAGGGTGGGCAACGACGCAGCCGGACGCGCTGAGGCGAAGACGGCGCGCGCCGCTCCCCCCCGAACTCCATCCATTTGGCTGCGAATCAGCATTGCCAGACCCTTATTGAGCGCAAATCCTCAAGCAAAACCGTTGACGGTTCGTTGCCGGGACCGCGCTGCGGCGCTCTTTTAGACGAGATATGCGGGAAATCGCAATGCCAAAAGAGGGTCAGATCGGCTGACCTAAGTTTGCGCCTTCCACCCTCCGCTGGAGACTGAAGAGGGGTGCCGAACATCGAACGCCTCCATTTCCAATTTGATTGTCAAAAAGCTGAAGCACGCATCCGCGCTCTCGCGGCGCGATGCGCCCGAAGTTTTCCAGAAACGCATGCGCCCAATTTGAAGAGGGCGCGGGGAATGCCGGGTGCCCAATGCACCCGCAGCCTGGTGCGCGCTGGGGTAGTTGAGTATGCGCACCAGTATTCACAGCGGAGGCACCGGAATCATCCGGCAGGAGCCACGCTAGAAAAGATGTGCCTACGCTGCAGCCGTTTCTTGCATCGGCGATCCAAAATACCGTCAGCCGATACCGTCGTTTATTGCAATGGACGTATGCGGATAAAGACGGACGATTTGGGGACCGCGGCTAAATCCAGGTTCGGAATCCGGATGTCCAGAACCCGAGTCTGCCAGTCCCACCGGCACGCGTCCCGCTGCCCTGGTCCTCACCTGCCGGCCTGGGCGGAAAAACGCATCCACGGGGCGCGCTGGGCGATCGGGGAGTCGGTTCAAGGTACCGTCGGTAGGTTGATCGCCGGTCGGATAATTAACTCTCGCTTGGTCGGCAACTTCCGGACGTCCGGATGTTGCTTTGTCGATCATAAACAGCGGTGCAAAGCGGATGTTGCCGCCTGTCCCGTTTTCGTTCCGCAAGGCGCCATTGCCGGCGATCGATCGCCCCACCCGTCACCGCATGATGCCGGTAACCTCACCGCCTCGCCGCTTTGATGACGAGAGCACCGGTCAAAGCAGTGTCAACGTCACCGCTGCTCGTGATTGTCATCTCGTGATAGTAGACGCCAGGATCGAAATCGGTCTCGGTCGAGGCCAACGCGATGCTGGCGACACCATCAGGCGTCAACGTGATTCCTCCCGTGTTCAATTCCTTGAGCACCATATCGTTGTCGCTGGCGAAGGTGCCGGCCAAGCGCCACTTGATTGCAAGATCTGGGTCGCTCACATCGATCGGAGATCCGTCCGCGGTCGTCAACATGATCGACACCAATGCGGTGTTTCCGCGATACACGATCACGTCCTGCGCTCTGCGTGTCATTTGGTGCCTCTCCGGTCAGTCCCGCGCTTGATGTTTGCCGCTACGATTCCGCAGGTACCGCACGACCGACACCTGCCGACCCGCAATGCCCAACCAAGAACGATGCGGACGGCGCCACACGAACAGCGGACTTCCCAACATGCCTTGCTGCTGTACTTGCCCTTTCGACTGCCCGCATGACCGAGCACAGTGAGCCGACCGAAACGCGTGCCGGTCGGGATGATCTTTACGCGGCTGTCGATCGACATCGGTCACGCCTTCGCAGCCTCCTGGAGCGCGAGGCCGATGGCGCGCGCTTCGTGCCAATCCCGAACCTGCTCGGCGCTGTACCAAGTTTCCGGCTCATCCTCGGCCAGCGCCTGCAGAACCGAGATTTTCCACGGCGGTCGCAGCAGCAGGCGACTGCACACTTGGGCGGCCTCACGCCATTCCAGCGACTGAGCCACGTTATCACCGGGCACACGCAGCGCCATCATCCGGCGATAGGCCGCGACCATCTTCGTCGTGATCAGTCGCGCCATGAATTTCCTCCGGTCGGTGGAGCTACTTCAAGCTTCAACTCGCGCAACGCTCGCAGGAATGCGACTCTGCTGTCTCTCTCGATGCTAATTTCCGGTCGCGATCGAATCATGCCCTTGCTGTCAGTGTACGTCGTGCCATGCTTGGCCAAAGCTTCGCGCGCCTGCTGGGATCGATCCCATGCCTCACAACAGGCCCGCAAAACATGAAGCCGGTCAGGCTCAAGGTCTTCGTGATCGGCGATGATGCCGGAAAAAAACCGCTTCATATCGGCGCTGAGATGCGACGGCGGTTGCGGTAGGTCGTGGTCGATCACGACGCGATTAGCCGCGATCTGAGCACGGTTGCGCGCGATCGTTTGTTGTTCGAGGAAACTCTTCGGCCCGCGTGCGCCCATCGTCAGCCTTCTGGCGCAGCGCGCCTGTTGCGATGGGGATATAAACACTCGCCGAAAACATCAAAGTAGAGCACCGCCGCTCCATCGGCATGGCGGAAATAGGTGTCGGTGTCGTCGTTCACGTAGAGCAGCGGGCGACCAGTGCCCATCTCGTGCACCGTGGTGCCGTCCTCGGAAAAATAGTGGTTCGTCACTTTGACTCTTTCCGTTTTGCCTCGCGGGAATGTTAAAAACGCGAAAACTCTTCATAACACTGGGACGTGCTCCGCATGTGGATCGAACTAAAAAATGCACTTGCCCCCCTCGGCCTGACAAGCAAGTGTTGCTTGCGTCAGTCCCGGCCTGATGACGACAACACCATCGCCATCAGGCCGGTGACATCCGCCGCTCGCTCTAGCTGGAGGAAAGAGCGAACGGCGAACTCTATCAGTGCAACACCAGCACCGCCATCACTGCGGCGCGCTCGTTGAGCAGATCGCCGAGTCGACGTGCGGCATGTGCCAGAGTGCGAAGCTGGTCAGCCGGCAGCCTTGCCGATACATCGGCCGCGTTGTTCAACATCTGCAATGCAGCGCCGGCAGCATCGCGAGAACCATCAGCATCGAGCACGGCATGCATCAACAGTGCGTGCCGATGGCGCGGCGTGAGCGACGCCAAATAGCTCTCGGCTATGTCATCATCAGGCAGCAGCATGCTTGCTCCGCGTACCGCTATTGATGACGGCAAGTTGGCCGGAAACGATTCCGCGCAACATCGCGCATTCAACTTCAAGCGCATCGATTCGCGTCATCAGTTCGGCCGCGACTATTGCGCCGGCTTCCAGCTTCCGCAGCCGTTGCACGAGCTTGTTTTCAAGTTGGCCGGTTGCCTCGCCCGTGATGTCGCACATCAGGTTGAGGGCTTCCTTCACCTGCTCATGGATAAGGTTGTTGGCCCAATTATTCCAACGCTCCAGCGCTGCGCCGGTCAACTCGGGGATGCCGTCGTTGGCCTGAGCGCGCTGTGCAGCGGCGCGGCTCTCTATCAACATTTCAGGCGTTGCCTTCTCGACGTAAGTGAAAGCGAAAGACTTGCTGACAACGTCATCGGCATCGGGCATTTCGAAATCCGTGTTCTCGAGACGCCATGCTTTGCGCGCCATGTTATCCGCGATCATTGCAGCGTTTTCCGCTTGCAGGCGTTCGATCATTGCGTCGCGCTCGGCTTTGTCCATCGTTGTCACCACTTCACAGATGAGAGCCAGCTCAGGCCCGACGTAGACCGCAGCGCATAACTCACTTCAAAAATCACGCGCAGTGCAAGCGAATCTTGCTGAAAAAGCGAGATCGATTTTGCCGCTATCACGTTCGGAGATCCGACCACGCCGAGTTGAGCGGGCGCCGTGTCCAGGTGAATCGTGCCCTGGTCGCTAACCTCAAAACGCGGCGTCGGGTCGCATGCGCTGATCAAGGTATTTGCCGCCAGGGCAATAATCGAGTTGTCCTCGACGCCACTGCTGGCGAGAATCGGATAAGGAAAATTCGGGCCTCGGCGCAGCCGCAGTGCGACCGCCTGAGCGGGAGCGCAGACAAGGATAATCAAGCCGTTGCCGGCGACGCTGGACACGGCTGAGCAAACGGTTTGCACGTCTTCAACCATCGCATCCTGCAGCGATGTCGCGGTCGAGGCGGAGCCGGCGCTGATTCCGTTCCTCAGCCCGGCCGGTCGCGTCGCCGAAGCGGCGCCGCTGTCGAACATCGCCGTGTCGAACGCCAGCATGATGTCGTTTGTCATCGCGTCCTTAACAACCTGTTCGATCGCCGGCCGGCTGTGTGCAAAAACTTCATTGCTGAAAACTGCGAGTCCCTTGAAAGCTTTCGGCTTCAGCTCCGCATTGGTGATCGAGTAGGCCCGCGACGGAATCGGGTCCCCCTCAAGGCAATAGGCCGCACCGCCTGCGGCGGCGAGCATGGTGGCAATATCGAGCGCCGCCAGATTCCCGAACGTAAACTGCATGGCGCCTTCGGCCCCCAGCGCCGACAACCCGGCCGACGAGGCGGCCAATCCGCCAAAATATTCTAGCGGCATGCCGGTTTGACTGAACGTCGACAAGGTCGAGGTCGAGCCAACCGCCGCGGCGGTCCTGGTCTGGAAATCCTTGACGGTCGGGTCGTCGCCGTACTCCCGCGCGATAATGCGATCGAGCCGGGTGCCTTCGTGGAAGGCCAAAAGGTGAGCGGTCGCCATCTTGACGGCGGAGGCCAGCGGCGCGCGGCGCGAGCCGGTCGGCTGGAAGGGTTTTGCGTATGTCATGCCGGAAGGCTACCCCCGGAAAAACAGGGGTCGCATCACGCGTGATTGTTTCTTTTCAGCCCCACCGGCGCCACTCGATCCATTGCCGCAACAGGTCGGCGGCGTCGGCCGCAACCTTGTCCAGGTCGTCCGCGTCGGCAATCGAGATCCGGTCGGCGTCCAGCATCGCTTCTTTCAGCTTCTGCACGTCGATCGGGACATGTAACACCGTCAAGCCGCGGAGCTTGCGTTGGGTCCTCTTGCGCTGGCGGAATGCGCCGGCCGATGTGGTGGTGACGGTCACGGCTGGGGCGTGGGCGCGCTGGCGGGGCTTTCGGCTCATCGCTTATTGACGCCGGCATCAATCAATTTGTCGAGTTCGTCTGCATAGAGAACGGGGCGGCTCATGAGAACCAGTGCCACACGCTCAACCGCAGCCCGATGCTCCGTCAGCAAAGCCTCTGTTTCCTCGTAAAGCCGACGAAGAATCACATTTGCACTTTCAACGATAGTTGGCTCAACTTCGATCTCCACTCGCTCACCGGGTCGTGGCTCCGGTACGTGTTCCCCAGCCAATAACAGGGCAACCCTGATCGCTTGACTCTGGCTGGTCGCGATGTCTTCCGTCGCACCATCCCTCATCTTTCGGCTTAAAGAACGACCCTTGCTGTACAATGCATCTCCAACCGGCCCAGCGAGAGCGACCCGGATATCAGCCTCCAATGCAGCGACCAGGGACGCGGTGTCCCTTTTGGCATCGTAAGCTGCGCTCCTGCTCAACGTGCTGGCAGGTGTGCTTTCGGCGGTTCGAAACATTATCACGCTAACAACTTCGAGGCCCTGCACACGGGCGGCTACAGCGTGAGAGGCCTCATGCCACGCGATGCGCCTCATCGTCATGTGCTCAGTCCCATTGTGGTCACCTTTTTCGCAGCACCAGCCAAGCCGTGAATCCTAGCCACAGCAGCAGCGCTGCAACGATTGCAAACGTCGGCAGCATTTCGGGCATGCGGTCGCGCTCCCCGAGATGGGGTTTGGGTCCGAAAGAAAAATTGTGAATGCGTATCGCGACGCGGCAAGACCGGGTTGCGCCGGGCCGTTTAACAGTTTTTGTCGGACCTATGGTGATACGATTCTACAAAATGTCAACGCCGGGAAGTGGAATCCGGCAATTTCAAAAGTCACTGCAGCGCAAGCATATCTTGCATTTTTTGCTTGCGTGTTTTGTTTGACGTGGTGTGAGTGTCAAGTGATTGCGAACGATCACGCATAGGTTGCTTCTGCCGGCGATGCCGCTCTGGGATGCAACCGGGGCACGGCCTTGCCACCCTTCATGCTGCGGTGGTCTTGCCGGTCAGGAGCGTGACCGGCGTGAGGGTTCCCAATCGGTCGAATCGGTGCAATCAGTGGTTTCTCATTGTCCCGAAAGAGATTCTGTTTTTTAGAATTCTTTATAGGGACAATGGCGAATCACTGATTGCACCTATTCCACCCCTTCAGGCCAGCTTGCCTGCTGCCTTGATCCGGTCAGCTATCGGCGCGTCGAGCCGGCCATAGACGGCCTGTCGCTTGCCTTTGATGACCCATAGTCCGTCCTTGGCGTAGGGGTTCCGGAGCGGGGCGTAGCCACAGGCCTCAAACTTGTGCGGGATTATCCGCCGATTCTTGCGCTCGTTGAGCCAGTCGAATAGATCGCCCTGCACTGCCGCCAGCACCTTCAGGAGGGTCGTCACCAAGGGTCCGCAGGGGTTGCCCCCGGCGTCCCGCTCCTTCGTCTGGGCGCCCATAGCGTCGAGCACGTCCGCCAGCTCGCTGTCCTCCGACGCGGCACCAGCGCGCACAATCTGCCAGAATGCATCCGTCTTCTTCGGCGGCGCTTTCGGATCAAACTGGGAGATATCAAGCTCTGCCAGGTAGGCCACCACGTCCTGAATGCCGCCGGCCTGATACCAAGCCCACAGGCTGCCGGGCCCACTCCAGAACCCGGCGGCAAAGTCCTCCTTCTTGGACTCCGACCATGCCACGTAGGTGCGCCGGTCATCAGCGGGCAGGTACAGCCCGTCAAAGCGGTGGTTGGTGGTGTAGATCACGCCGGCCACATTCAGCGCGTAGTACTGCGGTACAAACTTGGTGTTGATACGCACCACATCGGGCGGCGTCGCCTGCACCACCTTCATGTGCTCATAGAGCGAGTACCTGTTGACATCGCCAAGGTCACGGGCCTCCGAAACGCGCAGCACGACACAGCGCATAAAATCGTTGTAGGTGCCCATGATGTCCTGCGGTGACACCTCCTTGAAGTTCCATGGTCCTACACCGTGCTTCAGCGGCTCCAGCATCGAGTCCTTGCCAATACCGGGGGTACCGCCGAGCACCAGCCCATGGTTGATCTTCACCTCAGGGTGCTGCACACGGTGTGCACAAAATGTAATGATGTGGTCCGCGTCCTCCGGGTAGACCCTTCGCACCAGGTCAACCCAGCGATCGGCGTTGGCCGAGTTACCGCACCGCTCGACAGGCGGGCGATACAGGTTGAACGTCGTCACCCCATTGCGCTCGATCCAGCCACCTTCAGCAATCAGCTTGCCCTCGACTGTCAGCGGCAGGCCGGGGGCCCACGTCATCTGTTCGACATGCCGACACGCATCAAGATAAACGCTCGGCTTGACGTGCCTGACCCTGCCCTTGATGTTGGTGCCGAGCACCATCGCAGGCAACCGCGCGTCAACGCTGGCGGCGGGCCACATCTCGCGGGTCGGAACAAAGATGTAACTGTGGGTCGGCATGTAGGCGAAGAAGTCTTCCGCCGTGACACCATCACCCGTGCCAGTGGCGCCAACATCAACACCGGCACCGGCGCCGTTCACCTGCTTTCGCGTGTACGGTTTGCGCGTATAGCCCGGACCCGCGCCCGGATTGGTCGCCGCCATGGCTTTACTCCTGTTGTTCTTGTTGTTGTCGCTTGATCACGTCGGCCATGTCCTCGCCGGGCACATCCGGCTGAACATGAATCACCTCCACGCCAGCACCACTCCAGCGCTCGCTACACTCTTCCGCCGCATCCTGTCCCGGAGTCCGGCCGGTCTCCGGGTTGGCCAAGTCGTGGTCGATCACGATCGTCAGGCACTCGATGCCGGCGAGTACGGGAAAGAAGCTGATTGCACCGGCCGAACCCAAGGCCCACATCGGCTGGAATCCCAACACCATGCTTGCGAGTGCGGTCTCGATTCCTTCGGCAATGTGCAAGCCGAGAGTCACGTCCTGATCAGGCGTCAATTTGCACGCGGTGCCGGCGATCGGACCCAACATCTTGCGGTCTATCTTCACGCCCTCGTCGGTCAACGCGGTGCGGGAGATCGCCCGCGGCTCGTCGTCATGAATCCCGCGATAGAGCGCCACGATTGCCGGCTTGCTCTGACCAGGACCGAACGGGCAATGCTTGTGAAAGCGCAACACCTCATGATCGACTGATGCCGGCAGGATCAAGCCGCGGCGTTCCAGGTAGCGTTGCGCAATCGGGTGATCAATTGAGCCGGCGGCATTGAAGATCCCGAGAGCACGCTCAATCCGCGCCGTCTCGTCCTTCGTCTCATAGAGTGTGTAGGGTGGCGCGCCCGACACCTCGGTCATGCCGCAGAAGTCGCGCGCATACTTCAGCGCATGCGGAAAGCCTCCGCCACACTGGCGCATGATCAGGGCGAACAGGTCGCCGGTCTCGCCGGACTCATGGTCGCGCCAGACACCGGCTTTCCGGCCGCGCGTCACAACGGAGAATGAGCCATGGTTGCCATAGCGCAGTTCGCCGGCAACCTTGATCGCGCGGTTCGGAGGGCCGAGCAATTCGACGGCGAGTTCCGCGGCGCGGGCGGTGAGTTCCGCGCGCACCCGTTCAACATCGTTTGCACGATGTCCGGCTTGCGCGGCGGCATCCGAAGGGGTAATCGTCACTCGCCCAACCAAAAATTATGCCGTTATGGACCCCGGTGCTGGCGAGCACCGGAGGTTCACTGACTTATGAAAATGCCGGGAATCCCTCGGGAGGCGCGGCGGGCTGAACATTTTTGCTGATTTGAATTTTGAACCGTCGCCCCGGTGAGCGTTCCGGGTGGCGGGGCTGTGAATCATCGCGGCGGTTTTGTTTTCCCCGACGCGGTCTAAATCTTCGCTCTCATTCAGGCACAACGGCACATAGCGCCGGGCAGGATTCAGATTTCTTGGGTAGCGGATTTCGGCGCCTTCATTGCCGGCTGGTACTTCACAAACTTCGCTTTCATGGCGTCGATCGAATCGAGATCAACATAGGTCGGGCCACCCGGCCGGGTCGGGTCCTTGAACGCGTCAATGGCGCCCTCGTTGAGCAGTTCGTAAAGCTTCGTGTGCGAGCACGGAATGTAAGCACAGGCTTGCTGAACCGTGCCCCACCGCCGCAGCGGGGTGGTGCTGCCATCGGCGCGCGGCGGCAGCGGCGGCAGCGTCTTCGATCGTTTGACCATATTGGATTTCCTTTCCGGGCGAGTCAGTACGAACCCATCCGAACTTTCCGACTTTGAATCGGACTTGTCCACGCCTAGAAACGGACTCCGCTCAATCGTAATGTTTCTGAATCAAAAACTAAAAAGCTGCCCGTGGGCAGCTCTTGCCGTTCAACGTGCTGAACAATTGACCCCTACGCCGCCTGTGCCACCATCGGCACCACGACATTTGCCCCCTTCATGTCGTCGCACAGATCCGCCCACACCTGCATCAGTTCAACACGTTCCGGCATGCAATCGTCGCGATCGTAAATGCTGCGAACGCTCGCATCCTGATGGTCCAGCTGAAATTCGATCAGCGACCGTTCGAACCGTCGCCGGCCATCGACGCGTTGTCGATTCAGGATGGTTGAACCACTCGCCCTAAAACCGTGCCCGCAATGGGTGCCCTTGTAACCGAGCGCATGTAACGCGCCATTCAACGTGTTTTCGCCGATGGTCGCACCGCCACGAACGCCACCGGGAAACAGATAACGGCCTTCGCCGGTAGCCTTGTGAAGCTCGCGCAGCAGCTCGATCGCTTGCCGAGATAGCGGTACTACAAAATCCTTCGTCGCCTCGCGCTGGTGTGCCATCTTCAACTGATCGAAGGGAATCGTCCACAAGCCGGTGTCGAGATTGAAGTGCGCCCATTCCGCCTGTTGCACCGTGCCGGGACGGACGAAGGTCAGCGTCAGCAACTGCAGCGCGTCGCGAATCAGATTGTTACCGCGACCCTCATAGGCATCGATCTTACGCAGCAAATCGCCGAATTGCTTTTCATCGGTGATCGCCGGCCGCGGCGTTGACTTGTATTTCGCAAAGCCTGCCTCGAAATTGACATCGGAGAACGGCGAATGTTCGATCAGGCCATGGGCCTTGGCATAGGCCACGACCGCTTTCGCGCATGACAGCAGCCGGACTCGGCTGGGCTTGTTGAACTCAGCCAGCAGCGGCGACAGGTGAGGCACCCTGACATCGGTGATCGGGACATCGCTGAAGCCCTTGGCCTTGCGATAGCCGGTCTTGAGGTAGCGAACATTGCGCTTGTCGAACGCTTGGCTGTTCGGCTTGCCTCCGGTGCGCGTCTCCAACCAAGCGTCGGCAACCGCGCCCCACGTCGTGGCGTTGATAGCAATGATTTTCTTGTTGGCTGATGGGTCGCCGCCGTTCTTGACCACGGTGCGGGCGGCCTGATGTGCAGCCCGTGCCCGATTGAGATCAAGCCCCGGCAGGGTTTCGCCGTATGGCCCATACGACAAGGTCTTCCGCTTCCACTTGCCGTCGACCTTGATGCGATAATCCCAACGCCAGAGCAGCGAGCCGGTCTCGGAGACGTAGAGATACAGCCCACCACCATCGGCGAGCTTGGTAGGCTTCTCAGGCGGCTTGCGGGCCAGGATAGCGGTGATGTCTTTCTTGCGGATTGGCATGTCGGCAACTCCCTGCAAAATCTGGCCTGACGGTATCGGCTGGGCGGCATCGACTCGATACCGAAAAAACTACCGTCAAACTCGGTGTGACGCTGTGTATACGAACGTACACAGTCTGCCGGGGATGTTGGTCAGAAATGCCCGTCTTACAAGGGGTTGATGGGTGCTGTGAACGGAAACGGAAAGAGTCGGAAAGGGTCGGATAAGCAATTTGTGGTGTCCGGCATTCCCCACGCAATGGTTTTACGGCTTATAGCGCGCTCTCCCGGGCGACGAATTCCTTTTGCCACCGTCGCCACGCGGATTGAATGACACGCGAATCACAATTGAGGAAGGCAGGATCGTT
>Ga0307508_10000038_pt1 | contig 150186 bp, 127 predicted proteins | sample 9_EM_MG_FD_203089 | JGI IMG/M metagenome (GOLD analysis project Ga0307508, IMG submission 203089) | Populus trichocarpa ectomycorrhiza microbial communities from riparian zone in the Pacific Northwest, United States - 9_EM | ecosystem: Host-associated > Plants > Roots > Unclassified | place...
GCAACGCGGGGCGGCGGCGGAGGTGGCGCCGCTCGCACCGGCGGAGGTGGCGGCGCGGGCCGGCTCACCTGCGGACGTGGCGGCGGTGGCGCCGCCCGCACCGGTGGCGGCGGAGGTGGCGGCGTCGGCCGCGTGATCTGGGGCCGAGGTGGCGGAGGAGGTGGCGGTGGCGGCGGGGCCGCCGGCTTCACGGCGCTGACCGCAGGTTTGGCTGTCGGCGATGGCGGCGGCGAAGATCCCGGCTTGGTGTCCTCAGGCCTCGACATGGGCTGGGTCTGCGTCGGTGCCGGCCTTGGCGGTCCGCCGCCGGGGCCCGGCGTTGCCACGCTCGAACCTGGCGGCGGCAGACCCGACGGCTTCTGATTTACGCTCGGCGTCGCTGCACCTTGCGGCGGGGTGAGGTTCGCTCCTGCAGGTGCAGGCGGTGCGCCCTTGGTTCCGGGAACCGGCAACGCGTTGCCCTTCGGCAGCTCATTGATTCGTCCTGGCCCTGGCCCTGGCCCCGGCCCTTGCCCATGTCCTGGCGGCGTCGCGGTCGGCGCGATGTTTGCCGGGACGACCGGCGCCGTCGCTCCGGGCTTGACCGCCGGACTGTTCGCGAGGCTCGGCGGGACAGGTAACCTACCCTGCTGGATCAGCGATGCCCGCTGCCTGACCGAGGGTGGGAGCGCCGCTGTTGCCGCGGCAGGCGCCGGCTGGGACACCGCCGGAGCCGGGGCGCCGGGCGCAGGCGCAGCCGGGGGCGCCGGTGGTGGCTGGTTGATCACGGTATTGATGACCGTGGTGTTATGGATGTTGTTGTAAATGATGTTGTTCGGCGGCGGTGCGACATAGACCGGCGGCCGCACATAGACCGGGATCGGCACGAACATCGGTTGCGGCAGGATGAACAGACCGACCGATACGATCGGCGGATCCAGCACCACGAAATCCGGCGGTGGCGGCGGCAGGAAGTACACCGGCGGTGGCGGCGGCGGCGCGAAATCGAATTCGGGATCGCTGAATGCGAACACCGGGCGATCGACATAGACGATCTCGTCCGGCGGCGGCGGCGGGATGTCGTAATCGATCATGGCAAAGCGCGGCGGCGGTTCCAGGGGCGCGGTGAGGATGGCCAGACGCCGCCGTGCGTCCTCGGCGTGCGGACCGCGCGGATAGCGCTGCAGATAGGACCAGTAGGCTTCCGGCGTATCGGCGCGATAGGTGCGGCGCCAAGTGATGGCTTCGCGTCGGGCCGCGACGATCGCCCGCACCCGCTTGGCGAGCGGGTCGCTTGGATAGGCGGCGAGAAAATCCTCATAGGCTTGCACCGTGTCGCGTTCGAGCGCCGCGCTGAAGGCCTCCTGCGCGCCGAGATCGCGGATCGGCGTGTTGCGGTTTGTGGCGGCCTGGTCCGAGGACCCTTGCGGCGGCGGCGGCGCGTCCGGCGCCCGATCGAAGAAGAAGAACTCCGTGTCGAGCTTTTCGGTATCCCAGGGGATCTGCCCACCCTTCGATGTTTCGCTGACCCGTAACCGCACCCGGTTGAACACCTCGGGCAGCGGCAGCCCGCCGGTGCGGATCATTTCCGCAAGCGCCTGCGCATAGGCGCCGTAGTTGCCCTGCTCGGCCGGCGCCACCGTGCCGGGTGCCGCGTTAAAGGCGATCAGCAGATGCTGCGCCGGCTCGACAAGCGCCAGACCGCTCGCGATCGGGGTCTGTACGAAGGGTTGCTGGCGGGCCGCGTCGACGACCATGATGCCGGCCTTCAGCGGCAGCGTGCCGAGCTGGCGCATATAGTCCGACAGCCTGAGGCCCTCGACCGGGATGTCGGTATCCCGGCCGATGTTGGAATCGACCGGAATGAAATAGTTTTCGCCGACATACTGCATGGCGTAGCCGGACAGATAGATCATCGCGACGGTCCCGGGCCCCGCGCTTTCCGCCTTCTGCATGAAATCGCGAAAACTCTTGCGCAGGGCGTCGCCATCGAGATCGCGCGCACCCACCACGTCGAAACCTGCGGCCTGCAGGGTCTGCGCGATCAGACCGGCGTCGTTGGCGGCGGTCGCCAGCGGCGCATTCGCATAGGCGCCGTCACCGACGACAAGCGCGATGCGCTTTTCCGGCTGCGGCCCCTGGGCGGCGACCGGCAGGGCCAGAACCATGACCAGCAGCGCGACGAGGCCAACGGCCAATACGGAGTGAAATGAAAATCGAGGCATGGCGGTCCCACCTTGTTCCAGCCAGGAAACCCACACGGAAACATGTCTCGGCTGAACCGGCGTTGAACGAAACGCGGTGTCATCATGGCGGCGCAATCAAGGCGCCGGCATGGCCGGGGCTGCTAGCGAGCGCGTGTTCAAAGCGGCCTCAAGCTACCATATCGACGCTGCCGTCCTTAAGCCGGTAGATGCCACCGACCACCCTGAGTTTGTTCTGGTCGACCGCAGCACTCAGGATCGGCGTCGCGGACTTCAGCCTGGTCACGTTATCGACCACGTTCTGCCGGATGGCGTTGTCGAGCGTATCCCCGGCCTGTTGCGATGCCGTCTTCACGGCGGGCGCGATGGCGGCGACCAGCGACGGCAGGTGCCCCGGCAACGCCTTGTCATCCTTCAAGGACTTGATGGCCGCATCGACTGCGCCGCAGCTGTCGTGCCCGAGCACGAGGATCAGCGGCGTGCCGAGCACCGCGACGGCGTATTCCAGGCTGGCGATCATCTCGTCACTGGCAAAATTCCCGGCCACGCGGCAAACGAACAGATCCCCGCGACCGGTATCGAAGGCATATTCAGGTGCGATCCGCGAATCGGCGCAGCTCAGGACGGCGGCGTACGGATTCTGGCCTCCGACCAGCGCTTCGCGCTCATGCTTGAAATCATGACGCATCGATATCCCCTCGACGTATCGCGCGTTTCCTTGCTTCAGGCGCTGCAATGACGCGTCCGGCGACAGCAGGTTCTGCGGCTTGGGCGGCGGCTTCTCCTCCTTTTTGTCCTTGGCAGTGGCCGCGCCTGCCAGGAGCACACCGACTGAGGATGCCGCTAGGGCAATGAATTTGCGGCGCGACGTCGCGGGCGAATGAAGCAAGCCCTGGTCACATCTCCAGCACATTGACCGCTCCTCCTCATTTATTTTATTCGCAATTTATAAGGTCTGCACGTCGACCACGCCAGACACCGCCTTGATCGCACCGGCGATCTGAGGGGAAACCTTGAAGCGGCCGGGTAGTTTCATTTCCACCTCGGTTTCGAGATCGAGCATCAGGACCAGCGAGACGTCGCCATCGCCGCCGGCCGGCGCGCCCGCCGGCTTGCCGGGCCCATTGCGGGCGCTCGCGCCTTGCGCAGAGGTTTCCGGCATCTGCAGGCGCTTGACGATGGAATCCAGCGGCCGCGTGTCGCGCAGGAATATCCGCAACCCCTTCTGCGTCTTGGCCGCAGCCGCATCCAGCGACTCCGCGTGCAGCACCCGCGCCCGCACATCCTCGCCCTGCAGCTCCGCGCCGAGCTGCAACAGCACCGCAGCACCCGGCTCCAGCACGTCACGATACTGCGCAAGCCCCTCGGAGAACAGCACGGCCTCGAAATGGCCGGTCGGATCGGACAGCCCCATGATGCCCATCTTGTTGCCGGTCTTGGTGCGCCGTTCCATGCGCGAGACCACGGTGGCGGCGACCTTGCCCGCGGTCGCGCCGGTTTTCACCGCGCGGGAAAACTCCGCCCATGACTGCACGCGCAACCGCTTCAGCGCGGTCGCATAATCGTCGAGCGGGTGGCCGGAGAGGAAGAAGCCGATCGCATCATACTCGCGCCTGAGCCGCTCGGCCGGCAGCCAGGCCTCGATCTGCGGCAGCATGATCGTCGGCGCATCGGCTGCATTGCCGAACATGTCGTTCTGCCCGATCGTCGCGGCCTCGTGGCTGCGCTGGCAGGCCGACAGAATCGCGTCCGCGCCGGCGAACACCCGGGCCCGGTTGGAATCCAGCCCGTCGAAGGCGCCGGCCGCCGCGAGACTCTCGATGATCCGCTTGTTGATCGCCCGCGGGTTCACCCGCGCGGCGAAATCGGCCAGCGACGTGAAGAGACCATCCTTGCTGCGCGCCTCCACGATCAGTTCGATCGCCTGCGGGCCGACCCCCTTGAGCGCCGCCAGCGCATAGAAAATGGTGCCGTCGGCGACCTCGAAGCTGGCGCCGGAGCGGTTGATCGAGGGCGGCTCGACCTTGATGCCGAGCCGCTGCGCCTCGGCGCGAAACTCGCTCAGCTTGTCGGTGTTGTTGAGGTCGAGCGTCATCGAGGCCGCGAGAAACTCGACCGGATAATGCGCCTTCATATAGGCGGTGTGATACGACACCAGCGCATAGGCCGCCGCGTGGCTCTTGTTGAAGCCGTAGTCGGCGAACTTGGCGAGCAGCTCGAAAATGGTCTCGGCCTGCGCTTTCGGCACGCTGTTCTTGGTCGCGCCCGCGACGAAGCGCTCGCGCTGCTTCTCCATCTCGGCGCGGATCTTCTTGCCCATGGCGCGGCGCAACAAGTCGGCTTCGCCGAGCGAATAGCCCGCCATCACCTGCGCGATCTGCATCACCTGTTCCTGGTAGATGATGACGCCGAAGGTTTCCTTCAGGATCGGCTCGAGCAGCGGGTGCAGATATTCCGGCTCCTCGTCGCCATGCTTGCGGGCGCAATAGGTCGGGATGTTCGCCATCGGCCCCGGCCGGTACAGCGCGACCAGCGCGATGATGTCCTCGAAGCGGTCGGGGCGCATGTCGACCAGCGCGCGCCGCATGCCCTGGCTTTCCACCTGGAACACGCCGACCACATCGCCCTTCGCCAGCATCTGGTAGCTTGGGGCATCATCGATCGGCAAGGTCGCGAGATCGATGTTGATGCCGCGCTGTTTCAACAGCTTCACCGCGACGTCGAGCACGGTCAGCGTCTTCAGGCCGAGGAAGTCGAACTTGACGAGGCCGGCCGGCTCGACCCATTTCATGTTGAACTGGGTCACCGGCATGTCGGATTTCGGATCGCGATAGAGCGGCACGAGTTCGCTCAAGGGGCGATCGCCGATCACGATGCCGGCGGCGTGGGTGGAGGCGTGCCGGGTCAGGCCTTCGAGGCGTTGGGCGATGTCGAAGGCGCGCGCGACCACCGGATCCTCGTCGCGGAACGCCTGCAGCTTCGGCTCGCTTTCGATCGCGGCGGCAAGCGTTACCGGTGCGGCCGGATTCTGCGGCACCAGCTTGGTCAGCTTGTCGACCTGGCCATAAGGCATCTGCAACACGCGTCCGACGTCGCGCAGCACGCCGCGCGCCTGCAGAGTGCCGAAGGTGATGATCTGCGCCACCTGATCGCGGCCGTAACGCTGCTGCACGTAGGAGATCACCTCGCCGCGCCGGTCCTGGCAGAAGTCGATGTCGAAGTCCGGCATCGAGACGCGTTCCGGATTGAGGAAGCGCTCGAACAGCAGCCCGAAGCGGATCGGATCGAGGTCGGTGATGGTCAGCACCCAGGCGACCAGCGAACCCGCGCCCGAGCCGCGGCCCGGCCCGACTGGAATGCCCTGCGCCTTGGCCCATTTGATGAAGTCGGACACGATCAGGAAGTAGCCCGCATATTTCATGCGGGTGATGACGTCGAGTTCGAAGGCAAGCCGCCTCTGATAATCCTCCTCGATCATTCCGGGCGCCAGACCGTGAACCTTGAGCCGCCGCTCAAGGCCCTCCTCCGCCTGTCGGCGCAATTCGGCGGCCTCCGCGCTTGCGGCATCCGCGGCATCGGTCCCCGCTCCGACCGTGAACAGCGGCAGGATCGGTTTGCGCGTCAAGGGCCGGTACGAGCAGCGCTCGGCGATCTCGACGGTCGAGGCCAGCGCCTCCGGAATATCGGCGAACAGCACCGCCATCTCCGCCCGCGTCTTGAAGCGGTGCTCCGGCGTCAATTGCTCGCGATCGGTCTCGGCGATGAGCCGGCCGCCGGCGATACAGAGCAGCGCGTCATGCGCCTCGTAGCCGTCGGTGCTGGCAAAATAAGGCTCGTTGGTCGCAACCAGAGGCAGGCCCTTGGTATAGGCGAGATCAATCAGCCCGGCCTCGACGCTGCGCTCGCGGTCGATTCCATGGCGCTGCAATTCGACATAGAAGCGGTCGCCGAACAGCGCGGCGAGGCGCTCGCAGCGCGCCGCCGCAAGCGCGCCATGATCGGCCTCCAGCGCGCGCGAAATCGGTCCGTCCGGCCCACCCGTGAGCGCGATAATGTCCTCCGCCTCGTCGGTGAGCCAGTCGAACTTGATGTGCGGCGGTTGATGCACGGGCGTTTCCAGGAACGCGCGCGAGTTCAGCCGCATCAGGCTGCGGTAGCCGCGCTCGCGCGCCGCGAGCAGCACGATGCGCAACGGTCCGCTCGCCTTGGTGCTGCGCGCATTGGGATCCTGGTCGCCGAAATCGATCGCGAGCTCGAGCCCGGTGATCGGCTGGATCCCGTAGCCCGCCATCTTGTCGGAGAATTCCAGCGCGCCGAACATGTTGTCGCTGTCGGTCAGCGCCAGCGCCGGCTGGCGGTCGGCTTTGGCAAGCTCGGCGAGCTTGGCAATCTTGATCGAGCCCTTCAGCAGCGAATAGGCGGAATGGACGTGGAGATGGACGAATCCGGCGCTGGACATGCTCGCTTCTGGCTTCCCGGGGGTTATGGCTTTTGATCCTCGGGCCTCGCGAAGTCATCCCCGCGCCCGACTCGGCTGAGGCAATGGTGAGGCCTCACACCGCGGGAGTCCACGCCGCTGCCGCAATGGCCGCCCGCCGTCCTGATTTTCCCCAGGCTTCAACACGAAAAATCAAAGCTGTGGAAGGATTTGCGCCCACACGGCGATCATTCCCACGAACAGCGCGATCGACGCCAATGCGGCGGCTTCTTCGACGAAAATCTTGAGCATCGTTGCCTCCTTGCACAAAGAACAGAAAGGGAACGATGTTCTATTTTTGTTCTTTCGTCAAGCAGGGGTCAGCGGGTCGCTTCAGAGAATTTCCCGAAACGACGCGTGTGGTTAAAGAAATCCGGATCGGACGGGCGCGCGATATGAGCGGCAGGCGATCTCCGGTGTGCAGCTCGCCGCGCCGGCGCCGTCCGATGCCCGATCCGCTTCCTTCCCCACAGCAAAAAGCCCCGGTCTGAACCGGGGCTTTCAGTCCGCAATTTGTGCGAAAGATGACTACTTTCCGGACATCCCGCCCATTGAACCCATTGCGCCCATTGAACCCATCCCGCCCATCGGGCCGAAGATCCCGCTCGGACCGAACTTGTAGTTCACGCGAAGCAGACCAATGTCGATATCCTGGTTGATGCGATGGGTCATCGTGGTGATGCCGGCGGCGTTGACGAAGTTCAACGTCTTGTCGCCCATGAACAGATGGTCGTATTCGACGCCGACCGACCAGTTCGGAGCGAAGGCATATTCCAGGCCTACGCCGACCGTTCCGCCCCAGCGCGTGGTGTTCGCCCTGTCGACCATCACGCCCGTTGCGGTCGTGAAGGTGTCGTAGCGGTCGCCGACAACCGCGGCACCGCCCTTGAGGTAGGCGAGGAAACTCGGATTCCAGCTGTAGCCGACCTGGCCGGTGAACAGACCAAAGCCGTTGACGCGCGTCTGGTCAGTCAGCGTCGGCACCGCAAGGTTGCGGGTGGTGCCCTTGAAGCCCGCCCAGTCGCCCTGCGCTTCGACGCCGAACACCCAGTTCGCCATCTGATAGCGATAGCCGATCTGACCACCGACCGCCGCGCCACCGGCGTTCGTCGTGCCCTCGTTACCGAGCGCCGGATTCACCGCAACACCGCCATTGGTGAGCAGATTCCATCTGTCGCGGCTCGAGCCGCCGCCGGCGTTGAAACCGATATAGAAACCGCCCCAGTCGCCGATTGTCGTGACCACGGCGGGCGGGGCCTTGGTGTAGGGCCGCGCCGCAAGATCGGCTGCGAATGCGGGAGCGATTGCCGCAAGTGCAACGAGTCCCGTCGTCGCCAGAAGAAGCTTTTTCATTTTCGAATTCCGTACCAGTTTGAGTCCCCAAGGCTATACGGTCCACAGAAAAAAAGGTTTCACCGCGCTTGGACGAATAGCCCGCAATCTTCGCTAAGTATCTTGGTGCCGTCCCCAAGCGAAAACTGCATGCGTGCAACTTAACCTTTTCTTTCGGGCATTTCTGAGACTCTTAGAATTCCTGTAAATGCAGCTGCAACCGGCACCAGCGGAACCGGAACTTGTCGATATATGGACAAATCGTGGTCCGTGCCCCCGACCGGCCACATTGCAACATAAGAAACCGCTGCGTGCGTTGATCTCTCGCTTCGTTGATCTGTCGCTTGGCTTGCAGTCCGCCTGTTGCTTGCAGTCCGCGTGTTCGTCCAGCTCGCAAGCGCCCGCGAGCGTAGCTGTTCAAAAATTCTCTTCATTGTTGCCGCAAGTTCGCCGGGAGAATTTCTGAACCGAAATCACATGAACCGAAAATCACGCTGGAAAAATGGATTTCCGGTGTCGATCCTGGGCAAAGAAAACATCAATCTCAGCAGTTGCAGCTTCGGCAACAGCGAGAAGTGTGCAGCGACGACCTCCCTACTCGGGCAGTTGGTGAGCTGATCTGCTCAACGCACCGCTCACGTCGGCTGTGGGTACGGTTGACCGATCCAGGGATTCCAAGTGATCGTCCCAGGCGGGTAGCCGCCGGGCGGCCGCTGCGTGGTACAGCCGACGATAACGACTTCGCCGCGGGCGCCGCCAGCGACAGCTTCGAGTTCGTCGATGTTCAGTTCGCTTTTGACCTCGGACATTTCAATCTCCTGTTGGTCCAGAAAGGCGCGACCGTTACCGCCGCGCGCTCAAGCCGGAATGGGCGTAAAGGGTGAGTCGTAGCCGACGTTGCTGTGGAAGAGCCCAGTGGTCTGGATATTGATGCCATCGTCGAGGAGGACGGTCGGCTCCTTGTACATGGGGTTGAAATGCGATTCCTTGAGATCGCCGCCGCTGACGAGATCGAGTTCCGAATTGTTCAGTTCGCAGGTCATGTCGCTCTCCTGATTTGTTCGGGAAGGGACCATCCCTTCGCAATTTGTACGCGTAGGAATACAGAAGGCTTTTCTTCGTCACTGTGACGAGCCGCACACATCCCTTCAGATGAGCCGAAGCGTGCGACCAGGTCAGTGTTTCCTTGGTTCGAATCATATCGGCCCCCTCCCCGAACCCTGAGGATCTGACGCAAGCCATCGCGATGCGGGCGAGGGCTTGCTCCTCACACGGGAGGAGGATCGGGAAAGCGCTGCGCCGCAGCCTGTTTCTTGCTCATCCTGCATCGGGTGATTTGCCCGACAGGCGGCGTCCCTCGCCGGCTGAGGCTCAAGCCTTGAAGTAACCCGGCTGGCCGATGTCGGCGATCAAATCAATTCCAGTGGGGGTCCAGCCCAACCGCTGCTGCGTCAAGGCGCTGGAGGCCGGCATGTCCAAACCGGCGAACATTGCCAGTGGCCCGTAATAATCGCCCGCCTGTTCTTTCTTGATCGAAACGACCGGCACGTTCAGCGCGCGGCCGATCACGTCGATGATCTGGCGCATGGGTACGCCTTCCTCGCCAACGGCGTGGTAGATCCCGTCGACCGCGCCCTTCTCCAAGGCGAGCCGGTAGAGGCGGGCGACATCCAGCCGGTGCGCCGCAGCCCAGCGTTCGGCGCCTTCGCCGACATAGGCGGCGACGCCTTTTTGACGCGCGCGCTCGAGCAGATAAGTGATCAACCCGGCTTTTCCGTCGGCGCCATGCACCTGCGGCAGGCGTATCGCCATCGCGCGCACGCCGCGCGACGCATAGGCTAGACCTGCCTGCTCGGACACGCGAGGAACATGCGTGCTGGACTCGCGCCGCATATCTTCCGTGATCAGCACACCCGGCGCGACGAGGCCCGTCCCCGAGGTGACGATGAAAGGCTTGTTCGTGCCTGCCAGCACATCGCCCATGGCTTCGATGGCGGTCTTGTCGATCGCGCCGTTCTCGGCAAATTTCGAGAAATCATGGATGAAGGCCAGATGGATCACGCCATCTGAATCCCTTGCGCCGCGCTTCAGGCTTTCGAGGTCCTGCAACGAGCCGCGATGAACTTCCGCGCCCAGCTTCTGCAGCGTCCGGACGTTCGCTTCAGAGCGCGCGAGGCCTGTGACCTGATGCCCGTTTGCGATCAGTTCCTTTGTCGTTTCGGTGCCGATGAATCCGGCGGCGCCGGTGACGAATACGCGCATGAGACACACTCCCTGTTCAGAACGCCGGGATATGGTACGTTCCCCATGCGGGTAAAGTAGTGAGATCATACAGGTATAATCGCTAACAGGATGACGGACGCAAACTCGCTTGGGACTTATCTGAGGGATCGCCGCGCCAAGCTCGATCCGACCGCATTCGGCTTTCCGCTGCAGCGGCGGCGAACGCCGGGCCTTCGGCGCGAAGAAGTGGCGCAGCGCGCGAATGTGAGCGCCACCTGGTACACCTGGCTGGAGCAGGGGCGCGGCGGTGCGCCCTCCGCCGATGTGCTGGATCGCATCGCCCGCGCCATGATGTTGACTGACGTGGAGCGCGAACATCTGTTTCTGCTTGGTCTCGGCCGGCCACCCGAAGTGCGCTATCGCGCGCCCGAAGGTATCTCACCCCGTCTGCAACGCGTGCTCGACACGCTGCAATACAGTCCCGCTTTCATTCGCACGGCGACATGGGATCTGATCGCGTGGAACAGGGCCGCCGCGGCGGTCCTCACCGACTACAGCAAACTGCCGGATGGGCAGCGCAATGTGCTGCGCATGATGTTCCGCGACAGCCGCGTACGCGCAGCGCAGTCCAACTGGCAAAGTGTTGCGCGCTATGTGGTGGCGTCGTTCCGCGCCGATGTGGCGCGCGCCGGTGCGGCGCGCAATGTGCAATCGCTGGTCGATGAGCTCTGCGCGACCAGCCCCGAATTCGCGGCGATGTGGCGTGACAACGATGTGCAAGGGCATGGCGATGGCGTGAAAGTCCTGCATCATCCCGTCGCCGGACCGCTCTCGCTGGAATTCTCGGCTTTCGCCGTCGATGGCCGCCCCGACCTCACCATGGTGATCTACAATCCCGCCACGCCCGCGGACGCGGACAAGATCCGCGCGCTGCTGAAGGGTCCGCCGAAGTAGGCGCGCCCGCCCCGATCGCGCGCATTTGCCGCCATCGATCAGCGCAATCGTCGCGCGCGCGGCAATCATGGCGGTGCGGTCGTATGAGCGGATCGCCTAGATGGGCGGCGTTGGCATGCTGGGCGGCGGTCCGGGCCTGGAGCTGCCCCATCCCTGGATCATGCGCAACTGCGTGAAAGCCCGCAGCGATATGAAGACGCTAGCCTCGGCGGATATTCCCGTAGTTAAACGGACAACATTCCCATTCGAAAATTAATCTGTTTGGTCACAATCTCACGGCGCATCATTTTCGGATTCGAAGCGCAGTTTTGAGAGGCAACAATGGCTGCCGAAACGACGAGCGGCCTTTCGTTCAGCCTACGGGCAAGGATTCTTGCTATTTTCGGCATCTGCACCTTCTTCATGCTTGCTGCGGCGGCACACGGGTTCTGGCAATTCCACCTAAGCCTCCGATTGTTTGACCAAGATGTAATGTCCAGCCAGACGAACGCTATCGATGTCGAGGCTGTAGAAATCAATTTCAAGAAGCAGGTTCAGGAATGGAAGGACACGCTGCTCCGTGGAAAGAAACCTGAGGCGTTAGATAAGTACTGGAGCAATTTCCAGCAGCGTGAAAGCGAAGTCCGCGACGCAGCGGATCGATTAAGCCGTAGCATCGGCGACACCGAAGCCGCGCAATTGGTGGCGCAGTTTCAGTCCGCGCACATCAAAATGAGCGAGGCTTATCGGCGAGGGTTCCAAGAATTCAAGGACCATGATTTCGAAAGCGCCGCAGGGGACAAGGCCGTGGCAGGCATGGATCGCGCTCCCACGGAATTGCTGACGAAGGCAAAGGAGCGCCTCCTTGTGCTTGCTGAAGCTCGGGCACGCGAAGCCAAGGATGGCGCGTATCGAACAGCATGGGTAACGATACTGGTCTTGGGAGCGGTGACAGCCGGGGCCGTGGTAGCGTTCCTCATCGCCGTGCAAAGGAGCATTTCTCGGCCGTTGAGCGGAGCCGTGAGAGCTCTCAGCGATCTGGCCCAGGGTAACATGACCGTTCAGGTGCACGGAATGGAGCGGAGTGACGAAATAGGTGAGCTGGCCAAGGCGCTGCATGTCTTCAAAGAAAGGATGATTGCGGCCGAGCGCGCGAGGATTCAACAGCAGGAGTTCAAGAATCGGAGCGAATCCGAGAAGAGGACCGCGACGCAGAATATGGCCAACGTGGTCGAAACCGAAACCAGGACCGCGGTCAGGGCCGTGGGAGATACCGTGCAGGACGTCCGTCATGCGGCCGAGGAAATGTCGGAGTTCGCAACGACCGTATCGATCGATACCCAATCGGTCGCTGCGGCGTCGGAACAGGCCTTGGTGAGCGCACAGACGGTTTCCTCGGCGGCACAAGAATTGACGGCTTCGATTCGGCAAATCAACACGCAGGTCTCGCACACGGCGGAAGTCGCGAGGCAGGCGGTGACGAGCGGGGAAATCGCAACGACCACGGTGCGCTCGCTCACGGATGCCATTGGCAGGATTTCCGACGTGACCAAGTTGATCGGTGATATCGCGAGCCAGACCAATCTGCTGGCTCTCAACGCAACAATCGAGGCGGCCCGGGCTGGCGAAGCCGGACGAGGGTTTGCGGTAGTGGCGGCGGAGGTCAAGAACCTCGCATCCCAGACCGCGAGATCGACCGAAGACATCAACCGGCAAGTCGCCGAAATCCAGACGGTAAACGCGTCCGCCGTCGGCGCCATGACTGACGTCGGTCTTCGCATCAGTGAGATCGACGAAGCGACATCGGCAATCCTGTCGGCGATCGAGCAGCAAGCTGCCGCGACGCAGGAAATCACCCGCAATGTCACCGAGACAGCTTCTTCGGCGCGAGAAGTCTCTTCCAAAATCCAGAATGTCTGCGCTGGCGCGGCCAAGGTCGGAAGCCAGGCCGCGAACGTGCGCCAGTCTATTAGCGAAATAAACAACAATATCGCCGGGCTCCAGGCTAATCTGGTGCGGGTGGTCCGCACCTCGACCGAGGACGCCAATCGACGACAATTTCCGCGATATTCCGTTAAAGCCAGCGCCGAGATACTCGACGCGTTCAACAAGCCAATAAGCGGGGAATTGGTGGACATCTCCGAAGGCGGAGCGAGGATCGGCTGTTCGTCGGGAATGCGAGCTGGAGATAAGGGCAGTCTGCGCCTTGAGGGCATCTCGCCGGCGCTTCCGTTCGTGGTTCGAGCACAACAGGACGAAGCGCTCCACGTCGAATTCGAGTTGCCCGAAGCGCTACGCGCGACTTTCCTGCAATGGTTCAATCAGCGGATCGCCACGAAGCTGACGAAGGCCTCTTGAAATTATATATTCAATGCAATTTCACGCACTGCTTGAGTCGCGGGCGGGCGGAGCGATGCCCCATTTCCGAAACGGGTCAGATCGCATCACTTTGGCCGTCGGCCGGCCCCTTCTGATCTACCCCGATCAACAGAACATTCTTGGTGTTCGTCGGCATGTCGCAAACGTGCCAACAGGCGAAGCAATGGCGTGGACGCTTAAGCGAGGCTGCGGTCGTCGGTTCCGTTGAACTGATCCATTCAATTTGAGTAATCTCAATAAGGCTATCTACAAGCTTGCATGAGAAAAGCTCGCAATGTCCTGGATCATTGCCCTCGCATTTGTTGGCTTTTGCTGGTGGCTCACTAGACGGGCGAGGGAACGGGCGACAGAACTCGCGCCAGCCGGAATGTTACGCTCGCCCCTTTATTGGGTGTCGAACGCGCTGGCTCTCGGTCTGTTAGCGCTTGTGCTGTACATAGCCAACATCCATCATCAATCACCGGTTCCGCCCTTCGTTTGGTTCACCGTTTTTGCGATCATCGTGGCATTGCTCGTCATGCGGCGCGCACTGAAGTGGCGTTATCCCGTCTAGCGAGCGAATTTCTGACGCGTTCTCTCCTGTTGGCGCTGCCGATGTCTCAGTTGTGTCAACGGCCGCCGTGGCCGGCAGGCGAATGGCACAGCCGGTCTACCCAGCTCCGGAAATACCCGCGCGTTCCGGCAATTACGCTTCGTGCCAACAACAGACATCCTTCGGGAAGGCATAGTCGATTTTGTTCACGCGCGATTAGTGTAACCGGGAAGTTCAACTCCAACGGAGCGGCCACGACCGCTTGGGGTGATTGATAGCGTGCGTCGATCCGGGAATCATTTGTGACGAATTGGAACCACAGGGGATTGCTCGTGGACCGTTAGAGTCCAGGGGCCTTGATCGTGCAACTGGGGCTTGGGCTCATCGCTCTTGCCGTAGTGCAGTCGCGCTCCTGCTTCTATCCGAGTGCTAATCCGCACCACGAGTGGCTCGTGTGGCTCGACGCCATGAACGGCAAGAGCCGCCCGCAGCTGTCGCCACCGCTTCTCGGTAAAGACGCCGGTATGGCACATGTCTTCGCAACAACAATACGTTCTGTCGGCGCGAAACGTGAGGCACAATTCGAACTCCTCGCCGCGACCTCGGACTTTCTCGACGGTAAGGGCATAGTAATCGTCCGGCCGCCCCTCCGCGCCTCGGTTCTGTCGGAGCAAATCAATCCAGGCAGCACCGATGCGGTCTTGGAGGGCGCGCAGGGTCGTGTGCTCGTCCATGGGCTATGGCGTGCCTAGCGGCGCGCTCTTTCTGTGTGCATCCTTGGACTAGAGGTTGGCAAACGCCAAGCTATTTGAGCTGGAGAGAGTCGGGACCCCGAACCTCGGTCCAGCGCGTGACGCCGAGTGCACTCGATAGCACTTGCATCACGACGGAGTTGTTGAGGGCAGCATCTTTGGGGTGCTTCACTTGGACTCCCCTGATGCCGCTCCTCCAGACCGCGTCTGGTCGAACTTCCGGTTTTCCTTGCCACCAGCGGGTGAAATAGAAGACTCGCCACTCCTCGCCGGGGAGACGATAGCAGCCCTCGATATTGTCGCAATCTTCCGGGTAGTAACAATCGAAGCTGATCTCGGCATTCATTCGGAGCGCCACTGAGGCAGCACAATTGCCGTGCCTGTGACTGCCGGGGTAGTACTCCGAAGGGTGAGCGGATGGCAAGTGGCCCGAGGTCCATTTCGGGTCATTCACGTCCGGGTCGGGCCGACAGCAGGTCGAGGCATGTGCGCGGTGGCCCGAAAGCGGAACGACGGGCGCCGCGCGCATGCGTGCCCTGCGCAATCTGCCCGTCGTGCCGATCTGTCTGTCGCATCCTCTCGCGCTTGCGCGTCGTGTCAAAATGTCTTCGCGGGATCGCGCATGCCAGCGACCGCCAAAGAGAGCCCGCTGCGGGTACATCGTGCACCCGGCATTCCCCGCGCCCTCTGTTTGAAGAGGTCGAATGGTTATCGAAAACTCCTGGGCGTGTAACGCCGCGGAGCGGAGCAGTCCAATTAGGCACTAATCACACAATTGCGCCCGGCGTCCTTCGCGCGATATAGCGCCGCGTCTGCGCGCGCCAGGATTTCTTCCTCAGCTTCATTCAAATGAATCTGAGTTAAGCCGGCCGAAATAGTCACGACAAGCCTGTCCGAAATGGCGGTCCAGTCCAAAGCGGCCACAATGCCCCGCAAACGGTCCAAGGTTGCGGTTGCCTTCTCCGTTGAAGCACCCGGCAGGATCAAGAGAAACTCTTCTCCGCCGTAGCGCCCCAATCGGTCGATATCTCGAAGATTTGCGCTCACTGCGATTGCAAAGCTTCGAAGAACTTCATCACCTGTCGGATGCCCGAACTCATCGTTAACACGTTTAAAGAAATCCAGATCGATCAATGCAACCGAGCAAGGCTCAGTGCCCCGTTGCGCACGAGCCGTTTCATCCTTCAGCGCTCGCATGATATGGCGGCGATTCAAGAGGCCGGTCAGCTCGTCAATCTGGCTGAGTTCTTCAACGCGCTTGGACAACAGTCGGCAAAGACGCTCGCTCTCGCGTACCGCCGCCTCAGAGGCACGTCGTTCCGTAACGTCGGTGAACGTGTTGATCGAACTCCCGTCCGCAAGCTGAACGCGACGTACCTCCAATGTCTTACCGTCCGGTCGAGGCCAATCGTAGATGAGCGGAAATCGGCGCGCGTCACTCCCACTGATTGTTAAATCGGTTGATGGAGGCATGAGCGAGAAGTCGCCTCGCGCATTTTGAAAGGCGCGGATGTCATGAAATGCGGCGTTCTCATGAAGCACCTCTTTTGGCAACAGCAGCAATTCAAGCGCGCGCGGATTGCACAAACGCACGGTTTGGCTTTGATCCAGAAGCACCAATCCTTGATCCATCCGCTCCAGGGTGGTGCGCAGCAGACGCTGACTTTGTTCCAGAGCCGCGATTCGCTCGACCAGTTCCAGATTTGCATGCGTCAGGATGCCAACCCGCGCGTGATCGTCCGCACCAACCGGCCGATCTCCTTGTCGCGCCTTGGAAAACCGCATGGATCGACACACACGAGTGATGAAATTTAGTGGAACGCTTACATGTCGTATGTCACGTAGCAGTTAAGCCGCAGTCCCGTACGAATACGTAGCCTCGAAAGCGCTTTCGCACGGCTGCCCGGAAAACTACCGTTGAGCAAGTTCTCGACCTCCGAAACGGGTCATTTACGAGCGGGTCGGACTGACGGTCGAGGCCTGCGCGCAGTGGCCCGAACCGGCCATTCGAAAGGCTTCGAGAGTCCGCCAAGTTGACCTTTCATTTCGGTCAGCGGCAAATCGATTCCACGAGCCCAAGCAGCGAAATCGACGTTCAAGAATGCTGATTCAAACCGCCTTGAATCGCCTCCGATTCCGATTTGAAGTCTTCGCCGCTTTGGCTCGCTTACAAGGGTATGAAGCGTACCCGAGCGACCCCGGTCGAAGCTGCAAAAAAACGCAGGCGAGGTAGATGCATTGAACGCCTCGAACATGGAACCGGCGGGCAGATTCTGATCTGCCCATGTTTCCAGAGGAGGCAACCGATTCCATGATGATTTGTAAGCTCGGTTATGGAGCTTCATCGCATAGGACTGAAAATGGTTGGTGCAAGCGAGCCACTCTCCTCGCCGCACCGCGAATGCAGCCGGCGCGGCTTCAACCACGGCGGCGTGACCTCCGGCATCGAGCAGTGAGTAGTTGTACCGCATAGCGTGCGGCATCCGTCGAAACAATTCGACCGCTTCGTCAGTTGTCGCACACTGATCCAGCACCAGACGGATCATCAGAATACAGGACATTCCCCACTGCAAGGGCCTTGCGCCGACCAGATGCAGTGCCACGCTGAGGCCGTGCTCATTCATTCCATCGAGCCGGCCCGTGAGTCGTTCGCTGAAGCCGATGCTGGCGTAACTCCCCTCCGGCTGCACCAAGGCGAGGCGGGCGCCATAGTTGCGAGGATGGAAATCATAGTTGCGGCTAAACACGTCCGTTGTCATTACGGCCGAGCAACCACCGAGACGCGGCGGTATCGAGCCGTTCCCGAAGACGAAGCAAGCGCGTTCGAGCGAAATGTTCAGACCGTCCGCGAGACCTGCAATCTCTTGCCAGAGCGCCGGCGAGAATTTTGCGTAGAAGCGTTCTTCAGTCCGGAGGTCGAGCCATTGTGGACGCCTGAAATCCTTTCGACGCAGAAAGGACTTTCCGCCTTGCGTAATTGCGAATAGCTCGGCCTGCTTCCGACCGATCTCAAAGGGCGTCCCGCGGCATTGAACGACGATAACGCGCATGTAGCCAAGTTGACTTTCAAGGTCTCCGCCGGCACCACATTCCAAACATCAAAGTAATACGCTCAGCGGTCCCGTCTCTGTTTCAACCCTTAGCATTGCCGTCGGGCGTTATCGATTGATTTGAGCAGAATTCCCCGAGCTCGTCTCTGCAGCCTGTGATGAGGCGAAACGCAAGGAACCGGGGCAGTTGAGATCAAGCCGTACCCTATGTCGCAGATCTGCGAGGTCCGTGTCGGGTCATTCACGATCGGGCGGGCCGACCGCAGGTCAAAGGCATGTACGGGCGCCGCGCGCATGCGTGCCATGCGCAATTTGCCCGTCGTGCCAATCTGTCGCACGCCAGCGCGCTTGCGACCGCCAAAGCTACTTTGCATGGGGTTGTTTTCGATATTTTGGGTACGAGAGCCGGCTTGCGGGTGCATCGAGCACCCGGCCTTCCCCGCGCCCTCTGTTTGAAGCGGTCGAATGGTTATCGAAAACTCTCGGGCGTGTAACGCCGCGGAGCGGAGCAGCGTGCCTGTGATGACGTCGACCCCACCGCACTCTCCCCTGTCGTCGTCCGGCTTGACCGGACGATCCAGTATTCCAGAGGCGCCTGTGATTGATTCGAGAGGCCGCAGCGTACTGGATAGCCGCCGGAGCCTGTCATCGGGCTCGCCGAAGGCGAGACCCGGTGGCGGGTATGACAGCGGCGTTTGGACGCGCGCTTTTGCCTCGTCATTGCGAGTCGGCGACCGTCACCGAGGTCAAATCATCAGCTCTAATCGAGTTCGACGACCTTGCCGTCGACCAGCGACACCCGGCGGTCCATGCGGCCGGCGAGTTCCATGTTGTGGGTCGCGATCAGCATCGCCACCCGGGTCGCCTTCACCAGTTGCGTCAGGGCATGGAAGACGTGCTCGGCAGTGACGGGATCGAGATTGCCGGTGGGCTCGTCCGCCAACAGGGCGCGCGGCGCGTTGGCGACCGCGCGCGCGATCGCCACCCGCTGCTGCTCGCCGCCGGACAGTTCGGCGGGCCGGTGGCGGATGCGTTCACTGAGTCCGAGATAGCTCAGAATTTCGGTGGAGCGTTTGACGGTCTCCGACCGTTTCAGGCCGCGGATCATCTGCGGCAGCATGACGTTTTCCAGCGCCGTGAACTCCGGCAACAGCCGGTGCGACTGGTAGACGAAGCCGATATCGATGCGCCGGATCTGGGTTCGCTCGGCATCGGACAGTTGCGAGGTTGGCGCGCCCGCGACATAGACCTCGCCCTCGTCGGGGCTTTCAAGGAGACCCGCGATGTGCAGCAGGGTCGACTTGCCGGATCCGGACGGCGCCACCAGCGCCACGGACTGGCCGGCCCACAGCGCCAGCTTGGCGCCATCGAGGATGACGAGCGGCGTCTCCCCCTGCACGTACCGGCGCTTGATATCGTAGAGATAGATGACCGGTACGTCTCCTGCCCCCTGCTCCATCAGTCCCTCACTCGTACCGGAGCGCTTCGACGGGGTCGAGGCGTGCGGCGCGCCAGGACGGGTAAAGCGTCGCCAGGAAGGACAGCGTCAACGCCATGATCACCACCGCGCTGGTCTCGCCAAAATCCACCTCGGCCGGCAGGCGGGAGAGAAAATAAAGCTCCGGCGAGAACAGTTCGGTGCTGGTGAGCCAGGACAGGAATTGCCGGATCGATTCGATGTTGAGGCAGATCACCAGCCCGACAAAGAAGCCGGTGATGGTGCCGACCACGCCGATCGAGGCGCCGGTGATCAGAAAGATGCGCATGATGGCGCCTTGCGAGGCACCCATGGTGCGCAGGATCGCAATGTCGCTGCCCTTGTCCTTCACCAGCATGATCAGGCCCGACACGATGTTGAGCGTGGCCACCAGCACGATCATGGTCAGAATCAGGAACATCACGTTGCGCTCGACCTGCAGCGCGTTGAAGAAGGTCGCGTTGCGCTGCCGCCAGTCGACCAGGAAGACCGGGCGCCCGGCCGCCTCCGTCACCGCCTTGCGAAAAACCTCGATCCGGTCGGGATTGGTGGTGAAGACCTCGATTGCGGTGACATCGCTGTTGCGGTTGAAATAGGCCTGCGCCTCCGGCAGCGGCATGAACACGAAACCCGAATCATATTCCGACATGCCGATCTCGAACACCGCCGCCACCCGGTAGGGCTTGATGCGCGGCGTCGTGCCCATCGGCGTCACCGCCCCCTTCGGCGCCACCAGCGTGACGGTGTCGCCGGCATGCAGCGACAACTGGTCGGCAAGCCGGCGGCCGATGGCGACGCCCTGGCCCTGATCGAAACCTTCCAGCGTGCCCTGCTTGATATTGTTGGCGATCGAGGTCAGGTTGTTGAGATCGTCGGACCTGATGCCCCGCACCAGCACGCCCGACGCATTGAAGGGCGAGGACGCCAGCGCCGTGCCATCCACGACAGGTGCTGCGAGCCTGATGCCCTGCAGCTGGCTGATCCGGTCGGCGACGTCTTTCCAGTCGGTCAGCGGGGATTCCAACGGCTGCACCAACAGGTGCCCGTTAAGGCCGAGAATCTTGTCCAGCAGTTCCTTGCGGAAGCCGTTCATCACGGCCATCACGATGATCAGCGTGGCGACGCCAAGCATGATGCCGAGAAAGGAAAAGCCGGCGATGACCGAAATGAAGCCTTCCTTGCGGCGCGCGCGCAGGTAACGGCCCGACAGCATCCATTCGAATGGCGCAAAGGGCGCCGTGTCCAGAGGTTCGGCCATGGTGTCATCCATTGTTCGATCATCCCATGATTCGGAGCAAAATGTGGCTCTATTGGCCACATTCCCGGACGCGCTCGGTGGATAATCCTGATGCAGCTGGTGTTCAGGATCCGAAGTTCGCTTCCCCGTGCCGCGGCCTCTTTGGCGAATTTCGAATTCGAAAGGACACCCGAAACATATGATTCCAGTGTGGTTTTGGATTTGTCACTGGCAACGAGCGTTCGCGAAAATACTGTTGCAAATGTCAAATCCACCACAACTGGCCCGCAACCGGATGCGAATGTTCAGAACCGGGCCACCAGATCGTCGGGCGACAGGGTCTCCCGCGCACCGTCGCTGCGTCGCTTGATCTCCACCTTGCCTTCGGCAAGGCCCTTGGGTCCGATCATGATCTGCCAGGGAATGCCGATCAGGTCCGCAGCCGCGAACTTGGCGCCGGCGCGCTGGTCAGTGTCGTCATACAACACGTCGACGCCCTTGGCCGACAACTCACGATAAAGTTTTTCGCATGCGGCGTCGGTGTCGTCGGCGCCCTGCTTGAGGTTCAGGATCACGACCCTGAACGGGGCAACTGCTTCAGGCCACTTGATACCGGCATCATCGTGGCAGGCCTCGATGATGGCACCGACCAGCCGCGACACCCCGACCCCGTAGGAGCCGCCGTGGATCGGAACCTCGACCCCGTCGGGACCGGCGACCATGGCCTTCATGGTGTCGGAATATTTGGTGCCGAAATAGAAGATCTGGCCGACCTCGATACCGCGGGTATGGACCCTGCGCTCGCCCGGCACCTCGCGCTCGAAGCGGGCGGCGTCATGCACGTCCTCGGTCGCGGCATAGACCGACGTCCACTGCCTGATGATCGGCGAAAGATCGGCGTCATAGTCGACATCATCGCCCGGGATCGGCAGATCGAGCACGGTCTTGTCGCAAAACACGCCGGATTCCCCGGTCTCTGCGAGCACGATGAATTCGTGGCTGAGATCGCCGCCGATCGGACCGGTTTCCGCCCGCATCGGGATGGCTTTCAGGCCCATGCGGGCGAAGGTGCGCAGGTAAGCGACGAACATCCTGTTGTAGGCGCGCCGCGCCGCCTCCTCATCGAGGTCGAAGGAATAGGCATCCTTCATCAGGAACTCGCGCCCGCGCATGACGCCGAACCGCGGGCGCTGTTCGTCCCGGAACTTCCACTGGATATGGTAGAGATTGAGCGGCAGGTTCCGGTACGACTTCACATAGGCGCGGAAGATCTCGGTGATCATTTCCTCATTGGTCGGCCCGTACAGCAGTTCGCGCTTGTGGCGGTCGGAGATCCGCAGCATTTCCGGGCCGTAGGCGTCGTAACGGCCGCTCTCGCGCCAGAGATCCGCCAGCTGCAGGGTCGGCATCAGAAGTTCCAGCGCACCGGCGCGGTCCTGTTCCTCGCGCACGATCTGCTCGATCTTTTTCAACACCCGAAAGCCGAGCGGCAGCCAGGCATAGATGCCGGCGGCTTCCTGCCGCAGCATGCCGGCGCGCAGCATCAGGCGATGTGACACGATCTCGGCCTCTTTCGGGTTCTCTTTCAGAATGGGCAGGAAAAACCGGGACAGTCGCATGGGAGTCTCAACAGGAATCGGACGGCGGCAGCAGTGAAACCGGATCGGCTGGCAAAACACAAGACCGGGAGTTAGAAAAAGCCGCTAAGTTTACGGATTTCCTGCCATTTTTCGTCCGGTCGCCCCGATCAGGAGGCGGGATGTCGGGATGCGAGACAGTCCGGATCAAAAGGTCCCGCCAGAGCATTGGTCTGGCGGGACATCGTCCTCGTCCGGGCGCGGCTCGGCGCTGGCCTCACATCTTCATGCCGGAATGCCCGTCCATCTTCATCTCCATCTTGCCGCCGCTGCTCGCTGCGGGCCCTGGCGCGCCGACCCCCTGCACATCGAGGGAGACGGCGACCTTTCCGGCCTTCTCGAATTCCAACGTCAGCGGCAGCTTGTCGCCCTGCTTCAGCGGGCTCTTGAGATCCGTCATCATCAGATGGTAGCCGCCCGGTGCCAGCTTCACCGTCTTGCCGGGCTCGATCGCAAGCCCACTCTCGAGCGGACGCATGGTCATCACGCCATTCTTGATGGCCATCTCGTGAATTTCGATCTTGCCGGCGATATCGCCGGATGCGCCAATCAAACGGTCAGGCGCACTGCCCTTGTTCTCGATGGTGACATAGCCACCGCCGATCTTGGCGCCGCCCGGCGTGGCGCGACTCCAGGCCTGGCTGATGACGAGGTCGCCGGCCTTGACCTCCTCGGCGCGGGCGGACGCCGCCAGCAAACCGCCGAACACCGTGCCGAACAGTGCGATCCCTGCGATCAGATTGAGTATTGGCTCTCTCATTTGCATCGGTTTGATCCTCTCTTTGCCGAGTTACATTCCAAGGTGAATGGGGGGATGTTGCATGCCGAGCGCGCCCACGATGACGAAGAGCGCAAGGCCGAGCGCGATCTCGATCAAGGTATTGCGCGTCAGCAGCCGAAGGGCGTCGCATGCGGTGAGGCGTCGTGCGGGCGACGCGAGTTGCGGCGTCAGCCAAAACCGGTTGACGGCGGCGAGGGCAAGCATCGCGGCGAAAACCACGAGCTTGATCGACAATAGCCGTCCATAGTCGGTCACGACCAATCCGCGCCAGGAACCGACCAGGATCCAGGCACTGGCAAGGCCGGACAGCGTCAAGGTCGCCACACTGACGATCCCCAGGATCGAAAATCGCCGCACCGCGTTCAACTCAAATGCGCGCCACGCGGGATCCGGCTGGCGCCGCGCAACGACGAGCAGGAGCGCAAGCAAGACCAGCCCGCCGATCCAGCCAGAGGCCGCCCAGAGATGCAGGATATCGGCGGCAAGATGCACGTTTCCAAGGTCGCCCGGGGTTCCGCCCGCATGTCCGGTCCAGGCGATTCCAGCGGCAAAGCCGAGCGCCGAAACCAAGGCCAACCAGCGCAGAACCGCAACGCGGTCGAACGCAAGACAGCTCGCAAGGATGAGTGCGAAAAGGAGACGAATGGCGGAAGCCTGCCCGAACTGCGTCTCGCCAATCACCGTGCCAAGCGGGTCCCGGCTCAACGCGTCGCCAAAGGAAAGGCCGGTCATCCTCATCGTCTGCAGCTGAAGCCAGATCGCTCCCGTCAACACCGCAGCTGCAAGCCCGATCGATGCGACAGATCGGACCGGCGAAGCGTACGCCGCCCCCTCCTGCCAAACGTGACGCGCGGCGGGCTCGGCGACCACCGCGCGAAAGATCAGGGCACCCGCCGTCACCGCGGTGGCGGCGAAGTGGGTGGCGCGAATGACGATCAGGAGACCGTCACTCTCTGTCCAGAGCCAGTTCATGCGACGGTCCGAAAGCTATTGGTCGACGTCGAAAGTGAAACTCCCGTCGGTCGTATGCGTGTCCACCGACAGCACGCGCCAGTTCACCCGGTAAGTCCCCGCGCCTCCGGAACGCAGCGAGACCGACATCTGGGTTCCGTTGACACGGGTCTTGCCGCTATCGACCCGTTCGCCGGCGGAATTGGTCACGGTGATGCTGCTAAAGGCGGGCTCCAGCTTCTGCGTGAACCACAGCGTGACCTCACGCGGCGCGGTCGCGACCTTGTTCCCGACCCGCGGCTCCGCATGGTCCAGCGTCGCATGCGCGCGGACCTCGCCGGTCGCCAGGCAAAGCATGACTGCGAAGGCGGCAAACAGAACTGAGTGACGCATGATCAATTCCTCGCAAACGGGCTGGTGGTCGCGACGGCGCCGCCGAAGAGCGGTTTGCCGATACCCCGGGGATCGATGTCATCGAGATAAAAGTGCAGTTGACCAATGATCCCGACATTGGTGCCGCTTTGCCGGTTGATCGGGATCAGGGCCTCGATGCCGACCTGAAAGGTGTTGCCGACCCAGATCACGCCCGGATTGATTGTTCCCGTCGTCTGCGTTCCCGATGTGAACGTATTCGCCACCGGTGTCTGCAAATTGGCTTCTACCAGCGGGATAAGGTGATTGATGAAATCCGGCAGACCGAGGTCGATCACGGCGGATTTCAGGTAGGGCATGCTGTATTGAATCGACGCGCCCCAGTTCAGGACGCGGGGATGGAATTCCGTGTCGGCGGTGAGGTCACCACTGTCTGGATCGACACCGAAGGTGGTCGTCGAGTTCCGACCCGGAATCGCATAGCCGATCTGCCCGGTGATCGCGACCGGCCGAACCCAGGACAACGTATCAGGGAGATCGCCGAGCCCTTTGCCGAAATAAATCGTCGGCGTGTAGGTGTTGAATGGGTCGGCCCCGACAGTTGCTGAACCTGTGCCACCCCATTCGACGCTCACACCGACCGACATCACGAACTCATGTTCGATGTTCTTGAACAGCCGGTATTTAAAGGTGGTGTCGAGGTTCTGGAATCCGTTGGCGCCCGCGGTCGCCGGATCCATCGGGCCCAGAAAGGTGTAGGTCGAACCGAACGAGATCGCGAAGTCCTCGGTGATGCGCTTGGAAAACTCCCCGGAAATGTCGCGCTGCCGAACCGGTGGGACGTCGCCGGTCTTGAAGCTGTCGACGGTCGGGAAGGCCAATTCATCGTTGACGCCGGGATCATCGATGCCGAGCGTGGCCGGAAAGAAGCGATTGCCGACGATCTCGTGAGCAAGTGCAGAAGCGGATGGAAAGAGCGCGATGGCGAGGCCCCACAGGCCCGCGCGCATAGAACGGATAGACATGGATTTCTCCGCAAGGGGTTGACGTGAAAATGGATGGCGGCCACTGGCCGCCGGATTCACGTCAGTTGCGGCGGTGCGCGCGCCTGCGCGTTGGAGCCTGCGCGGGCCGAGACAGGCTCCAGCGCCGAATCGCGCCAGACCACGCGTGCAGGCTGGCGGAAGGGTATCGCAGCGGCAAGGGATTGCGGCGTATCCAGCGAAGCGCCCGCCTGCGCCGCGCAACAAACCGAACAAAGTCCGTCATGGGCACGATGGTCGGCACCCTGATCGCCTGATTCGGGAAGCGCGGCAGCATTGCTGTGGCAGATCTCGGCGGCGCCCAGGGGATCGGAGATGGCAAGCGCTGCGGTCCAACCGGCCGCGATCGGCGCCAGGATCTGCACCGCCAGCGCGACCAGAAAGATCGGAAGGAATTTTTGCAGCCGCCGTCGCATCAGTTCATCCGCACGAGCGCCGCTTTTCGACTTCAAATTCCTGACCGACTTGCTGCGCGTGACGCAGAGCCTTCAGGCCGGCGGCCCCTATCCCACCTTAATCATCGCGGGCGTCCGAAGTCGAGATCGGCTGAGGCTCGATATGGCTCACGGATGTGGAGACGCTGCGAAAGGCCGAGACCTTGTAAAACGAGCGCGGGCCGTCGCCGACGTTTTGCTGGGTTCGCAGGCATCGAACCACTCTACCATAATACCTCTTCGCAAGCTAATGCAGGCGGGTGCAATCCAGGGAGGACCGTTCCCAATCATTACGCAGATTGCGGGAATTTTGAACAATCGTTGCCGAAAAAGGTGACAAGAGGCAGAACTTGGTCTACCAATCTTCGCCTCAGACTGTCGCGAGGCAGCTCTGGTGGTCCAAGTCTCGGGAGGAGCCCTGACGCGCAAAAGCAGCGTCGCCCGTTCAATCAAATCCAGAAAAATCGCGGGAAACAGGGTCGACACAATTTCTCGAGCAGGGCATGCCGCCCTGCTCTTTTTTTTGATGACTGATTCGCGATATGCAGCGAGCCCCACCTGACGAATCAGGAAGCCGGCCAAGCCAGGCAAGTGATTCGATCCTAGCCGGACAGATTTGCGATTCGCTATCCGTTGGACCACGGTCCCGTAGGCGCATGGCAAATATCGGACCACTGGCGCCGAGATGAGCAATCCGATCCAGCACTGCTTCGAACTCGCCGCTGAGCGCTGCGAGGATCTGACGCCGCTGGTGTATCGACGTTTGTTCGCGCGGCATCCCGAAGCGGAAGCGATGTTCCGACGGGACGGCGGCGATCTCGTGAAGGGATCGATGCTGGCCTTCGCGCTCGAGGCAATTCTCGATTTCGCAGGCGAACGCAGCGGCCATTTCCGCATGATCGAATGCGAGGTCGTGTCGCATGATGCCTATGGCACTCCGCGCGAACTGTTCAACGCGTTCTTCGCCGTGATTGCGGAGACGCTGTGCGAGCTTCTCGGACCGCACTGGTCGGTGGAAATGGACGAGGCGTGGCGAATGCTGATCAACGAGATCGAAGGCCTCGTTGCATAGGACCGCGACCAGGCCGTTGATTTTGCTGCTCTGCACAAGACGCTGCGGATAACCGACGGTGAACACCTGATCGCGGTGCGGCCCTGCTTCGCTGTCGCGGCCTTCGTATGCGAGCTGCCTGACCTCAACACCGAGGCGCCGCATTTGCCGGCAAGACCAACTCGCGTTCGTTCGGCAATGGTCGCGCACGGCAGCGCAATAGCAAAATGTTGCCGTCCCGCCTGGAGCACACCCGCTGCATTTTCTTGATCCGCCCCTATTCGCGACCGGTGGCGTGAACGGCCCGAGTATGAGACACTTATTTTGACCGCGGCGCGTGCATACGACGCCGATCGGGAAAAAATGACACCAGGGAGCAAGCGATGTCCGGGACTGAAAAACCCTCAACCACCAGGCGCGATCTTCTTCAGTCGGCTGCGGCCGCAGGCACAGCGGCAGCCTTGTTCGGCGGGCTCGGCGTGAGCCCTGCGATGGCTGCGGAAGTGGGACGCTCGGAGAAACCGCTGAAGGCCGCGTTCTCCAATGCCGGCCTGCAGGCCACCTGGTGCGCGCAAGGCAAGCAGGCGGCGGAATGGTGGGGCAAGCTGCTCAACGTCGAGGTCACCTGGTTCGACGGCCAGCTCGACGCCGTCAAGCAGCGCGCGGCCATCGACAACATGGCCTCGCAGAAATGGGACTTCGTCGCCATTCAGGCCTTCGGCATCGGCACGCTGACCCAGCCCGTGCAGAAGATGATCGATGCCGGCACACCCGTCATTGACATGGACACGCTGATCGCGCCGCTCGACCAGATCAATGTCCATTCGTTCCTCGCGCCGGACAACGAGTTCATGGGCGCCTCGGTGACGCAGGCACTCGTCAACGCCCTCGGCGGCAAAGGCAAGGTGATCATGACCCAGGGCGCGCTCGGCCATACCGGGGCCCAGGGCCGCGCCAAGGGTTTCGAAACGGTGGTCAAGCAGTTTCCAAATATCGAGGTGCTCGACACCCAACCGGCGGACTGGGACGTCTCGAAGACGGCGCGGCTATGGGAAACCTATCTCACCAAATATCCGCAGATCGACGCGGCCTTCTTTCACAATGACGACATGGCGCTCGCCGCCGCCAACATCATGAAGGCGCACAACCGCACCAACATCCTGATCGGCGGAGTGGACGCCATGCCGCCGGCGATCCAGGCCGTCAGCGAAGGCCGCATGTTCGCAACCGTCCGCAATCCGTCCTGCCGCATCCATGGCGGCGCCGTTGTGGCCGGTGTCGCCGCCGTGGTCGCAGGCGAGAAGAGCGGAAAGGGTATCCCGAAGAGCGTGGTGACGGACGGCCCGGTCGTGACCAAGGCCAATGCGGCAGGCATGCAGTGGATGGAGGATCATTTCCTGATCTGAGCCTCTGATGCCGCAAGGCCGCTCGCCCATCCTCGAACTGCTTGAGATCACGAAGACCTTCGGCGGCGTCGCGGCGCTTCGTGGGGTCGACTTCGCGCTTTTTGCCGGCGAGATCCATGGTCTCGTCGGCGAAAACGGTGCCGGCAAGAGCACGCTGATGAAGATCATCGCCGGCGTGCATACGGACTTCTCGGGCCGTCTCGTCCTGGACGGCCGGGAGGTCCGCTTTCGCTCGGCGCGCGACGCGCTCGCCGCGGGCATCGCCATGGTGCATCAGGAGCTCAGCGTCGCGCCCGATCTTTCGGTGGCAGAAAACGTGTTTCTCGGCACGCAGCCGACCAACCGCTTCGGCCTCGTGCAGTGGCGGCGGATGGCGCGCGAAGCCGGCGAGCATCTTGCCAGGCTGGGCATCGACGTCGATCCGCTCGCACGGATCGGCGATCTGCCGATCGGCCTGCAGCAATTGATCGAGATCGCCCGCGTCCTGTTCTCGGGCGCCCGCATCATCATCCTCGACGAGCCGACCTCGGCGCTGTCGCCGCCGGAGGTCGAGCGCCTGTTCACAACCCTGCGACGGCTGCGGGATCAGGGCACCGCCATCGTCTTCATTTCCCACTTCATCGAGGACATTCTGCGCGTTTCGGATACCGTGACGGTGTTCCGCAACGGCAGGAAGGTCGCTGACGCCGAGGCAAAAGCCACCAGCAAGGCTGCCTTGATCGAGGCGATGATCGGCAAGGGCCGTGAGGCGCTCGAGGAGACATACACCGCGGACATCCCGCTGCCACCGGCGAGCGATCGGCCCGTGGTCTTGCAGGCGAACCGGATCTCGCTCGCCCGCAGCCTCCGCGACGTCTCGTTTAGCGCGCACTCCGGCGAAGTGCTCGGCGTCTACGGCTTCATGGGGTGCGGTCAGCTGGAGCTGGCGCGAATTCTTTTCGGCAAGATCAAACCCGATCATGGCGAAATCGTCGTCGCCGGCGACCGCAAGGCCTTCAGCAGCACCGCCGGCGCAAGGCGAGCCGGTATCGCCTTCGTTCCCGAGAGCCGCCGGGCCATGCTGTTCCACCAGGAGCCGGTCTACAAGAACATCTCGATCTCGATCCTCAACCGCATCTCATCGCTGTTGCTCAAGCCGGCGCGCGAGCGGTCCATCGCAACCCGGCAGGTCGAGCAACTGCAGATCAGACCGGCCACGGTCGAGCTCGACCTCGGCATGTTGTCCGGCGGCAACCAACAGAAAGTCGCACTCGCGAAATGGCTGAGTTATCCGCCGCGCGTCCTGGTCCTGTGCGAACCGACGCGCGGCATGGATGTGGGCGCGAAGAGCGACGTCATCGAGATCATCAGGGGTCTGCGCGCGCGCGGGATCGCCATCATCGTGCTGTCCACCGAACCCGAGACGGTTCTGTCGCTGGCCGATCGCATCATCGTCCTCAGGCGCGGCACGGTGGTGCGGGAATTCGCCAACGAGGCCATCAGCAAGGACCGCCTGTTGGAAGCGGCGTGAGGAGATCCGAATGGCGAGCGATGATGGCGTGGTACTCCAGGAGACGAAGCGGCAGCGACCGCACCCGCTCGCCACGATCCTGCGCTCCCAGATGCGCAACATCGCGCCATTCCTGACGCTGATCTGCCTCAGCGGATTCTTTGCCACTGCCAGCCCCTCTTTCGCCACGCTCGACAATGTCGGCAACATCCTGACCCAGGTTTCGGTCACCGGCATCATCGCCGTCGGCCTCACCTTCGTGATCCTTTGCGCCGAGATCGACCTGTCGATCGCGAGCATCGCCAACGTCACCGGGATCGCGGTGGCCTATTTTACCCAGCAGGAATCCTACGTGAACATTGCCAACCTCCCGATGGCGGGTTGGGCCGCGATCGTGCTGGCACTCCTGCTCTGTGCCTTGCTCGGTCTCGTCAACGCCTTCGGACTGACCGTCATCGGCATCCCCTCCTTCATCATGACGCTCGCGATGATGCAGATCGCAGCCGGCATCTCCGCGCTCCTGGTGCGCGGCCAGATTGCCTACAAGGTGCCCGACATCGTCACGACACTCGGCTCGGCGTCGATTGGCGGCGTCCCCTGGATCGTGATCGTCGCGGCTTTGATGCTGCTCGGCGGCCATCTCGTGCTCACCTACACGCGGTTCGGCCGCTACGTCTACATGGTCGGGGGAAACCGCGAGGCGGCGGAATATTCGGGGCTGAACGTGAAGCTGATCCTCGGCAGCGTCATGGTCATTTCGGCCGTCTGCTCGGGCATCGGCGGCATGCTCGGCGTCGCCCATTTCGGCAGTGCCCAGCAGAACGAATTCGACACCTATCTGCTCGATTCGATCGCCGCCGTCGTGGTCGGCGGCACCAGCCTGTTCGGCGGCCGCGGCGGCATCGGCAATACGATTATCGGCCTCTTCGTGCTCGGGGTCCTCAATAACGGGCTCGACCACGTCAACATCGACAGCTTCCTGAAGATACTGATTCGCGGCCTCATTCTGCTCGCGGCGCTCGTCATCAACGTCTATGCGCAGAGGTTGCGCGCCAGGGCTGTCGATTAAGTGGTTCGCCCTCACCGGCTGAAATCGGGCTGCCAGTCGCGCAGTTCGCTTGCCGCCTTCGTCACCGCACCGATCGTCGGAAACGACGAGGCGTCCAGCATCATGCTGCGGGCGAGACGCAGGCTTCGCGCCTCGCAGGTCGCCCGCAGCTTTGGGTCATCGATCAGCTCGAAATCGATGTTGTGCGCAAGGCCGAGAATGCGGCGGATGATCTTCGCCGCTGCAAACCCGACCGTGTCGCGGAACAGCCGACCCATATAGGCCTGCCGCTCGGCCTCCAGGCGCGCCTGCCCGGCGGGGCCTTCGAACAGCGCGGCCGGATATGCGTCCCCGGCGCTACCTGCCCGCCAAAGCCCGACAAATTTGCGCGCGAACTCCGTCCAGACCTGTTCGGTGGTTTCGAGTACCCAGGCTTCGAACGAACGCCGTTCGCCGGGCGCGCGCTCGTGGCCTGCTGAAGCCAGGCAGCTCATGACGAGATTGGCAAGGATGGCGCCGACATCGAACCCAATCGGCCCATAAAATGCGAATTCCGGATCGATCACGCGCGTGTCGCTGTCCGTCACCATGATCGATCCGGTGTGGAGGTCGCCGTGGATCAGGGCTTCCGGCCGGCTCAAGAATTTGAGTTTCAGCCGCGAGATCGCCACGTGAAGCTCGAGATCTTCGCGAAAGCTTGCAGCCGTCGCATCCAGCCAGGGCGACGTCCAGCGGTTTTGCTCGGCCTGACAATAGGGTTCGGTGAAGATCAGGTCCTCGGTGATCTTGCACAGCGCGTGGTTGCCGCAGAACGCCGCGATGCCTTCCTTCTTCTGCGCCGCGGCAACCGCAAGATCGGAACTGAGGAACAGCGTCCGCGCCATAAAGGTCGTGATGTGGTCGACGAAATGCGGATAGCGGGTTCCGGAGACGAGGCCCCGGCGCAGGATGATGTGCGGCTCGAGAAGCTCCATGGCAACAAGGGCGAGCGCTTCATCCTGGTGAAAGACGGCCGGGACGAGGCCGGGCGCCAGCCGGGCCTGGTGCGTCAGCGCCAGATATTCGTAGTGCGAGCGCGACAGCGGCAGCGGCCAGCTTTCGCCGACCAGACGCACATAGGGCAGCGCCTGCTTGACGGCCAGTCCGGCCTCGCCGCCCCTCACGATGAACACGAGGTTGAGGTTGCCGTCTCCAACCTCGGTGATGACCCAGCCGTCCGGCGAGCCTCCCAATCGCGCGGCAAGCGCGGGAATCCCCGCAAGATAGGCGCGCAGGTCCGCGTCCCGCAAAATCCTGTATTCTTTCTGTCGAGGTGTGCCCGACGGCGCCTGCTGCAGTGTCATCTGGTGTCGCGTCCGACGTTAAGGATCACTCGCGATCGAGGAAGCTCGAACCGATATCGGCCTTCTTCTTGATCGGATCGTAATCGCAATAGACACCGTCGGCGACCAGCGTGTAGCTGGAAACGACGGTGTATTTGTCGAGCTTGACCGAATTCAATCCCACCACCGAAGTGATCTTGCCGCCGTTCCATTTGAACGGGGTTGAACTCTGCGTCTTTTCGCAAGCCGCGACCGCCTCGGCAAACACGTAGCCCTCGACAAAGGCCTTCACGGTGCGGACCTGCACCGACAATCTCCAGTCGATATAGAAGGCCGCACCAAGCCCCGCGACGATCAGCACGAAAGCCGCAATGACGATCCTCTGAAACCACATGTCACCCCCCCCGGTGCCCTATTATTGCTTGTTCAAATTCCCTTCGCAAAGCCCGCTCAGAACGGCATCCCCATCAGCTTCGACAGCCGCTCAATATTGAGAAGGCCCGCATGATAAGCGAGCAACGCGAGTGCGAAAATGACGGCCGAAAGCACTGTGTTCCAGAACACCCGGCGGCCCATCCGGGTTGCGACCGGGGCACCGGGATCGGTCCCGGGCGGACCTCCGCCTTCCTCGTGCTGGCTGCGAATGCCGAACGGCAGTGTCACGAACAGGGTGACCCACCAGATCACGAAGTAGATCGCGAACGCGGTCGAGAGCGTATAGGCCATGACGAGCGACTCGATTCTAGCTCTGTTCGATTTCAACCAGCGCGCCGGAAAAATCCTTCGGGTGCAGGAACAGCACCGGCTTGCCGTGGGCGCCGATCTTCGGGACGCCGTCGCCGAGCACGCGCGCGCCCTCTGCGATCAGGGTGTCGCGCGAGGCGATGATGTCGGACACTTCATAACAGACGTGATGAATGCCGCCGTCCGCATTGCGCTCGAGGAATTTCGCGATCGGGGAGGCCTCGCCGAGCGGCTGGATGAACTCGATCTTGGTGTTGGGCAGCGTCACGAACACGGTGATGACGCCGTGTTCCGGCAGCGGCACCGCCTGGGAGATCTCCGCGCCGAAGGCTGCGCCATAGATCTTGGCGGCCTTTTCGGCATCCTTGACCGCGATCGCCACGTGATTGAGCCGGCCCAGCATTGTTGTCGCTCCCTGTCACTTGCGCATGTCGCTACCGCAAAACCGGTTGCCACGTTTTGCGGAACGCGCGCCTTGATCAAACCACCAGAACATGCACGAGGCACATCGGCTTCTTGCCCCAGTGCTCGTTGACCGCCGATCGCACCGCGCGGCGCACCGATTCCGCCATCGCGTCGGGATCGCGCCGCCGCGCCCGCGGCAGATTCTCGGTGGTTGCGACCACCGCATCGAAGACGATGTCGTCGAACACCTCCCCGGCGGTATTCTTCTCGGGGATGCCGACGAGATCAACCTCGGGGTCATCAGCCAACTCGCCTTTTTCGGTGACGGCCAGCGCCACGAAGATGCAGCCGGCAAACCCCATCTTGCGCCGCTCGGCGACCGCGCGCGATTTGGCGTCCTCCAGGATGGTGCCGTCCTTGTAGAGCCGGCCCGCCGGCAGTTGATCGATGATGCCGGGGTCGCCGGGCCCGAGCCTGACCAGATCGCCGTTGCGGCAGGTCAGGACCTTCGGCACGCCGGCGGCGCGCGCGAGCTTGGCGTGTTCGGACAGATGCAGTGCCTCACCATGCACCGGGATCAAAAGCTGGGGCCGGGTCCAGGCAATCATGTCGCGCAGTTCGTCGCGACGCGGGTGGCCGGAAACATGGACGAGATGGGTGCGGTCGGTGATGACCTCGATGCCCTGCGTCACCAGGCCGTTGATGACGCCGCCGACCGCCTTTTCATTGCCGGGGATGGTGCGCGAGGAAAAAATCACGGTGTCGCCGCGGTTCAGCGTCACCTCCGGATGATCGTCATTGGCGATGCGCGACAATGCCGCGCGCGGCTCGCCCTGGCTTCCCGTGCACAGCGCCAGCACCTTGTCGGGCGGAAAATGACCGTAATAATCGGGACCGCGGAAGTTCTGCACACCGTCGAGATAGCCGGTCTCGCGCGCCACCTGCACCACGCGCTCCATGGCACGCCCGACCACGACGACTTCACGGTCGGCCGCTCGCGCGGCATCCGCAACGGCCCGCACGCGCGCAACATTGGACGCAAAGGTGGTCACGGCGACCCGCCCCTTTGCTGCCTTCACCAGTTCGACGATGGTTTTTGCGACCTCGGTTTCGGAAGGCGAGCGTCCCTCCCGCACCGCGTTGGTGGAATCGCCGATCAGCGCCATGATGCCGGCATCACCAAGTTCCCGCAGCCGCCGCTCGTCGGTCGGCACGCCGATGATCGGGGTCGGATCGATTTTCCAGTCCCCGGTGTGCAGCACGGTACCGATTTCGGTATGGATCGCGAGGGCGTGCGATTCCGGAATCGAATGCGCGACCGGGATGAACTCGACATTGAAGGGCCCGATATCGACGCGGCCGCCCGAGGCAATGACGGTGACCGGGATTTTCGGCGGGATGCGCTCGGCCTCGCACTTGGCCTGGAACAGCGCCGCACTGAATTTGGTCGCATAGATCGGGCATTTCAGCCTTGGCCAGAGATCCATGATGGCCCCGAAATGATCTTCATGCGCGTGCGTCAGCACGAGCCCCATCAGGTTATTCCGCTCCTTCTCGAGAAAGCGGATGTCGGGCATGATCAGATCGATCCCGGGCAGATGCTCCTCGTCTCCAAAGGAGACCCCGAGGTCGACCGCAAGCCAGGCGCGCTGATGGCGGTTGCCGAGACCATAGATCGACAGATTCATGCCGATCTCGCCAACGCCGCCAAGCGGCGCAAAGCTCAATTCGTCCGGCCGTGCCATCAACTCGCCCCTCTCGATGCCGCGGTGCCGAAATAAACGTCCCCCGCGCTTATTGGCATCCGCTTGCCGGCCGTCGTCCGGACGATCATACATCCCTGTTCGTCGATCGTGTCGAAAATACCTTCAATGATCGCCGCGCCGGAGGTGACAGCGACCGTCTGCCCGAGCCCCGCCGCGCGATCGAGCCACAACGTTCGGATCTTGTCGAAGCCGCGACCATCGTCCCAGATGTAGAAAAACTCGGCCCAGGCGTCAGATAGAGCTGAGAACAGCTCTTCCGCGCTGACCTGAACGCCAAGCGTCGCGAGCGAAGTCGCCGGCGTCGGTGTTCCCTCAGGAGCAGCGACCACGTTGGTCCCAATGCCGACGACGACGGCAAGCCCGTGGGGCACGCTTTCCGCTTCCAGCAGAATCCCGGAGATCTTCCCGCCATCGGCCACTACATCATTGGGCCATTTCAATGCAAAGTTGACGGCGGCGCCCGAGCGCAAGGCGGCTTCGACGCTCACCTGCTGGAGGGCCGCATGCAACGCAAGCCCGGCGGCGAAACCGAGCGTTGCCGCCATCGCCGGCGCGACGTCCATCACCTCGAGAACGCTGCTGGCCAGGTTGCCGCGTGGCGCGATCCAGGGACGCTGGCGTCGTCCGCGACCCGCCGTCTGCTCCGTGGTCACGAACCAGATGGAGCCGCGCTCGCCCGCGCGCGCCCGCGCCATGGCCTCCACGCTGGTGGAGCCGATCTGGTCGAAGGTTTGAAGGCGGTAGCCCGCGAAAGCGGCGCGCGGCCCGAGTGTGAATGGCATCTAGAAAAGTGACTTTGCCGCAGCCGCCGCAACGCTGACCAGCGGCCCGGGATAGGCAAAGAAGAACATGTTGAAGAGACCGCCAAGCGCCATCACCGTCCCCAATTCCACGCGGACGGGGTCAAGCCTCTCGAGCGGTTCGTCGAAATACATGACCTTGATGATCCGGAGATAGTAGTAGGCGCCGACCACGCTGGTGAGCACGCCGATCACCGAGAGCGTGAACAGGCCGGCCTTGATCGCGGCGACGAAGACGTACCACTTGGCGAAGAACCCGGCGAGCGGAGGAACGCCGGCCAGCGAGAACAACAGCATCGCGAAGAAGAACGCAAGCGTCGGGTTGGTGCGCGAGAGCCCTGCGAAATCGCTGATGTTTTCAAACGCCTGACCGTTGCGCTTGATGGCGATGATGATGGCAAAGGAGCCGAGCGTCATCGCCACATAGATCGAGATATAGACCAGGACGCCCTGCGCGCCCTCGACGGTTCCGGCGGCGAGACCGACCAGCGCAAAGCCCATATGGCCGATCGACGAATAGGCCATCAGGCGCTTGATGTTGTTCTGTCCGATCGCCGCGAACGAGCCGAGCGCCATCGAGGCGATCGCCACGAACACGACGATCTGCTGCCATTGCGAGATGATGCCGGGAAACGCGGTGAGCGCCACGCGGGTAAACACGGCCAGCGCCGCGACCTTGGGCGCGGACGCAAAGAACGCCGTCACCGGCGTCGGCGCGCCCTCGTAAACGTCGGGCGTCCACATGTGGAACGGCACTGCCGAGATCTTGAAGCAGAGGCCGGCGAGCAGGAACACGATGCCGAACACGATGCCGGTGCTGCCGGTCTTGGCCGCCGCCGCAATGCCGGCGAAGCTGACGGTGCCGGTGAAGCCATAGATCAGGGAGGCGCCGTAGAGCAGCATGCCCGATGATAGTGCACCGAGCACGAAGTATTTCAGGCCGGCTTCCGTCGACTTCGCGTTGTCGCGATTGCTCGCAGCAACGACGTAGAGCGCCAACGACATCAGCTCCAGGCCGAGATAGAGCGCGATCAGATCGCCAGCCGAAATCAGGACCATCATGCCGAGCGTCGAGAGCAGCACCAGGATCGCATATTCGAATATCCGCCGCGACGGATCGGACAGAAACTCCGTCGACAGAACGAGGGTCGCGACCGAACCTGTCAGCGCCAGGATTTTCAGGAAGCGCGCGAAGTCGTCGACGATGAAGCTGCCGCCGAAGGTGACGAGCTTGCCGGTCGGCAGCATCAGTACGAGAATGCCGGTCAGGATCAGCAGGCATACAGCGAGCGCAGTGACGAGCCTCGTCGTGGCTTGTCCGCGATAGGCGCCGAGCATCAGCAGCGCCATGGCGCCGACGGCCAGCACCATTTCCGGCAGTACCGGCTGCAGTTGATAACCTGCGGTCTCGAAGCTCATGGTGCGTTTCCTAATCTGCTACATCACTGCAGCAGCGCGGCGGCCTTCACGGCCGTCACCGCGGTGGTGTAATTGTTGACGAGTTGCTGCACCGAGGCCGCCGACATATCGAGCACCGGCTTGGGATAGACCCCAAACAGGATGGTCAGCGCCACCAGCGGGAACAGCGTCAGGCACTCCCGCAAGGTCAGGTCCTTGATGCTCATCAGCGACGGCTTGACCAGCGCCCCGAAGATCACCTTGCGATAGAGCCACAGCGCGTAGGCTGCGGACAGGATTATGCCGGTCGTGGCCAGGAAGGCAGTCGGAATCGAAACCTTGAACGTACCGATCAGCGTCATGAATTCGCCGACAAAGCCGCTCGTGCCGGGCAGACCGACATTGGCCATGGTGAAGACCATGAACACCAGCGCATAGAGCGGCATGCGGTTGACGAGCCCGCCATAGGCCGCGATTTCGCGGGTATGCATGCGGTCGTAGACGATGCCGACGCAGAGGAACAGCGCGCCGGACACGATGCCGTGCGAGATCATCTGGAACACGCCGCCCGCCACGCCCTGGATAGTGCCGGCGAAGATGCCCATGGTCACGAAGCCCATATGGGCCACCGACGAATAGGCGATCAGCTTCTTGATATCCTCCTGCATCAGCGCCACCAGCGAGGTGTAGATGATGGCGATCACCGAGAGCGAGAAGATCAGCGGCGCGAAGTCGTGCGAGGCCAGCGGGAACATCGGCAGCGAGAAGCGCAGGAAGCCGTAGCCGCCCATCTTCAGCAGGATCGCAGCCAGGATCACCGACCCCGCGGTCGGCGCCTCCACATGGGCGTCAGGCAGCCAGGTATGCACCGGCCACATCGGCATCTTCACCGCGAAGGAGGCGAAGAACGCCAGCCAGGCCCAGGTCTGCAACGAGCGCGGCACGGCCGTGTGCATCAGGGTCGGAATGTCGGTGGTGCCGCCGTTCCAGTACAGCGCCATGATGGCAAGCAGCATCAAGACCGAGCCGAGCAGTGTGTAGAGGAAGAACTTGAAGGAGGCATAGACCCGGCGCGGCCCGCCCCACACGCCGATGATCAGGAACATCGGGATCAGGCCGCCCTCGAAGAACAGGTAGAACAGCACCAGATCGAGTGCGGAGAAGGTGCCGACCATCAGCGTTTCCAGGATCAGGAACGCCATCATGTATTCGCGCACCCGCGAGGTGATCGATTTCCAGCTCGCGATGATGCAGAACGGCATCAACGCGGTGGTCAGGATCACGAACGGCAGCGAGATGCCGTCGACGCCCATGTGATAGCTGATGCCGGACGCAAGCCATGACGTCTTTTCGACGAACTGAAAGTCCGTTTGCGCCGGGTCGAAGCGCGCAACCAGGATCAGCGATACCGCAAAGGTGACCAGCGTGGTCCACAGCGCGATCCAGCGCGCGTTGCGGTTGGCGGCCTCGTCGCCGCCGCGCGCCAGCAGATAGACCAAGGCGGTACCGACCACCGGCAGGAACGTGACGATGAAGAGAATGGGCCAGGTCGTCATCACTGGCCTCCAAAGCCGAACATGAACCAGGTGATCAGTCCTGCGACCCCCATCAGCATCGCAAAGGCGTAGTGATAGAGATAGCCGGTCTGGATTTTCACGACGTTACGGGTGACATCCAGCACCCGCGCCGAAATGCCGTCCGGACCGAACCCGTCGATGACGTAGCCGTCGCCGAACTTCCAGAGGAAACGTCCGATCCATTTCGCCGGCCGCACGAAGATCAGCTCATAGAGCTCGTCGAAATACCATTTGTTGAGCAGGAACTGATAGAGCAGCGGCTGCTGGTTTGCCAGCTCCTCCGGCAGATACGGTCGGCGGATGTAGAAGATGTAGGAGGTGCCCAGCCCCAAGACCATCATCACGAACGGAAGCTGTGCGAGCAGATATGGCATATGCTCCATATCCTCCAGGATATGCGGGTTCATCTTCACCGAATCCCGGAAGAATTCCTCGACGCCATGGCCGGCGAACAATTCCTTGAACGGAAAGCCCGAGAAAATCGAACCGGCCGCGAGTACGCCGATCGGAATCAGCATCCAGAGCGGGCTTTCATGCGCGGCGTCGTAGTGCTCCTGATCGTGCGGTTCGCCGAAGAAGGTCTTGAAGATCAGGCGCCAGGAATAGAACGAGGTGAGACCGGCGGCCACGACCGTCAGGATATAGGCGTAGGTGGAGACCGGGTTATGCGACGCATAGGCCGATTCGATGATGGCGTCCTTCGAGAAGTAGCCGGCAAACAGGGGAAACCCGGTCAGCGCCAGCGTTCCGATGCACATCACTGCGAAGGTGTAGGGAATCTTCCGCCACAGCCCGCCCATGTTGCGGATGTCCTGCTCGTGATGCATCGCATAGATCACCGAGCCTGACCCCAGGAACAGCAGCGCCTTGAAGAAGGCGTGCGTGAACAGATGGAACATGCCGACCGAATAGGCCCCCGCCCCCATCGCCACGAACATGTAACCGAGCTGCGAACAGGTCGAATAGGCGACGATGCGCTTGATGTCGTTCTGCACCAGGCCGACGGTCGCCGCGAAAAACGCCGTGGTTGCGCCGAAGAACATCACCACGGCCTGCGCGTTCGGCGCGAGCTCGAACAAGGGCGACAGACGCGCCACCATGAAGACGCCGGCGGTCACCATGGTCGCGGCATGGATCAGCGCCGAGACCGGGGTCGGACCTTCCATCGCGTCCGGCAGCCAGGTGTGCAGCAGAAACTGCGCCGACTTGCCCATCGCGCCCATGAACAGAAGCAGGCAGATCAAGGTCAGCGCGTCGGCGTTCCAGCCAAGGAAGTTGATGGTCTTGCCGGTCAGGCCGGGGGCAGCCGCGAAGATCGTCTCGAAGTCGGTCGAGTTGATCATCATGAAGATGGCGAAGATGCCGAGCGCAAAGCCGAAGTCGCCGACACGGTTGACCACGAAGGCCTTGATCGCCGCGGCATTGGCCGACGGCTTCTGATACCAGAACCCGATCAGCAGGTAGCTCATGAGGCCGACGCCTTCCCAGCCGAAGAACAGCTGCACGAGGTTGTCGGCGGTCACCAGCATCAGCATCGCGAAGGTGAACAGCGAGAGATAGCCGAAGAACCGCGGCCGATACGGGTCTTCGTCCATGTAACCGATCGAATACAGATGCACGAGCGACGAAATGGTATTGACCACGACCAGCATGACCGCAGTCAGCGTGTCGACCCGCAGCGACCAGACGACGTTCAGGTCACCCGAGACGATCCAGGGGAACAGCGCGATCCGCGCGTCATGGTGCAGGAAACCGACATCGACCAATACGAACCAGGACAGCGCCGCCGATACGAACAGCAGGCCGGTCGTGATCAGTTCGGCCAGGCGCGAACCCGCCGCCGGCGGCTCGGCGGCGTGATGGTCGTCATGGCCGTGATCGTCGGCATGCTCATCATGCGCGTCGGACGCGTGCGCATCGTCGTGGTGCTCAACGCTATCACCGCTCGGGCTTCGGGCATGCGCGCCGAAAATCGCGATGAGGCCCGCGAGAATGGCGCCCAACAGCGGCAGGAAGACGATTGCCTGAACCATAGCTGCCTTAGCCCTTCATCAGATTGACGTCTTCGACCGCGATCGAGCCGCGATTGCGGTAATAAACCACCAGGATGGCAAGCCCGATGGCCGCCTCGGCCGCGGCCACCGTGAGCACCAGGAGCGCGAATACCTGGCCGACGATGTCGCCGAGGAAGCTCGAGAACGCCACCAGGTTGATGTTGACCGCGAGCAGGATCAACTCGATCGACATCAGGATGACGATGATGTTCTTGCGGTTGAGAAAGATGCCGAGGATCCCGAGCGTGAACAGGATGGCGCCCACCGCGAGGTAATGTCCAAGCCCGACCGTCATTTCACCCACTCCGCCGCATCGGCGTCCTGCAGCCCCTGCCCGACCGCGACCTTGCGCACCGTCATCGCCAGCGCCGGCGTCCGCGCGTTCTGCACGTTGATGTCCTGCCGCTTGACATTCGCCTTGTGGCGCAGCGTCAGCACGATCGCGCCGATCATCGCCACCAGCAGCACCATGCCGGCGAGCTGGAAGTAATGGATATACTTGGTGTAGAGCACGAGACCGAGCGCCTCGGTGTTGCTGACGTTGGTGGGGATCGCCGACGTGATCGATTTGGCCGTACCCGGATTGATCACCCAGAAGCCGACGGTGAGCAGCAATTCGAACAGGAAGACGCCGCCGATCACCAGCCCGATCGGCATGTACTCAAGGAAGCCCTCACGCAGCTCGGAGAAGTCGACGTCGAGCATCATGATCACGAACAGGAACAGCACCGCCACAGCGCCGACATAGACGACGATCAGGATCATCGCGAGGAATTCCGCGCCCAACAGCACGAACAGGCCCGATGCATTGACGAAGGCCAGGATCAAGTACAGCACCGAGTGCACGGGATTGCGCGAGACAATCACCATCACGGCGGACGCCACACAGACGCCGGCGAACAGATAGAAGAACAGCGCAGGAAGGATCATGCCAAAATACCTCCCGTCATTCCGGGATGGTCCGAAGGACCGGACCCGGAATCTCGAGATTCTCCGATGTGCAATTGCCCATCGGAGTTTGCGCCCTGCGCGCCCCGGAATGACATGGAGAGAGCCTCTGTCATCATCCCCTCACCGGTACGCCGCGTCTTGTTCCATTGAGTTGGCAATCTCGCGCTCCCAGCGGTCGCCATTGGCGAGCAGCTTCGCCTTGTCATAATAAAGCTCCTCGCGCGTCTCGGTCGCGAACTCGAAGTTCGGGCCCTCGACGATGGCATCGACCGGGCAGGCCTCCTGGCAGAGGCCGCAATAAATGCATTTCACCATATCGATGTCGTAGCGCACGGTGCGGCGGGTGCCGTCGTTGCGGCGCGGACCGGCCTCGATGGTGATCGCCTGCGCCGGGCAGACCGCCTCGCACAGCTTGCAGGCGATGCAGCGCTCTTCCCCGTTGGGATAGCGTCGCAGGGCATGTTCGCCGCGGAAACGCGGCGACACCGGCCCCTTTTCGAAGGGATAGTTGAGGGTCGGCTTCGGCTGGAAGAAGTAGCGCATGGCGAGAAAGAACGCCGATACGAACTCCGAGAGCAGGAGCGAGCGCGCCGTTGCGTTGACATTGATACCCATGACGACCTCACCTTGGCGCAATATCAGCGAAATGCAGCACGCCGGCGACGATGACCACCATCGCCAGCGACATTGGCAGGAACACCTTCCAGCCAAGCCGCATCAGCTGATCGTAGCGGTAGCGCGGCACGATCGCCTTCGCCATCGCAAACATGAAGAACATGAAAGACACTTTGAGCGAGAACCAGATCACCCCGGGGATCCAGGTGAACGGCGGCAGCGCCACCGGTGGCAGCCAGCCGCCGAGGAACAGGATGGTCGCCATCGCGCACATGGTGGTGATCGCGACATACTCGCCCAGCATGAACAGAAGATATGGCGTCGATCCATATTCGACCATGAAGCCCGCGACCAGTTCGGATTCGGCTTCGACGAGGTCGAACGGCGGTCGGTTGGTTTCCGCCAGCGCCGAGACGTAGAACACCACGAACATCGGGAACAGCGGCCACACATACCAGTTCAGGATGGTGAGCTGCGGCAGGCCGATCAGGCTGGCGAGCCCGCGTGTGTTCTGCGCTTCCACGACGGCCGAGAGGTTGAGCGTGCCGGCGCAGAGCAAGACTGTGATGATGACGAAGCCGATCGAGACCTCGTAGGACACCATCTGCGCGGCCGAGCGCAGCGCGGCCAGGAACGGATATTTCGAGTTCGACGACCAGCCGGCCATGATGATGCCGTAGATCGACAACGAGGAGATCGCAAAAATGTAGAGGACGCCGACATTGATATCGGAGATTACCCAGCCGAGACTGGTCGGAATCACCGCCCAGGCCGCAAGTGCGAGCACGCAGGAGACCAAAGGCGCGAGCAGGAATACGCCCTTGTTCGCACCCGCCGGAATAATCGGTTCCTTCAGCACGAATTTCAGGAGATCGGCGAAGGACTGGAACAGGCCCCATGGCCCGACCACGTTGGGGCCGCGCCTGATCTGCACCGCCGCCCAGATCTTGCGGTCGGCGAGCAGGATGTAGGCGATCGCGATCAAGAGCACGACGAGCATCAACACGCTTTCCGCGACCATGATGATCAACGGCCAGAGAAAACCGGTCCAGAATGCGCTTTCGAAAAATTCCGCCATCAGGTCACGCTCATTCCGCCGCCGTCAGTATCTGCCCCGAAGCGAGCCGCGAGCATTCCGCCATGACGGCAGAGGCGCGCGCGATCGGGTTGGTGAGATAGAAATCCTCGATGAGAGACTTGAACGGCGGCTTCTCGAGGCTGCCACCCTTGGCGGCGAGTGCCTTGATGTCGTCGGCCTTGCCGGGCTCGATCTGGTCGATGCGCATCAGATGCGGCACCGCCTTGAAGATCGCCTGCCGCAAGCCCGCCAGCGAATCGTAGGACAGCTTCTTGCCCATCGCTTCCGACAACGCGCGCATGATCGCCCAGTCCTCGCGGGCATCGCCCGGCGGGAACGCAGCACGGCCGGTGATCTGCACCCTGCCCTCGGTATTGACGTAGATGGCGGACTTTTCGGTGTACGCAGCCGCCGGCAGGATCACATCGGCACGGTGCGCGCCGCGGTCGCCATGGGTGCCGATGTAGACCACGAAAGTGCCGTCCGGCGCCTTGGCTTCGTCGGCGCCAAGCAGGAACAGGACGTCGAGCGTCCCGAAGGTCGTCATCTGCGCGGCGTTCAGCCCGCCACCCGCAAAGCCGATATCGAGGGCGCCGACGCGGGATGCGGCTTCGTGCAACACCGCAAAACCGTTCCAGCCGTCCGTGACGGCTCCGATATCGAGCGCAAACGCGGCAGCGCGTGACAGGACCACCGCTCCGTCGTGACGCGCCGCAGCGCCAGCGCCGACCAGCACGATCGGATGTTTGGCATTCTTGAGAATTTCGGCGAACGAATGCTTGCCGGCGGCAAGGTCGCTGAGGGAATCGGTCCCGGCGCCAATATGGTCGTAAGAATAAGTCAGATCGGCCTTGGGGCCGATCAGACCGACCTTGAGCTGGCCGGTGCGCCAGCGCTTGCGGATCCGCGCATTGAGCACCGCCGCTTCCTTGCGCGGGTTCGCGCCGATGATGAGGAGCGCATCCGCCTGATCGATGCCGGCGATGGCCGGATTGAAGATATAGCCGGCCCGGCCACTTCTGGGGTCGAAGGCATCGCCGCCCTGCACCGCGACGTTCGAGGAGCCGCATTTGGCCAGCAGATCCTTGAGCGCGAACATGTCCTCCACCCCGGCAAGATCGCCGGCGATGGCCCCGATCCGCTTGCCATCGATGCGGCCGGTCTTGGCCGCGATCGCTGCGAAGGCTTGCTGCCAGGAGACGGGACGGAGCTTGCCGTCCTCGCGAAGATACGGCCGGTCGAGCCGCTGCGCCCGCAGGCCATCGACGACGTGCCGCGTCTTGTCGGAAATCCACTCCTCGTTCACCGCCTCGTTGATGCGCGGCAGGATCCGCATCACCTCGCGGCCACGGGTGTCGACCCGAATTGCGGAACCAACACCATCCATGACGTCGATCGACTGGGTCTTGGTCAATTCCCAGGGACGCGCGGCGAACGCATAGGGCTTCGAGGTCAGCGCGCCCACTGGACAGATGTCGACCAGATTGCCCTGCAGTTCGGACGTGAGTGCCTGTTCCAGATAGGTGGTGATTTCCATATCCTCGCCGCGGCCGGTCGCGCCCATCTCGGGTGCGCCGCAGACTTCGGCGGAGAAGCGGACGCAGCGCGTGCACTGGATGCAGCGGTTCATCGAGGTCTTGACCAGCGCGCCCAGATATTTGTCCTCGACCGCGCGCTTGTTCTCGGCGAAGCGGCTGGTATCGACGCCGTAGCCCATCGCCTGATCCTGCAGGTCGCATTCGCCGCCCTGGTCGCAGATCGGGCAGTCGAGCGGATGGTTGATCAGCAGGAACTCCATCACGCCTTCGCGCGCCTTCTTTACCATCGGCGAGCGCGTCAGGATTTCCGGCGGCTCACCCTTGGGACCGGGACGGCAATCGCGAACGCCCCAGGCGCAGCTTGCAACCGGCTTCGGGCCGCCCTTCACCTCAACGAGGCACATCCGGCAATTGCCGGCGATCGACAGCCGCTCATGGTAGCAGAAGCGCGGGATTTCGGCGCCGGCGGCCTCGCAGGCCTGCAGCAGCGTGTATTCGGCGGGGACATCGATCTCTTTGCCGTCGATGATGAGTTTAGTCATAGCCTCTACTCCGCCGCGACCAAACTTACGGGATCGCGGACGCCGACGTCGTCGATATCGGCCTTGTGCGAATATTGATCGATCCGCGCCTCGATCTCGTGACGGAAATGCGCGATCAGGCCCTGGATCGGCCAGGCCGCGGCATCGCCGAGCGCGCAGATGGTGTGCCCCTCGACCTGCTTGGTCACTTCCAGCAACATGTCGATCTCGCGCTTGTGGGCGCGGCCATCGGCCATGCGGGTCAAGACCCGCCACATCCACCCGGTTCCTTCGCGACAGGGCGTGCACTGGCCGCAGCTCTCATGCTTGTAGAAATAGGAAATCCGCGCGATCGCCCGGATCAGGTCGGTCGACTTGTCCATGACGATGACGGCGGCGGTCCCAAGGCCGGAGCGCAGCTTGCCCAGGCTGTCGAAATCCATCGGCGTATCGATGATCTGCTCCGCCGGAACCATGCGCACCGAGGACCCGCCGGGAATGACCGCCTTGAGATTGTCCCAGCCGCCGCGGATGCCGCCGCAATGGCGTTCGATCAACTCGCGGAATGGTATCCCCATCGCCTCCTCGACGTTGCAGGGGCGCTCGACATGGCCGGAGATGCAAAACAGTTTTGTCCCCACATTGTTGGGGCGTCCGATGGCCGCGAACCAGGCTGCACCGCGGCGCAGGATATCCGGCGCGACCGCGATCGATTCGACGTTGTTGACGGTGGTCGGGCAGCCGTAGAGACCGACATTGGCCGGGAACGGCGGTTTCAGCCGCGGCTGGCCCTTCTTGCCTTCGAGGCTTTCCAGCAGCGCGGTCTCCTCGCCGCAGATATAGGCGCCCGCGCCATGGGCGACGTAGAGATCGAACGGCCAGCCGTTGACATTGTCCTTGCCGACCAGCTTCGCCTCGTAGGCCTGATCGATCGCGGCCTGCAGGTGTTCGCGCTCGCGGATGAACTCGCCGCGCACATAGATGTAGCAGGCGTGCGCGCCCATCGCGTAGCTCGCGAGCAGGCAGCCCTCGACCAGAAGATGCGGGTCATGCCGCATGATCTCGCGGTCCTTGCAGGTGCCGGGTTCCGACTCGTCCGCATTGACCACGAGATAGCTCGGCCGGCCGTCGGTCGATTCCTTCGGCATGAACGACCATTTCAGGCCAGTCGGAAAACCCGCCCCGCCGCGACCGCGAAGCCCGGAGGCCTTCATCTCGTTGATGATCCAGTCGCGGCCCTTGTCGATGATCGCCTTGGTGCCGTCCCAGGCCCCGCGGCGGCGTGCGCCTTCGAGGCCCCAATCCTGCAGGCCGTAGAGGTTCTTGAAGATGCGGTCCTTGTCGTCGAGCATGACTGAAAAGCTTTCGTGGTCAGCGGTTGGACTGCGTATAGGCGAGACCCGCGGCGCAGCCGCCGAGCATCAGCGACCACAACAGGCTCGTTTCCAGCGAAGCGTGCAGCAGAAAGCGCTGCAGGGTAAAAATGAAGACCGCGGCCGCCAGCGTATGAAGCGTGATGTAGCGCCAGTTCTTCATGGCAGCGCCCCTTCCCGGCCCGGCCGCGCGGATCGTCGGATCACGCCTCATGTCGTTTCCTTCAGCGTGGTCGGACCGGTGATCGGCGCGGAGAACTGCCGGCCGTTCTGCGGGCCCGGCTTCGGCGGATTGCCGGAAGCGAATCCGTCCAGCACCTTGCCGAAACTCTCCTTGGTGAGATCCTCATACGTGTCTTTCCAGATCAACACCATCGGCGCGTTCACGCAGGCACCCAGGCACTCCACCTCTTCCCAGCTGAAATTGCCATCGTTGGAGACATGGAAAGGGTCATGATGGATGCGGCTCTTGCAGACATCGATGAGGTCGCCGGCGCCGCGCAGACGGCATGGCGTGGTGCCGCAGACCTGGACGTGGGCTTTCTTGCCCACAGGCTGCAACTGGAACATCGTATAGAAGGTAGCGACTTCCAGGGCGCGGATGTAGGGCATGTCGAGCATGTCGGCGACGGTACGGATCGCGGCTTCCGAGACCCAGCCTTCGTTCTGATCCTGCGCGATCCACATGATCGCGATCACCGCGGAAGCCTGCCGTCCATCCGGATATTTGGCGATCTCGCGCTTCGCCAAAGCGAGGTTTTGCTCCGTGAACGCGAAGCTCGCGGGCTGCAATTCCTTCGGTGCAAGACGGCGGACGGACATTGTGCTTCAGTCTTTCATTGCAAACGGTGCGTGGCGTTCGCGTTCAGCGCGTCGATTCGGTCGAGCCAGAATGCGCTTGCGGTGCCGAACACGTTGTAGCCGACATGGGTCGAGACCTTGATGCGGTCGAGGATCGAGAGCTCGGTCACGGTTTCCAGCCGACGGCTGAGCGGATCGTAGACGATCAGCCTGAGCGGCGTCCGATCGAGGATATAGCGCGAGACCGCGTGGTGGCGGTCGCTGCCGTGTTCCTCGCACAGGATTACGCTGTCGGCCTGCAACAGGCGCGTGCCGCCCTTGATCGCCTCGATCTCGACCCCTTCGACGTCGAGCTTGATTAGGTATCGTCCCTGAGCGGCGACCTTGCCGTCGTCGATCAGGTTATCGAGCGCGATGACCGGCACGTCCTCTCCGTCATCCTTCGTGCCGCCTGCGATGCTGAAGGCCTCGTGCTTGGTGCCCGACAGTCGCGCGGTGCCGCGCGCCTGGCCGATCGCGCATTGCAGAGCCTCGAAACGATTGCCGTTCACCTTGGCATTGTTGGCGAGCTTGGGAAAGTTCTGCGACGACGGCTCGATCGCGATCACGCGATGCGCGCCGAACGGCGCGCTCGAGACCAGCACCGACCAGTAACCGTAGTTGGCGCCACAATCCACAAACGTGTAGTCGACGTCGACCGAATCCTGGAACAGCAGTTCCAGTTCGTCCTCGTAATGGTAGGACCGATCGAGCAGCTTGCTCCAGTAGCCATCGCCATAGGGAAACTCGAAGATCGCGTCGGGATTGAGCCTGATCGCGATATTGCGCTCGGGCAAGGTCCGGCGCAGGAGATTGGCGCAGTGGTTGTAGCCGCGGTGTGAGAAATGCGACGAAATTTTCGAACCGGTCGCAAATGCCAGCGCCGCCGTCCGCTCCCACGCGCTGGCGCCTTCAAGGGCTCCCGAGGCGCGGTCAAACTGGATCGGCGGCAGCGCCATCACCGGTCGACCTCGCCGAACACGATATCGAGCGAGCCGAGGATGGCGGAGACGTCGGCCAACAGGTGTCCCCTGCAGATGAAATCCATCGCCTGCAGATGCGCGAATCCGGGCGCCCGGATCTTGCACTTATAGGGCTTGTTGCTGCCGTCGGAGACCAGAAAGACGCCGAACTCGCCCTTCGGCGCCTCGACCGCGGCATAGATCTCGCCTTCCGGCACGCGGAAGCCCTCGGTGTAGAGCTTGAAGTGGTGGATCAGCGCTTCCATCGAGCGCTTCATCTCGGAGCGGCGCGGCGGGAAGATCTTGTTGTCGGTCACCGCAACCGGCCCCTGGCCGTCGGCCGCGCGCAGCTTGGCGATGCACTGCCTCATGATGCGCACCGACTGGCGCATCTCTTCCATGCGGATGAGATAGCGGTCGTAGCAGTCGCCGTTCTTGCCGATCGGAACGTCGAAATCCATCTCGGCGTAACATTCGTAAGGCTGCGCCTTGCGCAGATCCCATGCGGCGCCGGAGCCGCGCACCATCACGCCGGAAAAGCCCCATTCCCAGGCCTGCTTCAGGCTCACCACGCCGATGTCGACGTTGCGCTGCTTGAAGATGCGGTTGGCCGTGAGCAGCCGGTCGAGGTCGTCGACGACCTTCAGGAACGGATCGCACCAGGCTTCGATATCGTCGATCAGTTTGGTCGGCAGGTCCTGATGCACGCCGCCGATGCGGAAATAGGCCGCGTGCATGCGCGAGCCGGAGGCGCGCTCATAGAACACCATCAGCTTTTCGCGTTCCTCGAAACCCCACAGCGGCGGGGTCAGCGCGCCGACATCCATCGCCTGCGTGGTGACGTTGAGCAGATGCGACAGGATGCGCCCGATCTCGCAGTAGAGCACCCGGATCAGCTGGCCGCGACGCGGCACCTCGATGCCGAGCAATCTCTCGGCGGCAAGGCAGAACGCATGCTCCTGGTTCATCGGCGCGACGTAGTCGAGCCGGTCGAAATACGGGATCGCCTGCAGGTAGGTCTTGGTCTCGATCAGCTTTTCGGTGCCGCGGTGCAAAAGCCCGATATGCGGATCGACACGCGCGACCACCTCGCCGTCGAGCTCGAGCACGAGGCGCAACACGCCGTGAGCGGCCGGATGCTGCGGGCCGAAATTGATGGTGAAATTGCGCAGTGCTGCTGCTTCGGTCATGGTCAGACTTTCGGCCCCGCCTTCTCATCGCCGGGCAGCGGGTAGTCCGCCCCCTCCCACGGCGAGAGAAAGTCGAACTTGCGGTATTCCTGGTTGAGACGTACCGGCTCGTAGAGCACGCGCTTTTCCTGGTCGTCGTAGCGGACCTCGACGAAACCGGTGGTCGGGAAATCCTTGCGCAGGGGATGCCCGTCAAAGCCGTAGTCGGTCAGGATACGCCGCATGTCGGGATGGCCGGTGAAGATCACCCCGTAGAGATCGTAGGTCTCGCGCTCGAACCAGTCGGCGCCCGGAAACACCTCGATCAGCGATGGCACCTGCGTGGTCTCACTGGCCTCGGCGCGCAGGCGGATGCGCGCATTCAAGGTCGGTGACAGCAGGTGATAGACGACGTCGAAGCGCTGCTCGCGGCCGGGATAGTCCACTGCCGTAATGTCGGTGATGTTGACGAAGCGGCACGCGGGATCGTCGCGCAGGTACTTCACGACATCGACGATCCTGGCGGCCTCGACCTGCACTGTAAGCTGATTGAACGTCACCGAATGACTTATCGCTGCGCCCGGAAGCGCGCCAACGATCGTTTGCCCGAGGGCGTCGAGCCTGCCGTCGTCCATGCCAAGCCTCAGCGTTCGATGGTTCCGGTGCGCCGGATCTTCTTCTGCAACAGCAGCACGCCGTACAGCAGCGCTTCGGCTGTCGGCGGGCAGCCGGGTACATAGATGTCGATCGGAACGATGCGGTCGCAGCCGCGCACCACCGAGTAGGAATAGTGGTAGTAGCCGCCGCCGTTCGCGCACGATCCCATCGAGATCACGTAGCGCGGCTCCGGCATCTGGTCATAGACCTTGCGCAGCGCCGGCGCCATCTTGTTGGTTAGCGTGCCCGCAACGATCATGACGTCGGACTGGCGCGGCGAGGCACGCGGCGCGAAGCCGAAGCGCTCGACGTCGTAGCGCGGCATCGACACCTGCATCATCTCGACCGCGCAGCAGGCGAGGCCGAAGGTCATCCACATCAGCGAGCCGGTGCGCGCCCAGATGATGAGATCATCCGCCGCGGCGACGAAGAAACCCTTGTCGGAGAGCTCGTGATTGACCTCGACGAAATAGGGATCGTTGGCGCCGACCGGCCTGCCGGTGGCGGGATCAAGGATGCCGGTCGGGGCCGAAGCGACCGCGGGCCCGGTTCCCTGCGTTGCGGTGTTGCTCAGTCCCATTCGAGCGCGCCTTTCTTCCATTCATAGGCAAAGCCGATGGTCAGCACGGCCAGGAAAACCACCATCGACCAGAAGCCGGTTGCACCGAGCTTGCCGAACGCCACCGCCCACGGGAACAGAAACGCCACTTCGAGGTCGAAGATGATGAAAAGAATGGCAACCAGGTAGAACCGTACGTCGAACTTCATCCGGGCGTCGTCGAACGCGTTGAATCCGCATTCATAGGCCGACAGCTTTTCCGGATCAGGCTGCTGGAAGGCAACCACGAAGGGAGCGATCAGAAGCGCCAAGCCAATCAGGCCTGCGACGGCGACAAAGACGACAAGTGGTAGATAATTCTGCAGGATGCCGGTCATCCGCGCCACCTTCTCCTGCGGTTTCGGGAAGGCCCGCAGATTCGTTGTCTGGAATTGTTTGGAGGCTTAGCGCAGCGCAACAGAGGGCGCAAGACAAGCTATTTTGACGCCCGCATCGATTTCCGAAGCCCTGTTGGATCGCCGAACCAGTGCCGATCCGACCTTTCTCCCGGAGGGCACCGGATGCGGCCCCCTCGCCGCTTCGGCGGAATGACGGGATGGTCAGCTCTGGCTCTTTTCCGCGGCAAGCATTTGTGCAGCCCGCGCAGTCAGGCGATCGATCTGCCCAAGCAAGACGGTGAGCTCCTCCCCGCCGAGCCCTTCCAACAGCCGCTGGTTGCGCTCCAGTGCCCCGGTTACGATCGCATCGTGGGCCGCCAGCCCGGTCCGGGTCAGGGATACCAGGACTTCGCGGTTGTCCCCTGGATTGACGGCACGCGACACGAGCTTGCGCAAGACCAAGCCCGCCAGCGCCCGGCTGATCTGGCCCTTGTCCATTCCGACCGCCTCGGCGAGCGTCGCGACACTGATCGCCGGCCGCCGCCCCAGCGAGGCCACGAGGCCGAATTCCACCGACGATAGCCCCGCCAAGCGCTTGTACCGCAGGATGGCGCCTCGCTTGAGCAGGTTCGCGAGCACCATCAGTCGCGACGACAACATCGCCGTGATCGGCGCAAGCTCGTCCTCGTCCGCCGCAGCGGGGATGATCGCCTTTCTGCTCATCATCAAGCTTTGCCAACAAAGCGGACGCAAGCCAAGGTCCGCAATATCGTTGACAATGTCATCGATCTCGGATTCAGTTTGCGAAAGCCTCTTAATCTCAAGCAACACGGCGTCCAAGCCGGGGCGACAACGGCGGAGGGAACAGCGATGACCATCACCCAGCGGGATCGCGATCTAGGGACGGCCTACGCGTTGAAGCCGCCCGCAACCCGGATCGAACTGACCTCCGTCGGGCGCAGCACGCCCATGGGTGAACTGTTGCGCCGCTATTGGCACCCGGTCGGCCTCGCCTCCGACGCCACCGATATCCCCAGAAAAGTGCGGGTCCTCGGGGAAGACCTGATCCTGTTTCGCGACCGCCGCGGTCGCGCCGGCCTGTTGCACGCGCGTTGCTGCCATCGGGGGACCACGCTCTATTACGGCAAGGTCGAGGAGGACGGCATCCGTTGCTGCTATCACGGCTGGAAGTTCGATAGCGAGGGCCACTGCCTCGAACAGCCCTGTGAGCCGGAGGGCGGCCTGTTCAAGGACAAGGTGCGCCAGCCCTGGTATCCCCTCGAGGAGCGTTACGGGCTGATCTTCGCTTATCTGGGGCCGGCCGACAGGAAACCGGTGCTGCCGCGTTACGATTGCCTGGAGCGGATGGACGAAGGTGAGTTCGTCGAGGCTGACGACAGCTCAATCGGCGGCGGCGGCCCGGCCATCATCCCCTGCAATTGGCTGCAGCATTTCGAAAACGTGGTCGATCCCTACCACGTTCCGGTACTGCATGGATCGTTCAGCGGCCCGCAATTCACCAACATGATGGCGTCGATGCCGGAGGTGACGTTCGAGATGTCCGCGCGTGGCGTCACGGTGCGCTCGGTCCGCCGCCAGGACGACGGCAAGGTCTTCTACCGGGTGACCGAAGCCGCCCTCCCGACACTCCGCGTCGTTCCCAATCCGCGCGTAGCGCAGTTCGCCCGCGTCGAATCGATCGGCTGGACCCTGCCGATCGACGACACATCGTTCCGCATCTATGTTGCGGGTCGGGTCAAGACGCCCGGCGATATCGGGCGGATGCGCTCCAAGTTCAACGGCAAGTTCTGGTGGGACATGACCGAGAAGGAACACCAGGCCTATCCCGGCGACTTCGAGGCCCAGGTCGGCCAGGGCGCGACGACCATCCATTCGGAGGAACATTTCGGCCAGAGCGACCGCGGTATCCTGATGATCCGGCGGCTGCTGAGCGACCAGCTGGAGGCCGTTGCCGCCGGACGAGATCCGATCGGGCTGTCGTTTGACCCGAACGCGCCGCCCATTGAGTTCGAGGCCGGAAACTACATTCGAGAAGCGTGACTTAAGACAGTTTTTGTTTTGACACGTTTTCCTGGACCGCGAAGCGGTGCCCACCGCGGATCAAGTCCGGGGCAGGCTTTCGTTGGAAAGCGCTTTGAATAACAAGATCAGGGGGAAACCATGGTCGAACTCGCGAGCCAGCCGGCTGCGGCGGCGACGAAGGCAACAGCCGCACCGTCGACCCGGCGGTATTACGTGCTTGCGATCCTGACGCTCGTCTATGCCCTGAACTTTCTCGACCGGACCATCTTCAACGTCCTGATCGAGCCGATCAAAAAGGAATTCGTCCTCAGCGACACGACCATGGGCCTGCTCGCAGGCTTCGGCTTCGTGCTGTTCTATTCGCTGGCCGGCATCCCGATTGCACGCGCGGCCGACCGTCTCAATCGCCGCAACATCGTGGCGATCGCCTTTGCGTTCTGGAGCGCAATGACGGCGCTCTGCGGCATGGCATCCAGCCTGACCGCTCTCGCCTTCGCCAGGATCGGTGTCGGACTCGGCGAATCCGCCGGCACCCCGGCCTCGCAGTCCCTGGTCGCCGATCTCTTCGACAAGAATGAGCGCCCCCGCGCGCTCGGGATCTACGCCGTCGGCACCTATCTCGGCATCTTCCTTGGCTATTTCATCGGCGGCTGGGTCAACCAGCACTATGGCTGGCGGATGGCCTTCTTTTCGGCCGGTCTTCCCGGCATCGCCCTGGCCGCTGCGCTATGGCTGACGATCGCCGAGCCCCGACGCGGTGCGATGGCTGAAACCTTCATCCCCGAACCGATCGGAGCGACACTGGGTTTTCTCGTCTCGCAACGAAGCTTCGTGATCGTGCTGATCGGCTTTTGCCTGACCACCTACACCAATTACGCAACCTCGGTCTGGATCCCCCCTTTCCTGGCGCGCGTGCACCATCTCAGCAGCGCCGAGATCGGCACCTATGCCGGCACCTTCAAGGGGCTGTGCGGCATGGCCGGTACGCTGGTCGGCGGCGTCGTGGTCGCAAGGATCAGCCGCCGCGACGACCGCTGGAAGCTATGGGCACCCGCGATCATGTCGGGCCTTGCCGGGCCGGTCTTTGCGGTCTGCATGCTGACGGCAAGCTTCACCACGATGATCGCGGCGCTGGCGGCAACCTCGTTTCTGGTCGGCTTTCATCTCGGACCGATCTTTGCGATCGCCCAAACGGTCGCGCGACCGAGCATGCGGGCGCTTGCGTCTGCATTCATGCTCCTGACCGCAACCTGCTTCGGCCAGGGCGTCGGCCCGCTCGCGGTCGGCATGATCAACGACACGCTGAAGAACGATTACGGCGCCGACGCCGTGCGCTACTCGCTGCTTTCGGCAGGCGTGACAACCATGCTTGGCGCGCTGTTGTTCGTCTTCGCCGCGCGGAGCATTCGCGACGACATCAAGCGGGCGATTTAGAGCGTTTTCCTCCTCCCAAGCTTCCGCCCCGTAGCTCTCGGCTCGGGCCGCCAGCAATTCGATACCGCCGGCGCGAACGCGAACACCCGCGCAATTTAGGCACGAAACCGGTTCCCGCGAACATGAAACCGTTTTGGGAAACCGACGAAACGGATTGGAAACAGATGGGGCGTAAACCTACGGGCACAGGAAGGCGCATCAGACGCCAGGAGGCTCACATGAACCACTCAATTCATTCGGCCGATCGTGCGACGCACCTGAAGATCGTGATGGTGGCGATGGTTGCGGGCTTGATGGTAGCGGCTTTCGGAATCGCGGCCCGCACCAATGTGGACTACAGCCAGACCACCCAAGTGATCAAAGCCGGCAAGCCGGTCGTGGTGACGGAGTCGGAGACCTCGGCGGTCCGCTAGAAGCGTTTCTGACCATGGAGAATGCAGCCGCCTTCGGGCGGCTTTTTGTTGCGCAGAAACAACACAATGAAGCGCTTTTAACTCATTGATATAACACGTCAATCAGACTCTCGCGCCTCATTTCACGTTGTTGATCAGAATGTCTGGCTTGCTCACCGGCAACTTCAGTTCACGGTTCCCCGCCATCTCGCGATAAAGCGCAAGGATCTTCCGATCCGTCCGCTGATCGCCGGCCGTTTCGACCGCCTCATGTAGGTCGATCAGCAGGCGGCGGAGCCTCGCATTGGCCTGATCGAGTGCCGCCAGTGACAGGTCGCCGTCGCCGATGTCCCGCGCCCCCTCGAACGCGCCGCCATAGGCCGGCGCGGCTCCGACCAGAAACGCACGGAGGGCGGCGTTCTCCGCGACCCGGACGGCCGCCCCACAGGCGCATTCCTGGGCCACCAGGGCATTGATGGTGGCGACCGTCAGAAGGCGCGCCGCATCAAAGACACCGCCATCTTCGGCGCGCGGCGGTTTGGTCAAGGCCGCGGCACAGCCGGCCAGAAGCTCGGGCGCGGTCGGCGTCATCGCCACCCTCCTTCGACCAGGCGTTCGAGCGTCTCAGCGATGATGATGTCATGACGGCGAGCCGGATAGATCCCGGAGAACGCGAGTGCCAGATTGCTGTTGTCGGCGACGAATTGCTTCGCTGCGGTGGTCCAGATCGCCTGGCCCTTGACCGCGCTGAATAGCTTCCACCACTCGAAAGCCTCGCGGTCGACCCGCAAACCGCTTTCGCGCTCCCAGATCGCAATGGCTTCGGCCTCGCTGACGGTACCTGCCACCCGCAACGCGTCGAAATGATTCCACAGGGGATCGCAGCACCAGGCGAGGTCTTCGAGCGGATCGCCGAGATGCACCATCTCCCAGTCGAGAATGCCGATGATGCGTCCGGCGCCATCATGCAGGAAATTGCCGGAGCGGTAGTCGCCGTGCACGATCGCGATCCTTGCGGCCGGTCGCGGTGGATTGCGGCGCAGCCGCCGCAGCGCCGCGCGGACGATCGGCTGCGGGTGGCGCTCATCCCGAAGCACGATCGCTTCCCAATGATCCAGCGCCTCGCGCCAGCAACTCGCCGGATCGGGCCGCTCGAAGCACGCCGCAAGCGGCAGGCTTGCCGGATCCACCTGCGCGATGCGACCCAGATGCGAGAACAGCGCGTTGCCAACGGCCGACGCATGGCGGCCATAGGGCTCACGCTCGAACGGGCGCGCGGCGCTGCCGCCATCGATCCGCCGCATGATGAAGAAAGGGCGCTCCAGCGGGCCATCATCCAATTCAAGGACAATGGGCTCGGGTACCGGCACGGCGCTATGGAACGACTTAAATGCAAGGAATTCGACCCGCCGATCGGTGTCAATGAGACTGCCGACGGGATCGCGCCGCAGAATCAGGCCCTCCACCCTGCCCTTCGTCTCGGCATCGAAGCGGTAGGTCTCGCGGCTGGCGCCGCCGGGAATCCGCGCCAGGTTCTGCACCCGGACCGCGTCGTTCCATAGCTGCGAGAGGAACTGCTCCAGCCGGGCGCCAAGGCCGCCGTTCGCCTCAACCTCGCTCATGGCGCAAAATCCAACCCGGATACGAAGCCGGACGGCCGATGCGGCCCAAGCGCCAATTGCTCGAGCACGCCGCGCCCCCAAAGCACCATGCCCTGTTCGTCGCGACAAGCGACCTCGCACAGCGCCTGGATGTGCAGATGATGCGGCTGGCGCACGTCGACGTCTTTCAGCACGATATTCTCGCGCTCCACGACCAGACCGCCGTGGTTGAGGCCATGCGCCCACTTCGGGTGCCCGTAGCCCAGGCCCAGCATGAAGAAATTATGTACCGGCGTGAACGTGAGTTCGCGCCGCCAGGCGCCGTCGGTCAGGATGATGACGGCGGACGCCGCATGACGCGTGCCCGGCTGCCAGCGAATCTCCGCCTTGGCGTCATCCACCTCGTGCATCGGGCCGCAATCCGGCTGCCAGACGGCTCGCCGGTTCCACGGCAGGCCGGCCGCGTCGTCATTGCTGTGAAAGAACAGGCTTCCATCGGAAAAATTGGTCGGCGACCACAGCCAGAAGAATTGCGGCGCGACCGCCGGTGCTGGTGCCTGGGGGTCGCGCGCGCCCACCGGCCGCACCCCCCACGAGCGATCGCGAGTGCCGACAAAGCCGTCGACGCTCTGCCTGACGCCATCGAGTTCGATCCATCCGCGGTAGCGGCCGTTCTGGGTCAGCCGCGTGTAGTCCATCAAGGTGCGCGGCCCGATCCGCCGAATAAAGCGGGGCTCCTCGATCGGCGCGCTCCGGCCGGTGAAGGTGATCTCCGCGGCGATTCCGCGGTCCGGGGCGTTCACACGCACCCGAAGCTGATGCAGAGGTTCGACCACGTCGACCGCGATCGGCCCGACCGAGAGGTTCATGCGCTCCATCTCGAGACACCGTGAGGCATGCAGCGCGACCTCCACGCCATCCCTGACGACGACAAAGGCGGCGTCCGCGATGTTCAGATGCGGGTAGACCCCGAATGCGACCGCGAAGAAGGCGCGGTCGCCTGGCGTCTCGGCATAGCCATTGAAGAAATAGCGGTCGTAGAAATTGCGGTCTGTGCCGGCGAACGCGATCGGCTCGGGCGTCTGATGGATCGGATAATCGTCGCCCTTGCTGAGCACGGCTGACCTCCCGGTTTTCTTGTTTTTGATCTCCCGGACAGATTAGGACCAAAACCGTTGCTTGCTCAATCCACGAGGGCTGATGTTGCGCCGGCAACGTGCCCAGGTTGCATGACCCCGGACCGGGTACCATCAACGCCTTCGACGACCGTACGAATCAATGGGGCCATGTTAGATTTGACGATGGACCATCGGACGGGGACGCTATCGTGACTGACGCCGGAGCACGGGCCTTCAGGCGGGCGCGCCTGAAAAGAGAACAGAAGAAGGCGGTGGGCGAATTGCTCGCCGCGGCGCTTGATGCCTACAACGCGCAGCGCTTCGTCGAAGCGCAGTTCATCTGCAGTCAGGTCCTGACGTTCCAGCCGGACAATTTCGACGCGCTGAGCCTGCTTGGCATCGCCCAACTCGATACCGGAGAAAAGGAAACGGCGGAAGCGACGCTGCGGCAGGCGCTTTCGATCCAGCCAAGATCGGCGGAGGCGCACTGCAATCACGGCGTCGCGCTGTTCGAGCTCAGGCGGTTCGAGGAGGCCCGCGCGGCCTACGAAAAGGCCCTCGAACTGAAGCCGAGATATGCCACGGCCCTGAACAATCTCGGCAACGCCTGGAAGCACCTCGGCCAGTCCGCAAAGGCCCTCCCGTTCTACGAAAAGGCAATCGAGATCGACCGCAGCTATACGGACGCATGGTCCAATTCCGGTGCGGCGCATATCATGCTCAACCGCTTTGATGAGGCAGAGCGTTGTCTTACGGAAGCGTTGCGACTGAACCCGCGATCCGTCGAGGCGCTCTGCAGCATGAGCCGCGTTGACATTTTCCATCGCAACTACTCGGCGGCACGCAGCCGCCTCGAACTGGCGCTGGCGCTGCGCCCCAATACACCGGAGGCACTCGCCCAACGCGGCTGTCTATTGATGGCGATGGGTGAAGTCCCGGCGGCCTACCGGGACTGCGAAGCCGCCGTCGCATTGGCTCCGTCGATGATGATCGCGCTGATCTCCTGCGCCGAGGCCGCCAGGATGGCCGGTCATTCCGCCCGAGCCACTGAATTGGCTGAACAGGTGTTGGTCATGGAGCCGAAGGACCCGAGGGCTCTCACCATCCTCGGGAGCTGCATGGCCGCGCGGGGCGACGCACACGGAGCTTTGGCGAAATTCGAAGAGGCCATCGCCGCCGCCCCCAATTACGAGTTGCCGATCGGGAACAAGATATTCGTGCTCGATTTCCTACCCGACGCCGACTTTGCCATGCTGCAATCGGCGCGGCGTCAGTGGTGGGACAATATCGGCTCGCACCTGCCACGATGTCAGCTCGATCGGGTCGATCTCGATCCCGATCGCCGGCTTCGGATCGGCTACGTTTCTTCGGATTTTCGTCGCCATTCCGCCGGGTTCTGCGTTCTGCCGGTCTTTCGTGCACATGATCACGCGTCGTTCCAAATCGTGGCCTACAGCTGCACCGTCGTAAGCGATGAAGTGACGGCGGAATTCCGCAGCCTGGTCGATGGATGGGTGGATGCCGCGGAGATGTCCGATGACCAGTTGACCGCGCGTGTCATGGCCGACCGCATCGATATCCTCGTCGATCTGTCAGGTCATACCGCGGGGAACAGGCTCGGTGTATTCGCGCGCAAGCCGGCACCGATACAGGTCAGTGCCTGGGGACATGCAGTCGGAACGGGCAGTCCGCTCATTGATTATATGCTGAGCGATCGCGTGACGCTCCCCGAGGATGCGCGGCCTCTGCACGCCGAAAAGATCGCGGACCTGCCATGCGTGATCACGATGATGCCCATCGAGCTTCCGGTTTCACCGCTGCCGATGCAGCAAAAGGGATACGTGACGTTCGGCGTGTTCAATCGTCTCGACAAGATCTCGGACGCCGCGATCGTGCTGTGGTCGCGCATCCTTGCTGATCTTCCCGAGGCCCGGCTGGTCCTCAAGCACGTCATGATCGACGATGCCGAAATCCGCGCCGCCTTGCTCAAGCGGTTCGCGCTCAACGGGATTGCAGCAGAGCGCGTGATCTGCCTCGGCAGGACCACACGCAACGATCACTTGCGTGCCTTTGCCGAGGTCGACATCTCACTCGATCCGTTTCCACAGAACGGTGGCGTGAGCACCTGGGAATCGCTCTACATGGGGGTTCCGGTTGTTGCAAAGCTCGGCAACACCTCGAGCGGGAGGGTCGCCGGAGCCATCCTGACGTCGATCGGTCTGACAGACTTCGTGGCCTCAAACGACGATCAGTATGCGGCTATCGCACAGCGCTGGGCCAGGAAGCCGAGCGATCTGGCGGTCCTGCGCCAGGACATGCGCGGACGCATTGCGAACAGCGATGCCGGTGACCCCGTGCGATATTGCCGCAAGGCTGAGGCTCTGTATCGTCGCTTCTGGCAGGATTGCTGTGCTTCCTCAGGGGCTGGAAGCGCTACACCGGAGAGGTAGCTATCCTGCACGGCAGCCCTCCCGGCCATCGGCGCGCGTGAGACCATCCCGCCGTTGATGTCGCCGCGAGCGTTAGGTTCCACGAATGGTGCCGGCGTTCTCTGACCAAGAGCGGCACCAGAGTGTCGCGGCACCCGGCCTTGTCACACTTACAAAAGCCGCTAAGTCATTGAAATGATGGCGCGAGAGACGGGGCTCGAACCCGCGACCTCCGGCGTGACAGGCCGGCGCTCTAACCAACTGAGCTACTCCCGCGTGCTCTTCGGAACCCGCTGAGACGGTGGGACTTAAAGGGGGGCGTGACCCAAGTCAAGGCGGTTGCGAATCCGCCTGTCAGGCGGCCGTTTTTGTGATGTCGATGCAAATAATAGGCTGTTTACAGGCAAAACAGCATAGTCAGCGCCCCCCCGAATCGTTTAAGGCCTGGTACGTCTTAGATTCCTAAGCCATCGTTCACAACAAGGAGGGCCAATATGGCGAAGAAGGCAGCGACCCCGGCAACCGTGACGCTCAAGCACCTGGCAGCGGCGATCGCGGAAGAGCAGGAATTGTCCAAGAAGCAGGCCGAGGCCATTCTCAATGACATGGTCGGCCGAATCACCAAGCACCTGAAGAAGGGCGACCGTATCCGCATCGTCGGCCTTGGCATCCTGCAGGTCCGCAAGCGCGCCGCCCGCATGGGCCGCAATCCCGCCACCGGCGAAGCGATCCACATCAAGGCCAGCAAGAAGGTCGCCTTCCGCGCCGCCAAGGAACTGAAGGAAGCGGTCTAAGGCCACCTCCTCCCCAATGCGAAGCGTCATTCCGCCGGTCGAGCGGCCCCCGGAATGACGTTTTTCTGGTATGAGAGAGCGCTCTTTGTTGTTGTCCTCTCAACCGCGGTACGCATGCCCACCTTTCCGATCGAATTCACCCATACCGTGACCGAGCGCTTCCTGCGCTATGTGGTCATCGACACCCAATCCGACCCCGCCTCTCCGACCTGCCCGTCCACCGAGAAACAGAAGGATCTCGGCCGGCTGCTGGTCAGCGAGCTCAGGGAGATCGGGATTGCCGATGCCCATCTTGACGACCATGGCTACGTCTATGCGACGATTCCGGCGACGACCGACAAGAGGGTGCCGGTCATCTGCTTCTGCTCGCACATGGACACCTCGCCCGACTGCACGGGCAAGAACGTTCGCCCGCAGGTGATCCGGAATTATCGCGGCGACGACATCGTGCTGCCGGGCGATTCGACGCAAGTGATCCGCGCCGCCGAGCATCCCGAACTCGCCGGCCAGATCGGCAACGACATCATCACCACCGACGGCACGACGTTGCTCGGCGCCGACAACAAGGCCGGCATCGCCGAGATCATGGATGCGGCGCATTTCCTGATGCGAAACCCGCAGCTCAAGCACGGCACCATCAGGATCCTGTTCACGCCCGACGAGGAAATCGGCCGCGGCGTGGACAAGGTCGACATCAAGAAGCTGGGCGCCGATTTCGCCTATACGATGGACGGCGAAAGCGCAGGCCATATCGAGGACGAGACCTTTTCCGCCGACGGCGCCACCGTGACCATCCAGGGCGTCAGCACCCATCCAGGATTTGCCAAGGGCAAGATGGAGCATGCGATCAAGATCGCGGCCGCCATCGTCGACCGCCTGCCCAAGACCACCTGCTCGCCGGAAACCACCGCGGGCATGGAAGGTTTCCTGCATCCGGTCGGCATTTCCGGCGCGCTCGAAGAGACGACGCTCGGCCTCATCGTCCGCGATTTCACGGAAGCCGGCCTGAAGGAGAAAGAGACCCTCCTCGACAACATCGTCCGGGACGTGATGAAGGGTTTTCCGCGCTCGACCTACCGGCTCGATATCAAGCCGCAATACCGCAACATGAAAGAGGTCATCGACCGCCACCCCGAGACCATGACCCATGCCATGGAGGCGATCCGCCGCGCCGGCCTCGAGCCGGTCAGGGGTTCCATCCGCGGCGGCACCGACGGCTCGCGGCTGTCGTTCATGGGACTGCCCTGTCCCAATATCTTCGCCGGCGAACACGCATTCCATTCAAGGCTGGAATGGGTCAGCGTCCAGGACATGGAAAAGGCGATGCAGACCATCGTTCACCTTGCGATGATCTGGGAGGAACGGGCGTGACATAGCGGCTTCGGAACAGGAGCGCGCCCGCCGCGACGTCTCATCGATGGCGGCATCGCCCATGAAGCGCCACGCACCGGACAACCAAAGGCCATAAGCCCATCGCAACACTGCCTGCGATGTTGTCGTCAGGTCCCAGTTCTCGCATCCGCGAAGTCGTTCGTTCCGCAGGCGTCTCACTGCTGATCACGCTGGCGACGCTGGTCGCCACTGAAATTCTGCTGCGTGTCGCCGACTTCAGAATCCTGCGTCAGGACGCCAGCGAGAGATCGCTCGCCTACGGCTATGATCGCGAACTCGGCTGGGCGCCTACGCCCAATTCGGCTTCGACTGTCACGACCGCCAGGACCATCCACGCGCAGCATAACAGCCTTGGCTTTCGTGACATCGAGTTCAAGCCGGACGGTCGGCCGGTGATGCTGTTCGTTGGCGACTCCTTCGTCTGGGGCGTCGATGCCGAAGCAAGCGAGCGATTTACCGACATCTTGCGGAGCAAGCTGCCGGGGTTTCAAACCGTGAATGCCGGCGTCTCCGGCTATGGGACGGATCAGGAATATCTGTGGCTGCAGAGAATCTGGGCCAGCGTGCGCCCTTCGGTCGTCGTGTTGTTTTTCTGCACCGACAATGACCGCCTGGATAACACCTCGAACCTCCGCTACGACCGCTATCGCAAGCCCTATTTCGTCACCGGACCCGACGGCGCGCTCGTCGTCAAGGGCCAGCCGGTTCCAAGATCGCTTCAGCTCATGATCAAGGATACTTGGCTGGTACGCCATGTCTGGCTCGCACGGGTCGCAGCGCTCGCCTACGCCGAGATTTCGTCACCCGGGTTCAGCCTCCCCGACCCCACCGAGCGCCTGATCTCAAAGATCCGCGATTTCGTCGGCGCGCATGACGCGAAGCTGCTGGTCGCGATGCAATCCACCGACGACCGTATGGTCTCGCATCTCAGATCCGAAGCAATCCCCTTCGTCACCCTCGATGGCGCGGCGGCTTTCGGCGTCCAATATGGGTCGCATTTCACGCCTGAGGGGCATGAATTTGCCGCGCGGCGTATTCTCGATCTGCTCAACGCGACCGTTCGAGTCGCGCAGAACCAGACTGTACGGACGGAAAACGGAGAAGCGACGACGGTCGGCGCCGCTCGCTGAAATTATTGGCGAACGACACCATCGGGGCGCCGCGCCCGTCAGGAGGCGCGCGCGGTCACGATCCAGATCGAAGCGGGAAGCGGCACGCTCTCACCGCGGAGGAACGGAACAAGCGCTTCGCGTATCGAATCCTTCGCGGCCGCACGCACCTCCTCCGGATATCCCTCCAGCGCTCGGCTTGCCGGGCCGATGTTCAGCGCGCCCTCGATCGCGGCATCGAGCCCGCGTCCGATCGCGATGTCGAGCGACAGTGCGGTCGATTCCATTGCAATGTCGGAAAATCCGGCTTCGCCGAGGATCCGGTGCACACGCTCTTCCGAGGCGAAGGCAAACGGACCCGGGTCTTCCGGCTCCGGCCGCGGCAATTTCGGCACGTGCTGGTAGACCGCCTGCAGCGGCGTCATCATCCAGGGATTGTCGCGCGGTTCGCGCCAGCAGGCAAATGCCACGCGGCCGGACGGGCGCAACGCACGGCGCAGATTGGTAAAAGAGGCGACAGGGTCGGCGAAGAACATCACGCCGAAACGCGAAACCAGAAGATCGAAGCTTGCAGGATCGAAGGGATAGACGGTCGCGTCCGCCAACGCGAAATCGAGCGGCAGCCCTTGCGGGGCGATCTGCCGCGCCCGTGCGAGCATCGGCGCGGAAATATCGATGCCGAAGACGAAGCCGTCCGGCCCCACACGCTGCGCGAGCGCGATCGACGTCGCGCCGCAACCGCAGCCGACATCGAGGATGCGCTCGCCTGGTCTGGCGCCTGTCCGGTCGAGCAGGACCTCTGAGACGGGCGCGAGCAGGATATCCTGCACCGGCTGCCGCTCGGTCCAATGCTGACCGGCCGGCCCGTTCCAGAAGGCAATCTGATCGGCGTTCCGCGCGTGGCCTGCTGGCGTGTTCATGAGAATGATCCTGGAGCATGATGCGGACCCGAAACGTCAGCCCGAACCCGAAGGTCATGGGAAACCTATCTGCCCGGCCTTGGCAAGACCCGCATCGGCAAGCCGTAAGCAGGCCGCAAGGTGATCTTCTGCAGCGGCCAGACCTCGGCGTCGGGGACAAGCTGCATGTCAAATCGCTGCACCAGGCTGGCGAGCACGATGGTGGCTTCCTGCAGGGCGAATGACGAACCGATGCAGATCCGCGGCCCTGCCCCGAACGGCAGATAGACGAAGCGGGCGACCTTCTTTCGCGCCTCCGGCAGGAATCGCGCGGGATCAAACAGATCAGGCTGGTCCCAAAGCCTCTGGTGGCGATGCAGCACATAGGGCGCGATCACGATCAGGGATCGCGGCCGGACCACGTACGGCCCCAGCCGGTCGGCTTGTTCGGTCATCCGGCTCAGCGCCGCGATCGGCGGATAGAGGCGCAAACCTTCCTCGACGACGGCCCGGGTTACAATGAGCCGCTCGGCAAGACCGTTTCGCGGCCTAGCCAGTTCGCGGTCTGCCTCCTCGCGCACGCGCGCCAGCCAGTCGGGCGCCCGGGACAAGAGGAAGACCGACCAGGCGAGCGTATTGGCGGTGGTCTCGTGTCCCGCCGATAGAAAGGTCAGGATGTTCGACCGCACTTCGGCAAGGCTCATGGGTCGTCCCGTCGAGGGATCGAGTGCACGCAACAGGAGGCTCAGAAGATCGTTTGGCGCTTTCTCATCGGCGCAGTCTTGCAGTCGCAGACGTCGGGTCTCGATGATCTGGTCAATGACGCCTTCGAAATAGGCCAGCGTCTTTCTGAGCCGCCGCAGACCCGGCCGCGGCACGAATTGGGGCACGCCGAATAGATCGAGCGCCCCGATACGCCCGATGGTTGCGAAGTAAGCGTTCATGGCATCGCGAAACTCGTCGAGATCGCCGCCGATGCCGTCGGAGAAAATTGTCAGCGCCAGCACATTCAGCGTCAGCAGCGTCAATTCCGCGGCAACGTCGAGCGTGCCGCACGGCATCAGGCTTCTCCACCTCTCGCTCAGAACATCGACGGCCGACAGCATGGCGTCGGTCAGCGTCGTCACGGTCCGCCGCGCGAATAGCGGTGCCAGCGTCCTTCGTTGGGTCTCCCACCGCTCGCCCTCCACGCTCAGAAGCCCGTCGCCAAGGCCGGTCGCAAGGATGCGGCGCTGGATCGGGTCTTTTCGGTAGTTTGCGGCGTTGTCGACCAGAACGTGTTTGATGGCCGCGGGATCGTGAACCAGGAAGGCGTCCGCGAACGGCAGTTTGACGCTTGCGATCGGCTCCCTGAAGTAGTCGGCGCTCCAGCATTCCAGCGGATTTCGCCTCAACGTCGAGAGCAGCTTGAACAGCCCGAGCCGGGTTGCCGGCGGATCGGGAGCCGGAGGACGGTATGCGATGGTCCGACCGACATCTAAAGCCAGTGACATGTGAAGACGCGCCCCTGCCAGGACATCACGGCAGAACGCGGAGCCGCCTACGAAAGTTCCCGATGGGGAACTGTCGCTGCCGGGGGTCCCGCGGGAAGGAGCGGCGCGAGCGGGCGGGCGGGAAAAGCTGCAGGGGAGCTCTGCGGTTCTGAAATACCGTTACGGGAAAAGCACATCTAACTTGATAAGTTATCTAAACATGCAATCCGGGGGTTACGTTACCCCGTCATGCAGTCAGAGTAAGATGGCAAGCTGGTTGCGATCGCGCGTGTGGGCGGGAGGATCGTCGGGTCCGTTCGCTGCACCGCCGACCGTCCCCGCTTGTCCAGTCAGCTCAGTTCAATCGGCGAGACCCAGATGAAGACAGTTGTGACCGCTTTCTGGATGATCGTGATGTTGGTCGCGACGGCCAACGCGCAGACCATGATCATCGGACCCAACAATCGCGAGACGGCATTCGGGACCGATCCCGTCATTCACATCAACAGCCTGTTCAGAACCGCTGTCACCCTCAGGGAGGGACAAATCGTCCCGGACGGAACAACTTTGGAAGCGGCGCGCCGCGAGCTCTACCAAATGACCGAGAACGAATGTCAGACGCTCGCGCAGATCTACAAGGCCGAATGTCGGCTCAGCTCCGTCACCATCAATGGCATACTGCCGGCCCCGAACCAGCAGCCACAAACGACAGTGACGGCCAATGCCAGTTACGAACTGCGGCCGAGGGGCGGACGGTAGCGCAAACCTGAGGATGATTGGCTACCGGCGCTGATCCGGTGTCGGCTGAGCAACCGATTCAAAATGGTGGGCGGCTACGGATTCGAACCGCAGACCCTCTCGGTGTAAACGAGATGCTCTAACCAGCTGAGCTAGCCGCCCGTCGGCGCCTGTTTAGCCTTGCGGCGCCCCCCTGCGCAAGCCAGAGGTTTGTCGCGCTTTAGTCCGACGGCCGCCCAGGCAATTGTACCACATCGGTGATCCATGGCACGGCCGACCGGCACCAGATTTGTCGCATCGGCTTGAGGCGGTCGCGCTGGCGGATACTGCCCCAGCGAATGCCCCAATCCCCAGGGCCCCCATCGCCGCTCGTGAACAGCGGCGACCCGCACTCCGCACAGAAATGCTGATAGCGCCTGCGGCCGTTGTCGCCGGTCTTGGCGTAGATCTTTGCCGGCCTCCCGGTCATGCGGATCTGATCGCCGGCGCAGATCACGGTGACCCGATAGGGCGAGCCCGTCAGTGTCTGGCAATCGGTGCAGTGACAGATCGAAACGGCCTGCGGATCGATCTCGGCCTCATAGCTGACGAGGCCACAATGGCATCGACCGTCGATCTGCATCGGCTTCCTCCAAAAAAAACGGCGCCCGAAGGCGCCGTCTTACCATTCTTTGCGGGACAAGCCGATCAGTGCGCGGTCAGGCCGCCGCTTGCTTCCTCGCCGTCCTCGGTCTTGACCGCCGGGACCTTGGTATCCTCTTCCCAGACGATCGGCACCGGCTTACGCACCAGCGCTCGCCCGACGACGTCGTCGAGCCGGGCCACAGGAATGATATCCATGCCGCCCTTGATCGCATCGGAAATCTCCGTGAGATCCTTGGCGTTGTCCTCGGGGATCAGCACCGTCTTGATGCCGCCGCGTGCAGCCGCAAGCAGCTTCTCCTTCAGACCGCCAATCGGCAACACCCGTCCGCGCAGCGTGATCTCGCCGGTCATCGCGACATCATGGCGGACCGGGATGCCGGTCATGACCGAGATGATCGCGGTGGCCATTGCCACGCCCGCTGATGGCCCGTCCTTGGGGGTCGCCCCCTCCGGAACATGGACGTGGATGTCACGCCGGTCGAACAGCGGCGGCTCGATGCCATAGACGATCGCCCGCGAGCGGACATAGGACGCCGCCGCCGAGATCGATTCCTTCATGACGTCGCGCAAATTGCCGGTGACCGTCATCTTGCCCTTGCCGGGCATCATGACGCCTTCGATGGTGAGCAGCTCGCCACCGACATCGGTCCAGGCAAGCCCGGTAACGATACCGATCTGGTCGTCGCTCTCGATCTCGCCGAAGCGGAATTTCGGCACGCCGAGGAACTCTTCGAGGTTCTTCTCGGTGACCTTGACCGACTTCTTCTTGGAGATCATCAGCTCCTTCACCGCCTTGCGGGCGAGTGTCGAAAGCTCACGCTCCAGATTGCGCACGCCCGCTTCGCGGGTATAGCGCCGGATCATCAGCAGCAGCGCATCGTCGTCGATCGACCATTCCTTGGAATCGAGCCCGTGCTTGGTGAGCGCGTTCGGGATCAGATGCTTGCGCGCGATCTCGACCTTCTCGTTCTCGGTGTAACCCGCGATCCGGATGATCTCCATGCGGTCCATCAGCGGCCCCGGAATATTCAGCGTATTCGCGGTCGTGATGAACATCACGCTGGACAGATCGTAATCGACCTCGAGATAATGGTCGTTGAAGGTCGAGTTCTGTTCGGGATCGAGCACCTCGAGCAGCGCCGATGACGGATCGCCGCGGAAGTCGGACCCCATCTTGTCGATCTCGTCGAGCAGGAACAGCGGATTGGAGGTCTTGGCCTTCCGCATCGACTGGATGATCTTGCCGGGCATCGAACCGATGTAGGTCCGGCGGTGACCGCGGATCTCCGCCTCGTCGCGCACGCCGCCGAGCGAGACCCGCACGAATTCGCGTCCCGTCGCCCTCGCGATCGACTTGCCGAGCGAGGTCTTGCCGACGCCGGGAGGACCGACCAGGCACAGGATCGGCCCAGTCAGCTTGTTGGCGCGCGACTGCACGGCGAGGTACTCGACGATGCGCTCCTTGACCTTATCAAGCCCATAGTGGTCGGCATCCAGCACCGCTTGCGCGGCCTCCAGATCCTTCTTGACCTTGGACTTCTTGTTCCAAGGGATCGACAACAGCCAATCGAGATAGTTGCGCACGACGGTCGCTTCCGCGGACATCGGCGACATCTGGCGCAGCTTCTTCAATTCGTGCTGTGCCTTCTCCCGCGCTTCCTTGGAAAGCCTGGTCTTGGCGATCTTCTCCTCGAGATCGGCGAGTTCGTCGCGACCGTCCTCGTCGCCGAGCTCCTTCTGGATCGCCTTCATCTGCTCGTTGAGGTAATACTCGCGCTGGGTCTTCTCCATCTGGCGCTTGACGCGCGAGCGGATGCGCTTCTCGACCTGCAACACGGAGATCTCGCTCTCCATCAGCCCGAGCACCTTCTCCAGGCGCTGGGTCACCGACAACGTCTCCAGGATGCCCTGACGATCGGAGATCTTCACCGCAAGATGCGAGGCGACCGTGTCGGCAAGCTTGCCGAAATCGGTGATCGCCTGAACCACGCCGACGACTTCGGCGGAGATTTTCTTGTTCAGCTTCACATAGCTCTCGAAGTCCGACACCACGGAGCGTGCGAGCGCTTCGGCTTCGACCGACTTTGCATCGGTATCGGCGAGCGCCACGGCGGCGGCTTCGTAATATTCGGAGCGGTCGGCATATTTCTGAACGTGCGCGCGCTCGAGCCCTTCCACCAGCACCTTCACGGTGCCGTCAGGCAGCTTGAGCAGCTGCAGCACGCTGGCAAGCGTCCCGGTTTCATAGATTGAGTTCGGAGCCGGATCGTCGTCAGATGCGTTCTTCTGCGTCGCAAGCAGAACCAGCGCGTCGTTCTTCATCACCTCTTCCAGCGCGCGAATCGATTTCTCGCGGCCGACGAACAGAGGCACGATGTTGTGCGGAAAGACGACAATATCGCGCAGCGGCAGCACCGGATAGGAACTGCTGACGCCATATGGGATAGATGGCCGGGGTTTCGGTGTCGTCATGGCCTTGTCCTTCTTGTTGTGCCCCCTTGCACGCAGCCCGCGATTTTGCGCAACCGCCACAAGGTGCCGAGTTGATCGTGATATCGGCCGGCCGCAGCCAACGGCGGGCGTCTATCGGATCGTTTGTTGGGGCGAATCTGGTTTGAGGTCGTCATCGCCGACAACATTAGGTGGCTATCGACCCGGGGGGTGTCAAGTGTCGGAAAAGCCGGCCAATTCTGACCGATTGCGGCAGACGGCCGCCAACAGTTGCGGCCGCGGAAAATGTCTCCACGCGCCGCCTGCGCAATTGATCCGAGCGCGCCGGCGCGATCAGGCGCTGGCGCTGCTCTCGACCGCGCGATCGGAACGATCCGCGTAGATGTAGAGCGGGCGCGCGGTGCCCTCGACCACTTCACGCGAGATCACGACCTCCTCGACGCCTTCCAGACCCGGCAAGTCGAACATGGTCTCGAGCAGGATGCTTTCGAGGATCGACCGCAGCCCGCGGGCGCCGGTCTTGCGCTCGATCGCCCTGCGGGCGACGGCGCCCAGCGCCTCGTCGGCAAATGTCAGCTCGATGTTCTCCATCTCGAACAGCCGCTGGTACTGCTTGACCAGCGCGTTCTTCGGATCGGTCAGGATCTTCTTCAGCGAGACCTCGTCAAGGTCCTCCAGCGTCGCGACCACCGGCAGGCGGCCGACGAATTCGGGGATCAGACCGTATTTCAGCAGATCCTCAGGCTCGACGTGACGGAAGATTTCGCCGGTGCGGCGATCTTCCGGCGCCAACACCTGTGCGGCGAAGCCGATCGAGGTCGATCGGCCGCGCGCGGAAATGATCTTCTCCAGACCCGAGAATGCGCCACCGCAGATGAACAGGATGTTGGTGGTATCCACCTGCAGGAATTCCTGCTGCGGATGCTTGCGGCCGCCCTGCGGCGGCACCGAAGCCACCGTACCTTCCATGATCTTCAGCAGCGCCTGTTGCACGCCCTCGCCCGAAACGTCGCGGGTGATCGAGGGGTTGTCGGATTTGCGGCTGATCTTGTCGATTTCGTCGATATAGACGATGCCGCGCTGCGCACGCTCGACATTGTAGTCGGCCGACTGCAACAGCTTCAGGATGATGTTTTCGACGTCCTCGCCGACATAGCCGGCCTCGGTGAGCGTCGTGGCGTCCGCCATGGTGAAGGGCACGTCGAGAATTCGCGCCAGCGTCTGCGCCAGCAACGTCTTGCCGGAACCAGTCGGGCCGATCAGCAGGATGTTCGACTTCGCGAGTTCGACGTCGTTGTGCTTGGTCTGATGGTTGAGTCGCTTGTAGTGATTGTGGACCGCGACCGACAGCACCTTCTTGGCGTGGTTCTGCCCGATCACATAGTCGTCGAGGACCTTGCAGATTTCCTTCGGCGTCGGGATGCCGTCGCGCGATTTCACCAGCGAGGACTTGTTCTCCTCGCGGATGATGTCCATGCACAGTTCCACGCATTCGTCGCAGATGAAAACGGTGGGACCCGCGATCAGTTTGCGGACTTCGTGCTGGCTCTTGCCGCAGAACGAGCAATAAAGTGTATTCTTCGAGTCGCTCGTGCCGACCTTACTCATTCCTGTCTCCGTCCGCGGTCCAACCTCGTCCGCTCTGTCGCTCCATTCCGGCACGCAATGGCGCCGACCTGTGAATGGAGCAAATTCCGTACCAACGACCTCTCAGCCTTGATCCCCTCCCGAATCTCGGCTCACCCGAATCCCCCGATGATCTTATCCCATCCTCAGTAGCCAATCATGCTGACAGCCGACTATCAAGAATTCGCTAACCGCGAGACGCGTCTTACCCCCGTGACAATACCGTGATTTGCGGATTTGGCACGGATAAAGCTGCCGAAATCGGCCAGGCGTTGCCCGATTGTCACGTTCCCCACCGTGAGCACGAAACCAGAACTTTTCGTCTGGCGGAAACTTGGCGCACCCTCCGAGGGTAACCGCTTCTTCCCTGGCAGCCCGCAGTCCGTATGTCACGACGCCTTGGCGGCCTGGACGTCTTCAGGACGCTTCTCGATGACCTTGTCGACGATCCCGAAGTCACGGGCCATCTCGGCAGTGAGAAACTTGTCACGCTCCAGCGCGTCCTCGATCGCCTTGTAGGTCTGGCCCGTGTGCTTGACGTAGATCTCGTTGAGCCGCTTCTTCAAGTTCAGGATTTCCTGCGCGTGCAGCATGATGTCGGTGGCCTGCCCCTGGAAGCCGCCGGAGGGCTGGTGCACCATGATGCGCGAATTCGGCAGCGAGAAGCGCATCTCCTTCTCGCCCGCGGCCAGCAGCAGCGAGCCCATCGAGGCCGCCTGGCCCGTGCACAGCGTCGAGACCGCCGGACGGATGAACTGCATGGTGTCGTAGATCGCAAGACCCGATGTCACCACGCCGCCGGGCGAGTTGATGTACATCGAGATTTCCTTCTTAGGATTGTCGGCTTCGAGAAACAGCAGCTGCGCGACGACCAGCGTCGACATGTTGTCCTCGACCGGCCCGGTCACGAAGATGATGCGCTCCTTCAGAAGGCGCGAGAAGATGTCGTAGGCGCGCTCGCCGCGATTGGTCTGTTCGACCACCATCGGCACGAGGTTCATATAGGTTTCGACCGGATCGCGCATGAGTCACCCAAGGGTTGGCGAAAGACGAACATCCATCGGCAACGCAGAACCGGGCAGGAATTTGCCGGATGCCGACGCACGTCCCGTGATGCAGGACTTCAAGGACAGGGTTCACAGATATGAGCCAATTTCCCAGCGACAAGACCGGGCAAAAGGGGAGGTCGTGCGGGCCAGTTGAAGCCGATTCGCGTGCCGGCGCATAGCAACGGATGCCGCCGTCATTCCCCTTTCGCTCCGCAACCTTAACGCCGGCTTGATCCCATTACGCCGCACCCTTCTCTGCGTCATCATCCTTGTAGAGTTCCTCGCGCGAAACCTTCTTCTCGGAGACATTGGCGAGCTCGAGAATGAAATCGACCACCTTGTCCTCATAGATCGGTGCACGAAGCTGGGCGAGCGCGTTGGCGTTGTTGCGATAATAGTCCCAGACTTCCTTTTCCCGTCCGGGCATCTGGCGCGCGCGCTCAATCACGGCGCGGCTGACCTCGTCGTCGGTCACGGTGATCTTGTTCTTCTCGCCGATCTCCGACAACACCAGACCGAGCCGCACCCTGCGGTCGGCAATCGTGCGATACTCGCCCTTGGCAGCCTCTTCGGTCGTGTTCTCGTCGGCGAAGGTCTTGCTGCTGGAGTCCATCTCGGCCTTGATCGAGTTCCACATCAGATTGAACTCTTCGTCGATCAGCGAGGATGGCGCCTCGAAGCGGTGCGTCTCGTCGAGACGATCAAGCAGCGCCCGCTTGACGCGCTGGCGCGTCGTACCGGCGAACTCAGCCGCCAGTCGATCGCGCGCGGCCTGCTTGAGCTTGTCGAGCGATTCAAGGCCCAGCGTCTTGGCGAACTCGTCGTCGATCACGGTCGCCTGCGGCGCTTCGATGGAGGTCGCCGTGGTTTCGAACTCGGCCGGCTGGCCGGCCAGCTTCTCGCTGGCATAATTCTTCGGGAACGACACCTTCAACGTTTTAGTCTCGCCGGCAGCGATCCCGATCAGTTGTTCCTCGAATCCGGGAATGAAGGTGTTTGAACCGATCACCACCTGGATGTTCTCGCCGGTGCCGCCGTCGAATGGCGTGCCGTCGATGGTGCCCTTGAAGCTGACCGTGACGCGGTCGCCTGATTCGGCTTTGGCGCCCTCGTCCTTCGCAGCGTAAGAGCGGTTCTGATCCGCGATCCGCTTGATTGCTTCGTCGACATCGGCCTCGGTCACTTCGGCGACCGGCTTCTCGACCGTGAAGCTCTTGAAATCGGCGAGCTGGATCGCGGGCACCACCTCGATCGTCACCGTGTAGGTGAGATCGGATTTCCCGGCCAGGATCTGCTCGACCTCCGTCTGCTCGGTCGGCATGGTGATCTTGGGCTCGGTCGCAAGCCGAAAGCCGCGCTCGGTGAAGATCTGCGAATTAGTGTCGCGGATGGTCTGGTCGATGGTCTCGGCCATGACCGAACGGCCGTAGACCTTCTTGAGATGGCTGACCGGCACCTTGCCGGGACGAAAGCCGTTGAGACGCACTTTGTCCTTCAGATCGACCAGCCGCGCGCCAGCCTTGGCGTCGAGGTCCGAGGCGGGGACGTTGACCTTGAATTCGTGCTTCAATCCCTCGGAGAGGGTTTCTGTGACCTGCATGGCGCTCAATCTTCTTCCGCTTGGGCGGGCCTCTTGGCCCAAATCAAAACATTGTCCTTGTGGTCGGAAGATCCGATCCCGTCAGGGACGCGGCTCCTCCGTTCATTCTCCTGCAAACGCTGCAAGCGCTTGGTGCGGGCGGAGGGACTCGAACCCCCACAACTTTCGTCACTGGAACCTAAATCCAGCGCGTCTACCAGTTCCGCCACGCCCGCTGATAGCATCAAAAGTCCGGCCGCAATGCCCGAGCGTGATGCCGAAAGTGAGCAGCGGTTTTCGGGTGACCATCATGCTCCAAATCATTGGAATCGAACGTGTTCGTGATCTGGATGAGCTTCATCCAAATCATGAACACGTTCGTTGCGGCGCGGCTTATAACATGAGCCCATTGGTTCGCAGCAAGAAAATACTCGCATCCCGCCCGGTAAATCGGCGCCACCGACAAGGCTAAAATGGTCCATATCGCCCATATGGCAAGGCCCCCATTTCTCCCCGATCGGCGCGACATCCTGGCCGGGCTGTGCGCGATGTCCCTTATGCCGCTGACATTTTGCGCCGCGGGAGCGCAGGCTCCCCAACGGCTCGCCTTGCGGGCAAAGGTCGATGAGGTCGCGCTGGGCCCCGGGCCGACGCACAGGTCGCGGACGCCGGTCTGGGCGCTGCAGGGCCCGGTTGCTGTGCTTCGCTACAAGCGCGGCGACCTGCTCGACATCGCACTGCAGAATGAACTACCCGCGCCGGTGGTGCTCAGCATCCGCGGTATTGACGGTTTGGCAGCCAACGAGCCGCTCACTGCCACGCTTCCGCTCGCTCCGGGCACGCGCGCGAACCTGTCGGTCCCGCTGCGCCACGCTGGAACCTACCTTTGCGACCTGTGGTTGGCGGATGACGCGGTGACGCCCCCCACTCACCCGCTGCCCCTGATCGTCGAAGAGACTGAACCCGTCCCAACCGATCGTGACGATGTGTTTTTGATTGAGGCGTGGCGCCTCCACGCAGATGGAACGCCAATCGCCTCGGGGACTGACCCAAGAGATGCCGCGACTCTTCATACGATTAACGGCGAGTTTTCACTCGATATGCGCGGAATTCCGATCCGCGCCAATCAACGCCTCAGGTTTCGCTATATCAACGCCAGTCAACGAGGCATCGTCGCGGTCAAGTTGGAGGGGCTCGACCTTCGCGTCATGGCCATTGATGGCCAGCCGGCCGAGCCTTTCCTGGCCCGCAACGGCGCGTTGGTGCTGGCCCCCGGAACCCGTGTGGATGCATTGGTCGACGTTACCGGGCCACCGGGACTAGCATTCTCGATGTTCCTGCATGACGGGAAGCAGACGCGCTTATTCGCACAGTGGATGATCTCCGACGAACCACCGCTCCGCCCTGCACCGCTGCCGCCGAGCCCTGCATTGCCCTCCAACGGCCTACCGGAAAAGCTTGATCTGAAGGATGCGCTGCGGGTCGATCTTCCGCTCACCGGATCCGAATGGGCGACGCCGGCGAGCTTTGCGATCGCCGCTCCGCCCGTTTTCCACACAAAAACCGGACGAACAGTCGTTCTGGCCGTCACCAATCGCACGAGTACGGCAACGACGTTCCACCTCCACGGGCATCATTTCCGGCTGCTCGACCGGTTGGATGATGGCTGGAAGCCGTTCTGGCTGGATACGCTCGCAGTCGAGCCCGGACAAACCCAACGCATCGCGTTCCTGGCCGAATATGCCGGACGTTGGCTGATCGAATCCGTCGCGACCGATTGGTCGGCGCCGCGGTTGGTGCGATGGTATGGTGTAGCCTGAGGAGACAAACATGAGCCTGACCACGCCCGCCATACGCAGCGTCAAGGCCCGCGCCGTCGTCACGCCGCTGAAGCGGCCGGTGAAGAACGCTTTCGGGGTGTTTGTGTCGGCGCCCTTGGTCCTGATCGATGTCGCGACCGATCTCGGTGTGACCGGGCGCGCCTACATCTTCGCCTATACCACCCTGACCTTGAAACCGCTGGTGCATCTGATCGACGAGATCGGCCGCGATCTCATCGGCAAGGCGATCGTGCCCTTCGACCTGATGGCCGTGATGGACGCCAAATTCCGTCTGCTCGGCTGGCAAGGCCTGGTCGGCATGGCGGTGTCCGGCCTCGACATGGCCTTCTGGGATGCGCTCGGCCAGGTCAAAGGCAAGCCGGTCGTCGAACTGCTGGGCGGATCGCCGCGGCCGATTGCCGCCTATGACAGCTACGGTGCAGTCGACCCGAGCGCCGACGAAAAGGATCTGCGTCGCTCGATCGAACGGGGCTTTCGCGGCATCAAGATCAAGGGCGGCGACAGCGATGCGGCCAAGGACGAGCAGGTGGTGAAGGGCGTGCGCGCCCTGCTCGGCCCCGACATCGCGCTGATGATCGACTTCAACCAGTCGCTCGATCCCGCGGAGGCAACCCGCCGCATTGCGCGGCTTGCGCCGTACGACTTGCATTGGGTCGAGGAGCCGGTCGCTCAGGAAAACCTGCAGGGACACGCCAAAGTGCGCGAAAGCTCGCCGATCCCGATTCAGGCCGGCGAGAACTGGTGGTTTCCGCGCGGCTTTGCCGAGGCAATCGCGGTCGGCGCCAGTGACTACATCATGCCGGATCTGATGAAGGTCGGCGGCGTCACCGGCTGGCTCCGCGTCGCGGGCCAGGCCGAGGCCGCGTCCATTCCGATGTCGAGCCATCTGTTTGCGGAGGCAAGCGCGCACATGCTCGCCGTGACACCGACCGCACACTGGCTGGAAGTGCTGGATTTCGCCGGCGCCCTCCTCACCCATCCAATCGACATCATCGATGGCACGCTGACCGCGCGGGGACCCGGACTCGGGCTCGAATGGGACGAGGCGGCGGTCGCAAAATACCTCGTTCAATGATCCGCGATTGACGCGCGCCTCCAAAGATAAATGCCAGCGAGTTCGAGCTGCTTAAGCATCACGTTTTGGTCCGAAGCGTTAGCGTCATGCGATCCAGGATCTACTCTCAGGGCCTCAATAATCGATTCCGAACTCGTCATAGAGGCGCCGATGCACTGCGGGCAGCACTTCCGGCAGGTCCTCGGCGATCAGCCCGGGCCCGGCCTCGCGGCCGGCATCGCCATGCATCCATACGCCCATGCTCGCGGCCTCGAAGGCCGGCACGCCCTGCGCCAGGAGGCCGGCGATGATGCCCGCAAGCACGTCGCCGGATCCGGCGGTGGCAAGCCATGGCGGCGCGTTGGCGGCGATCGCGGCGCGCCCGTCGGGCGAGGCCACCGTGGTGTCGGGTCCCTTCAAGAGCACGACGGCGCCGGAACGTTCGGCGGCGGCCCGCGCCCGTTCCAGCTTGGAGCGGCCGGGATGCTTGTTGCTGATGTCGCTGAACAGCCGCGGAAACTCCCCTTCATGCGGAGTCAGCACCACCTGCGGATCCGGCGCTGCCCTGATTGCTTCAAACAGCCGATCCGGCCCATCCGCAAAGCTCGTCAGCGCGTCCGCGTCGAGCACGAGATGGCGGTGCGCAGCCAGGGCGGTGTGGACGAAATCACGGGTCCGCTCACCCGTACCGGCGCCGGGCCCGATCACGCAAGCGTTGAAGCGCCTGTCGGCGAGCTGTTCGGCAAACTCGACCGCGGTGTCGACGGCACGCACCATCACCGCGGTCAGCGCGGCGGCGTTGACGGCGAGCGCGTTTCGAGGCGTGGCGAGCGTGACAAGGCCCGCACCGGCCCGCAACGACCCGCGCGCCGCCATCCGCGCCGCTCCGGTCGATGCGACATCGCCTGAGACGACGAGCACATGGCCGCGGGCAAATTTGTGACCGTCGATCCCCGGCACCGGAAATGATCTGCGCCAGAACTGCGGCGTGTTCTGGAAGGTCTGGGGACGGATTTCCGCCAAAACCCTTGCGTCGATCCCGATATCGGCGAGCCGGACCCGGCCGCAATGCAGGCGGGCCGGCAGCAGGAGATGGGCCGGCTTCTTGCGGAAGAAGGTGACGGTTTCGGTCGCGCGCACAGCGATCCCCATGATGGCTGCGGTAGTGCCATTGACGCCGCTCGGCAGATCCACCGCCAACACCGGGGCGCCGGTGGCGTTGATCGCCGCGATCATCTCATGAGCTTCGCCCTGGACGGGGCGGCTGAGGCCGGCGCCGAACAGCGCGTCGACAATCAGCGCCGGCTTGCCGATCGCCTGCGGGTTGAAGGGGAGGATCGGATATTTCCATCCACGCGCGGCCGACGCCGCATCCCCCTGCAGCGTCTCGCGCTCGCACATCAGGATCACGGAGACGTCGCGGCCCTGCGCGGCAAGCTCCACCGCCGCCACGAAACCATCGCCGCCATTGTTGCCGGGACCGCAGACCACCAGCACCGGCCCCTCCTCTACGAGGTCGGTCGCCGCTTCGGCAACCGCTTGCCCGGCGCTCAGCATCAAGGCAAAGCCCGGGGTGCCCGCGGCGATGGTCAGCCGATCGGCCCGCTCCATCTCGGCCGTAGTCAGAACCTCCATGCCATGTCATCCCTGTCCTGGACGTGCCTATCGGGGCGCCGGTTTCACAAAATTCGGCAACAAGCGATAGCGACAAACGACAAATTCAATATCCCGTGTCACCGATATTGAAGCTGCTCCGCCGCAGGCTGCCACTTTCTCCCCAGGAACCCCAAATCCCAAATGCAGCACGAACGCCGCGCCCGTGCGATCCGTAGAATGGCAGACGCGGCAACGGCAAATTGGGCAGGCGCGCCAAATCGGTGGCATCCGGCCGCCCTTTCAAGAGGCATTCCGTCCGGCCCTTTGAACTGCTTTCCCGAAAATTTGCACATTAATTGCACCATTTGCTCATTTTGCAGGCTAAGCTATTCTGGGCCGGGGCGGCAAACGTTGGCTTGAATGCGTGGTAAATGAGTGAAAACATTCCGCCATAGGGGCTCGTCGGCGACTTGGCATAGACCCTGCTTTTGAGGAGGCGCTCCATTGCATTGGTGCCAGCGGGTCGTGCAGACGGTGGCTGACCCTGACAATCGGGGATGGCGCGGTCCGACGACAACGGGCGGCGCGGACATCCAACCAAGTTGCAATTTTTGAATTTCGAAATGCCGGGAGGCGCTTAGTGAAGAAGATCGAGGCCATCATCAAGCCATTCAAGCTCGACGAGGTGAAAGAGGCGCTTCAGGAAGTAGGACTGCAGGGCATTACCGTCACTGAGGCCAAGGGTTTCGGCCGGCAGAAGGGACACGCCGAACTCTATCGCGGAGCCGAATACATCGTGGATTTCCTGCCCAAGGTCAAAATCGAGATCGTGATTTCTGATGAACTGGTCGAGAAGGCGATCGACGCGATCAGGCGCGCGGCCCAGACCGGGCGGATCGGCGACGGCAAGATATTCGTATCCAATATTGAGGAAGCAATTCGTATCCGAACCGGCGAATCGGGGATCGACGCCATTTAGCCGTGCTCTCCCAGGTTCAACATTCCCATCTTGTCGCGGCAACGGATCTGTGTGCGCGTGTCAAGACAGGGGCAACTCCATGACGTTTTGAGGCGGCGGGCTGGTTGAAGAACCCCATCGCCACAAGCAACTGGCGGGACGTGCCGCGGCGGATCGGTCCGCTTCGGCCGCTCCGATATTGTGTCGGACGATATTGTGTTGGACCCTCCCCAGAGCTATTGAGCATTACCCGCGGCCGGAACCGTGGCGACTTTTTAGCCAAGAGGGGTACTCATGAAGACCGCCAAAGACGTCTTGAAATCGATCAAGGATAACGACGTCAAATACGTCGACCTGCGTTTTACCGATCCGCGCGGCAAGTGGCAGCACGTAACCTTCGATGTCGGGATGATCGAAGAGGAAACGTTTGCCGAAGGTCTGATGTTCGACGGCTCCTCGATCGCCGGATGGAAGGCGATCAACGAATCCGACATGTGCCTGATGCCCGATCCGGTCACCGCGACGATCGACCCATTCTTCGCAGAGACCACCATGGTCCTGACCTGCGATGTGCTGGAGCCGACCACCGGCGAGCCCTACAACCGCGATCCCCGCGGCATCGCCAAGAAGGCCGAAGCGATGGTCAAGACCATGGGCGTCGGCGACTCCGTGTTCTTCGGACCCGAAGCCGAATTCTTCGTGTTCGACGACGTTCGCTTCTCGGCCGAGCCCTACAACACCGGCTTCCGGCTCGACTCCTCCGAACTGCCGACCAACTCCCCCACCGAATATGAAGGCGGCAATCTCGGCCATCGGATCAGGACCAAGGGCGGCTACTTCCCGGTTCCCCCGCAGGACTCGGTGCAGGACATGCGCTCGGAAATGCTCGGCGCCATGGCCAAGATGGGCGTCAAGGTCGAAAAGCATCACCACGAGGTTGCATCGGCCCAGCACGAGCTCGGCATGAAGTTCGATACCCTGACCCTGATGGCGGACCAGATGCAGATCTACAAATACTGCATCCACCAGGTCGCGCATATCTACGGCAAGACCGCGACCTTCATGCCGAAGCCGGTCTATGGCGACAATGGCTCCGGCATGCACTGCCACCAGTCGATCTGGAAGGACGGCAAGCCGGTGTTCGCCGGCAACAAATACTCCGATCTGTCCGACACCTGCCTCCAATACATCGCCGGCATCATCAAGCACGCCAAGGCGATCAATGCCTTCACCAACCCGGCCACCAATTCCTACAAGCGTCTGGTGCCGGGCTATGAGGCTCCGGTGCTGCTCGCCTATTCCGCGCGCAACCGCTCGGCCTCCTGCCGCATCCCCTACACGTCCAATCCGAAGGCTAAGCGCGTCGAGGTGCGTTTCCCCGATCCGCTGGCCAATCCCTATCTCGGCTTCGCCGCGATGCTGATGGCCGGTCTCGACGGCATCAAGAACAAGCTCGATCCGGGCCCGGCGATGGACAAGGATCTCTACGACCTGCCGAAGGAAGAGTTGAAGTCGATCCCGACGGTTTGCGGTTCGCTCCGCGAGGCGCTGGAGAATCTCGACAAGGATCGTGCGTTCCTGAAGCACGGCGGCGTGTTCGACGACGACTTCATTGACAGCTATATCGAACTGAAGATGACCGAAGTGGCGCGGTTCGAGATGACCCCGCATCCGGTCGAGTTCGACATGTACTATTCGGGCTGATCGTCTCGCGGCGCACATCCGCCGCCGATCATCATCGTCAAGCACTGCAAAGGCGCCTCTCGGGAGGCGCCTTTTTGCTTTGTCGCGCTCGATCGCCTACTCGGGCTCGGTGCTTGCCGGGTCCGTTGCTGTCTCGGCCTGGGATTGACGATTGTGTTCTTCCTGGTCGCGCAAAGGTTGCCGCGGATTCTCTCGCAGGAAGCGCTCAAGGTCCTGCAGCACCGAGTAAGGGAGCGGAATTGGATCGCCCGCGGGGTCAAGCGCCTGATCGATGCAACGGCGCACCATGCGTGCGAGGTCCGCCCTCCGATAGGGCTTGGCCAGAAGCGGGATGCTACGCCCGGCGTGGCTTTGCGGCGGGATGGCCCCGAAAGTGTTTCCGGAGGTGAACAGGACTTTGAGTGCGGGCCGCCGTTCGGCAATCTTGTCGGCCAACTGCCTGCCATTCAGGTGTCCGGGCATGACGATATCGGTGAACAGAAGATCAAAAGAAGTTCCGGCTTCGACGACCGCCAGCGCCTCGGCGGCGTCCGCAGCCGATATCACGGTGTAACCGAGGCTTTCGAGCTGGCTCGTCACATAGGTCCGCACTTCACGGTCGTCCTCGACGCACAAGATCGTCTCAGATCCGCCACGCGATTCTCCATCAGCTGCCGGCGAGGCCCGCGTTGGTTCGACGTCAGCCCTGGGGAGGAAAATCCGGAAACTGGCCCCGTTTCCTTCGTCGCTGCGGACATCGACGGTGCCGCCGGATTGTTTCGCAAAGCCGAACACCATGCTGAGCCCGAGCCCCGTGCCGGTGCCGACCTTCTTGGTTGAAAAGAACGGGTCAAAGATCCTGTCACGGATGGCTTCCGGGATGCCGGCCCCGGTATCGGCAACCTCGATAACGACATAGTCGCCCGCTTCAACCCCGCTCGCCTCCGCGTCATGCCCGCTCAAAGTGATGTTGCGTGTGGCAAATGTCAGCTCTCCGCCGGATGACATGGCGTCGCGCGCATTGATCGCGAGGTTGACCAGCGCAGAACTCAGCTGGCCGGGATCGACCAGCGCCGGCCAGACAAGATCGCTCAGGGTGGTTTGGATATTGATCTGCCTCCCGAGGGTCGGCGACAGCAATTTGACGACCTCCTCGACCAGCGTATTGACGTCGATTGCGACCGGACGCAACGGCTGCTTCCTCGCGAAGGCAAGCAGGTTTGCCGTGAGTTCAGAGGCCCGATCGGCCGCGTCGCTGATCATCTTGGCGATCGCTGCGAGCTTGGGATCTTGCTTGACGGCATCGGCAAGGATTTCGATCGTGCCGGTGATCACGGTGAGCATGTTGTTGAAGTCGTGCGCGATGCCGCCCGTCAGCTGTCCGACCGACTCCATCTTTTGCGCCTGAATCAACTGCTCTTCGGCAAGGCGTTTTTGCGTGACGTCCCTGACAAATGCGTTGATGATCTGGCGGTCTCCGCGACGCAGCGCCGTGAGCGACACTTCGACGAGGTATTCGTGGCCGTCCTTGTGCACCGTGCGGGCTTCGTATCGCATGCCGCTGGCGGCGCCGGACGTGGCCTCGCTCAGGAAACGAATCATCCCCTCCCTGTGCATGGCGCGATGCTTTTCCGGAAAAACCAGATCGATGACTTGCGCGCCCACCGCCTCGGTGCGCGTCCATCCGGTCAAGGCTTCGGCTTGCGGGCTCCAGTCGATGACGACTCCATCTTCATCGATCTGGATGAAGGCATCGAGCGCGGTCCTGATGATGGCTTGCGCCGTCTTCTCGCTGTCGACGAGCGCCTGGTGCGCCAGCCGTTGTTCGGTGACGTCGCGAAGCACCGTCACCGCTCCGCGCAGCTTGCCGAGCTCGTCGCGCAGCGGACGGGCGTTGGCCACGATATAGGCCTTCGCGGCTGGTTGTTGGGATTGCACGACGATATCGAAGTCGTCGACATTTTCGCCGCGCAACGCCCGCGCCAGCGGTGAACTCGAAATCGGCAGCGGGGTCACGGCATCGGCAAAGAAACAGACGAATTTTCTCGGTGCCGTCATGCTGTTGAAGCCAGGGGCTACGCAAAGCTGCCGCCGCGCCGCCACGTTGGCAACGACGACAATTCCGTTCTCGTCAACCACGATGACGGAGTCGCGAATGCTGTCGAGGGTGTTCTCGAGCAGTTTCTGTTTTCGTCCGAGCTGCGTCGTCATTTCGACGAATGATGCGGCGAGAATGGCGATCTCCCGGCCGCCGTTGGCAGGTATCTGTACCGGTTCGCCGCGCGACAGGCCCTGGACCGCACGGGTCATTTGCGTCAACGGCTTCGACAGTGATCGCGCAATCGCCACCGCAAGAAGCAGAGCCAGAAGCACCGCAATCGCGCCTCCGGCCAGGGCCGAACGGCTGACCGCGGAGAAACCATGGTTGAGCGCATCATATTTTGCGGCCACGAGGATTGTTATGTCGTGGCCCGCCGCCGCCATTCGCGCCGTCTGCCAGCCCACGCCGTATCGGACGTCCTCCCGATCACGCCAAATTCCGCTGCCGCCGCCTCCGGCGGCCAAGGCCTCGTCGAACTGCGGAAAATCATCCTGAATCCGCGCCGGTGCCGAGGCGATCTCGCGCCGGGGACCGGAATCGAGCAGATAGTCGCCGGCGGCATTGACGACGGCCACCCGATAGTCTCGGGCAATCTCCGCTCTGATGCGCTCGAACTTCGGTCCGAGATTGAAATCAATCACGACAATCCCGAAGGGCCGGCCATCGGGCGCCGACACTGCCATGCCGATGTGAAACAGGGAGATCGCGGAATGGCCTGGACCGCCGTCCGCGCCGGGCAGGATCGGGGAAACGTAAAGGTCCGACCGCGCCAGCGACATGGTGCGCTTGACGTAGTCGGTCTCGCCTTGCGGCCTCAATTCGTCGTCGGGGACGACGCGAGCTGCACCACCCGCTCCGCCCCGGTCGGCGCGGACCAGTTCAAGTCCGCCGTCCGCGGCGCCGATAATGCGGACCTGGGCATAATCCGGCTTGGCTCGAAGGACCGACAGGAACCGCGCCGCGATGCTTTCGCGGAGCTCGGTGTCGACTTGCGGAATGATCGGGCCGACGGTGCGCATCGCCGCCAGTTGCTGCACCGTGATGCCATTTTGGATCACCAACAAGTCCTGGCGCGCGGTGGTCAGCGCAGCCTCGAGTTCGCTCACAGCCAAAGCGGCCTTGGTGGCAAGGCGATCCAGCGCGCGCGGGATCACCGCCTCGGTCACGAAGTGGTAGGTGATCAGGCTGAGCGCGAAAGTGGTCACAACGACCAGGAACACCATCGCGAATGCAAGTCGGCCCGATAGGGTCATGAATCCCAGAGGTTTCGCAGCACGGGACGAACAGCCAGATAGGTCGCCTAGATTGGCAACCGCAGGCATTTCCGCGGCGCCCCTCCATGCGCTGGCTTGCTTAGCCGAGTTCCGCCTCTGGTTCCCCAAATCGTTTTTTCCCGTAGAATTACGGAACAAGCTCAAAATCAGCTTCCAAGCAAACACCAACTCATCGCTTCTGCGGGCATCTCTTAGAAATGCCGGGCTCGAAGGATCCCCTTTGGCGGTTCAGAAATTCTCTTCAGCGATGCGTCGGAACTTCGGATTCGGTACACCAGCAAGTCTAAATTGCCGGTGAAGTAAATCGACTCAACTACGCACGCCTGTGCGCTGTCAACGCCTCGCCGAAGGCCTCGAACAACGCGCGGTTAATGGGGTTGCGGTGCGGATCGTACTCGGCGTGCCACTGGACGCCGAGGGCAAAGGTCGGGGCATCGGCAATTCTGATCGCCTCGATGGTGCCGTCTTCCGCCACGCCTTCGACCACGACGCGCCGGCCCGGCTGGAGAATGCCCTGGCCGTGCAGTGAATTGACCCGTATCTTCTCGCGGCGCAGGATTGTTGCAAAGGCGCCGCCGGGAATCAGACTGACCTCATGGCGGTCGGCGAAGATCACCTTGGGATCGGGGTGGATTTCGCCATTCTCCAGCCGCGGCATGCGATGATTCATGCGTCCCGGCAATTCGCGAATCTCCGGATGCAGCGAGCCGCCGAAGGCAACGTTCATCTCCTGCAGGCCGCGACAGATGCCAAACAGCGGCACGCCCCGGGCCACGCAGGCTTCCGATAGCGCCAGCGCCACCGCGTCACGGTGGATGTCGTAGGGCTCGTGCTTGGGGTCCGGCTCGGTGTTGAAGCGCGTCGGGTGGACATTGGCGCGCGCCCCGGTCAGCACGATCCCGTCGACCGTATCCAGCAGCGCCGCGATATCGGTGATCTCGGGCTCGCCTGCGAACATCAGCGGCAGGGCGCCGGCGATGTCGGCCACCGCGCGAAGGTTGCGCTCGCCGACCATCTGGACCGTGAATCGGTTTTCAATGCGACTTGCGTTCCCGATCACCCCGACTACCGGCTTCCGCATCCTTCTTTCCAATCTCCCGATTGCCAAACTGGTGCCGATTTGAAGTTCCTGCACCATTAAGTGGCAAGCCCTCGCCAAAACCCCAAATCAGCGAGCGGCTGCCCCCATCATGCCCGCGCTGCGGCGCCGGATCAACTTGTAACGCGCTGTTCTCACACCGCGCAGCCCTGCAGGAACCTCACCCCGCCGCGGCCAATTTGCATCGGGACAGGCGCCAAGGATCGTCTTCGGCTCGTCAAGCGGCTTGCCGCCGTCTCCGGAGCACAGCTCCCTATTTCCGCGTGAACACCTGTCTAGCATCGAACGGCTCGGCGGTTTTCAAGTCCGCCGCCCGCAGCGCTGTTGCCGCCGGCTCATCCGGCTTGCCCCACCACGGCAGTCTGGCCTCGATCCCGCGCGTGACGGGCTCACCGAGCAGGCCGCCGAAATCGATCGGCCAGAATCCATTCGGCACCACTTCGGCCGTGACACCATGGAGGCGAAAGCCGGGCCCCAGCGCGGCCTCAAGTTCATCCGGCGCCACCACGCGCATCGTCGCAGGATCGGCCAGATCGCGGAAGGTCGCGAGCAGCGGAATCAGCGCCCCCTTGACCGGCACGATGCCGACCATCCCGCTCATTGCGTTGAACGACACCCGATTGCCGGAGGCTTCCCCGTAAGCCCGCAACGCCAGATAGTTCATTCCGTCGAGATCAAGCGATCCGTCACGATGCGCAAGCAACGCCACGAGATTCCTGCCGCCGCCGAGATCGACGAACAGCGCATCGGCCCTCGTGCTCGTGTGTCCGCGGCGGTTATAGCCGCGATCGGGAACGACCGCCATCACGCCGGATGCCGACCTGGCCCCGTCAGGCGTTTCCACCTCGAGCGTCAGACGATATTTGTGGGCCGGCCGGTTGATCCTGATCTGATCGCCAATCACGAGCGCCGCCGACAGCGCGAGTGGTCCGAACCACTTGAAATTCATAGCCGCGGCCTTCCCGGATTACACGCAATGGACGTGACATTCGCTACACACGCAATCCCCGCGGGCGCAAGGCAAATGCCAATGCGGACCACGAGCATCAAAGGCGGCCGCCGGCGGCGCTTGATCCCGGTCGCGTTTGGCGAAAGAGTACCAACGGGGGTTTTCGAGCAATGAGGATTCGACGTGGCAAGTCCGGCTGACCAGCGCCTCCAGGCCCGCGCCGATCTGGCCTGGGCGATCTGCGTTGGCGGCATCGGCGCGGTGCTGTTCGCGGCTCTGTTGCTGTTCACCTGGACGTTCGCCGCCGCACTGTTTCTTGTCTTTGCCGGCATGCTGCTCGGCGTTGCCCTCAACGCCACGAGCAACCGGCTCGGCCAGCTTGTCAGGCTGCCGCACCCGTTGCGGCTCGTCGTCGTCTGCATCACGCTCGCGGTGCTGCTGTCAGGCGTGGTCTTTCTTGGCGGCGCCACGATCGCGCAGCAGGCGGCTGTCCTGAGCAACACGATCAAGTCGCAACTCGTCAACGTCAAGGCCTTCCTCGACAGGAACGGCATCGACACCAGCTTTTTCGACATCGGCAATCCGGCCGCGAACGCCTCCGCTGCCGCGACCGCTGCGGGCGCAGCGGCGCCGACGCATAATCTGCCGAGCCCCGGCGCACTTGCCTCGAGCGGCGGCGCGATCGTGAGCCAGACCTTCAAATTGCTGCTCGGCACGGTGAGTGCCGTCGGCAACTTCTTCATTGTGCTGTTTCTGGGACTGGCCTTCGCGGCGCAGCCTGCCGTCTACCGCGACGGACTGATCTTCATGACGCCGGCCAAATATCGTGCCCGCGCCACTGACATCATCGACCGGATCGGCGAGACGCTGGAGCGCTGGCTGATCGCGCAGATCCTCACGATGTTCGTGGTTTTTCTGGTGACCTGGATCGGCCTTGCGATCATCGGCATCGAGAGCGCGTTCATCCTGGGGATCCAGGCCGGCATCCTCACCTTCATTCCGACCGTCGGCGCGCTGATCGGCGGGCTGATCGTCGTGCTCGCCAGTCTCGCCACGAGCTGGGTCGCCGGATTGAGCGCGTTCATTCTGTTCCTCGGCATCCATGCGCTGGAAAGCTACGTGCTGACGCCGCTGCTGCAGCGCCACGCGCTCGACATCCCGCCAGCGACGCTGTTCGCCTTCCAGATCGTGCTCGGCGTCGTCTTCGGGATCTGGGGGTTGGCGCTGGCGCTGCCGCTGATGGCGGTGGCCAAGGTCATGATCGACTATTTCAAGGCCGACGAAATCGCGGCCACCTGAGCCCTCGGCTCAGCCCGCCGAGGTCACGACCGTCTCGGTATGCTCGACGTCGGGCGGCGCCGCGAAATACTGGCCGACCAGCCCACGCCATTCCGCAAAATTTTCCGAGCCGCGGAAATCGACGGTGTGGTTTTCCAGCGTCTCCCATTTGACCATCAGCCGATAGCGCTGCGGCTTCTCGATCGAGCGATGCAGCTCGAAACCGTGAAAACCCTTGGAACGGCCGAAGGCCGCGCGGGCCTTGGCGACTGCGGCCTCAAAATCCTTCTCGGTGCCGGGCTTGACGTCGATTTGGGCGATTTCGGTTATCATGGGGCTAAGGCCTCTCGTTGGAGCCTGCGAATCTACCCCGGCGGCGAAAAAAGAAAAAGGGCGCGGCGCATTCCCAGCAAAGTGGAAGCCCGGTTCGCCGCAGACATGCTCCAACTCACGATGGGTGCGTAATCTTCGATCCGCGCCCGGCGCCTAGCATGGATGACGGCTTGCCGCCCTACCTCAGGATCAGCACGAACCCCACGAGCATCAGCGCACAACCGATGAACATCACGGTCGGCCACGGGCCGTACGACCGGCCGTAGCGGCCCTCTTCCCGCCGCTGCGCGATCAGCGCGCGCTCATATTCGTCCGAGGTCGAGAACACACAGGCAAAGTCGCTGCGCGCGGATGACGCGTCCGCTTCGAGCGACAGCAGGGTGGCCTGGGCATCGTGATTCCTGAATCTGTTCATGTCTTGATGATGGGAGCGAAATGGTAAACGGCGCGTTACGATCCCGCTCGCATCATCATGCGATCGCCGCGCGCGCGCGCGACGCAGCGGGAAGACCCGCGGTCCGGCGCCGCCAGCTCTCCAGTGACAGCGGGATTTCCTCGGCGCTCACCACCCGGTTACGCCCGCCGCGCTTGGCCTGATAGAGCGCGGTATCAGCGGCGGCCAGGAGGACTTCGAGCTCGGTGCCCGCGGGACCACCGGCAACCCCAATGCTAACCGTCGTCTCGACCGGCCCGTCGTCGGAGACGATCCCTGAAGCTGCGAAGCTCTCGCGTACCCTCTCCGCGACCAACGCGCCCTCCTCCAGTGCACACGGCAACAGCGCCGCGAACTCCTCGCCGCCGATCCGCCCCGACAGATCGGAGATACGCAGATTATTGGCGACCACGGCTGCAAACAGCTTGAGGATCTCGTCGCCGGCCGGGTGGCCGAAGCGGTCGTTGATCGACTTGAAATAGTCGATGTCCAGGATGAAGGCGGTCACCGGACGGCCGGCCTTGGCCTCGCGCTCGATCATCCGCGCGCACGCCTCGGCAAAGCCGCGGCGGTTGAACAGACCGGTCAGGGGATCGATCGAGGCCGCGGTCTTGTGCGCGGTAACGGCGCGCTCCGACACCAGCATGAAGATGACGAACACGGTACCGACCGCATAAAGCACGAGTTCGACGGAAAATGCCTTGACCCAGATGCTGCTGGCGAAGTCGTCGTCAAGCGGCCGCATGAGGTCGCCGATCAGGATCGGCAACATCAGCACGAGACCGTGCATGACCGGCACCATCATCGCCGGCCAGCGCTGCTTCAGCGATTTGCGGCGCTCCGACCACAACTCGGCCGCGGTCAGTGCGGCGTAGATCGCGATGATGGCGGCCCCGACCGTCATGCGCATGGTCGATGCACTGTGTTGGAAGTTCACGACCAGGCCGATCCAGACGATCGGACCGAACGCCAGGCCCGGCCAGTTCGGCCTGCGGCCATGGAAAACCCGCGCAGCATTCCAGACCATGCCACAGGCCAGGAAGCCCACGGCGTTGAGCGCCAGCAGGAACGTTTGCCCGAGCATGCCGCTGCCAAGCGTCCAGACCGCCACCGAGGCGGCACCAACCAGATAGGCGGTGCCCCACCAGTTCAGAGCCGCGCTGTTCTCCCGCTTGCCGAAGAACAGCAGCATGGCTCCAAGCAGTGCCGCAATCATCGTGGCAACGAAATAAAGCGTGATGCTGTCGAGCGGCATCGCTCACCTCGGTATCATGGTGCCGCGCGGCCGGTCGGGACAACGCTGCACTCCATTTGAGATTCGCACTTTAAGGATCTCCGCGTTCGAAATCCGTTTGCGGGCATCGGCAACTTTTCAGGAAAACTGCATCAACTCGTCGACAAACCGTCGACCAAAACAGAAAAGGGCGCCGGATTCGCCGGCGCCCCTTCGATCATGCGATCGCCGCTTCGCGGCAACTTGGGCGCAATTAGCGCTTCGAGAACTGGAACGACCTGCGCGCTTTGGCCCGGCCGTACTTCTTGCGCTCGACCACGCGCGAGTCGCGGGTCAGGAAGCCGCCCTTCTTCAGGACGGTGCGCAGATCGGGCTCGAAATTGGTCAGCGCCTTCGAGATGCCGTGCCGCACCGCGCCCGCCTGGCCCGAGAGGCCGCCGCCGGCGACCGTGCAGATCACGTCATACTGGCCGGAGCGGGCCGCCGCCACCAGCGGCTGCTGGATCATCATGCGCAGCACCGGGCGGGCGAAATAGACTTCGACGTCGCGGCTGTTGACGACGACCTTGCCGGGACCCGGCTTGATCCAGACGCGGGCGACCGCGTCCTTGCGCTTGCCGGTGGCGTAGGCGCGGCCCTGCTTGTCGATCTTCTTGACGTATTTCGGCGCTTCCGGCGTCGCCGGCTTGAGCTGCGACAACTGATCGAGAGATTGCATGGTTTCGGCCATGTTATGCGGCCCTCATGTTCTTGCGGTTCATCTTGGCGACGTCGATTTTTTCCGGGGTCTGCGCCTCGTGCGGATGCTCGGGACCGGGATAGACGCGCAAATTGCCGAGCTGCATGCGCCCGAGCGGCCCGCGCGGGATCATGCGCTCGATCGCCTTCTCGACCACGCGCTCGGGAAAGCGGCCCTCGAGGATCGATCGCGCGGTGCGTTCCTTGATGCCGCCGACGAAGCCGGTGTGCTTGTAATAGACCTTCTGGTCGCGCTTGCGCCCGGTCAGCACCGCATGCGCCGCATTGATGATGATGACATTGTCGCCGCAATCGACATGGGGCGTGTAGGTCGGGAGGTGTTTGCCGCGCAGGCGCATGGCGACGAGCGTGGCAAGCCGACCGACCACCAGACCTTTGGCGTCGATCAACACCCACTTCTTCGTCACCTCGGCAGGTTTTGCCGAAAACGTGGTCATGAGAGAAATCCGTGATGGGAGACGTCGGACGCAGGCTGCGCCGGACTGAGCGCGTTTCTAGATAACAGCGGCTACCGCGTCAATGCCCGATTGTATAAATTAATCCAATAAAAACAGCTACTTATGAATAAGGTATAATAATACCACAAACGAGCCTATTGATTTGGAATGGAATAGGTCGACGTCACATGGGCAATCGGGTCGGGCGACGTCCCCGACAACAGGTTGACCTCACCCACGGCGAGGCGCTTGCCAAGCTTCAAGAGGCGCGCCGCCGCCAGCACGTCTTGTCCGGGCTGGCCCTTGCGCAGGAAATTGATGTTGAGGTTGGTGGTCACAGCGAGGCCAATCGGCCCGATCGCCGATAGCAGCACCACGTACATGGCGAAATCAGCCAGCGCCATCAGTGTCGGCCCGGACACCGAGCCTCCCGGGCGCAGCATCAGCTCGCTATAACGCTGTCGCAACAGGCAGGTCGTGCCGTCAGCGCTTTCAATGGTGATCTCGCCGCCGCGGAAAGCCTGAGGAAACTCGTCGTGGAGAAACTTTTCCAGGTCCGCGACGCTCATTTTCGCAGCTGCCATGTCATCTCCTGCGCTCGCTCCCTATCTCTGTTACATTAGGTTGAAACACTGCCTAATGGAAATTTCCGATGTCCGCACACGCCGCCCCCGCTTCCTCCCCCGTTGCCCCGATCCTGCTGCAGGAAACGATCGGCGCGGTCGCGGTGCTGACGCTCAACCGACCGGCCGCGCGCAACAGCCTGTCGGAAGCGATGATCGCCAGCCTGCATGCGGCGCTGCAGGAGATCGCGAATGACGCCAGCGTGCGCGCGGTCGTCATCGCAGCCCGCGGCCCCGCCTTCTGCGCCGGGCACGATCTGAAGGAACTGACGGCGCGGCGGAGCGATGCGGATGGCGGGCGCGCCTACTTTGCCGACATCATGAACGCCTGCAGCGCCATGATGCAGGCGATCGTGAGATTGCCGAAGCCGGTGGTGGCTTGCGTCCAGGGCGTCGCGACCGCGGCCGGCTGCCAGCTCGTCGCCAGCTGCGATCTCGCGATTGCCTCGGAAGCCGCGAGCTTTGCAACCCCCGGCGTCGATATCGGACTGTTCTGCTCCACCCCCATGGTGGCGCTGTCGCGCAACGTCGCGCGCAAGCAGGCGATGGAGATGCTGCTCACGGGTGAGCCGGTCGCGGCACAACGGGCCCGCGAGATTGGCCTCGTCAACGGCGTGGTTGCGCCCGGGGCCGAGCGGGCCGCGGCGATCGCGCTGGCAGAAAAGGTCGCGCTGAAATCCGCCTACACGATCAAGCTCGGCAAGGCCGCGTTCTACCGGCAGGCCGAGATGGGACTTGCGGAAGCCTATCGCTTTGCGGCAGAGGTGATGACCGAGAACATGATGGCACACGATGCGGAGGAAGGCATTTGCGCCTTCATCGAAAAGCGCGAGCCGAAATGGCAGGACGAGTAAACTGGATCTCCTCATCCTGAGGAGCGGCCTCTTGGCCGCGTCTCGAAGGATGAGGCCTCGTGGTTCGAGACGCGCAAAGCGGCGCTCCCCACCACGAGGAACGCAGGACTTTCCGTTTATGAACCACGATGCGTATGACGACGACTACATCCGCCAGATCCTCAACGGCGTGAAATCGATTGCGATGGTCGGAGCATCCCCCGTCGATGTGCGGCCGAGCTATTTCGCCTTCAAATATCTGGTCCAGCGCGGCTACGACATGATCCCGGTCAATCCCGGCCATGTCGGCAAGAGCCTGCTCGGCCGCCCCTTCGTGGCCTCGCTCAGCGACATCGGCCGTCCCATCGACATGGTCGACATCTTCCGCAGCTCCAGCCACATCATGCCCGTGGTCGAGGAGGCCTTGAAACTGTCGCCACCGCCGAAGGTGATCTGGATGCAGCTTGGCGCGCGCGACGACGCCGCCGCTGCAAAGGCGGAAGCTGCCGGGCTGAAGGTGGTGATGAACCGCTGTCCCAAGATCGAGTATGGCCGATTGTCGTCGGAAATCTCCTGGATGGGCGTCAATTCGCGGACCATCAGCGCAAAGCGCGCGCCGATTCCGACCCAGGGCATGCGGCTTTCGCTGAACCGGACGAGCGTCGGCGGCGGAGCCACGGCCGCTTCCGACCGCGCGGCGAAAAACCGAAACGATCCCGCATGACGCAAATGCGAAACGATCATTTCGCGTCCGCCACCATGCGAAGCAGAAGCGTTTCGAACTATCTTAAGCCGATTACGCTGCCTTGACGGCGCGCCGCCCTGACGCGATTGTCCCCCGCTCGGAGGAGGCGACGCGGCGACGCCTCGATTATTGAGATCGCGCCATATTGCTCGTCGCCGCCGTGGCCGCCCGGCCGTCTCCGCGGGGCGATGACGCCGTCATGAAGGAAACAGTATGACCGATCGTGTTCCCGGATTTTCCACCCTCGCCGTGCACGCGGGCGCCCAGCCCGACCCCACCACCGGCGCGCGTGCGACACCGATCTATCAGACCACGTCATTCGTGTTCAACGATGCCGACCATGCCGCCTCGCTGTTCGGACTGCAGGCGTTCGGCAACATCTACACCCGCATCGGAAACCCGACCAATGCCGTGCTGGAGGAACGCATGGCCGCGCTCGAAGGCGGCACCGCGGGGCTTGCGGTCGCCTCCGGCCATGCCGCGCAAGTGATCGTGCTGCAGCAATTGCTGCGGCCGGGCGACGAGTTCATCGCCGCGCGAAAACTCTATGGCGGTTCGATCAACCAGTTCACCCATGCCTTCAAGAGTTTCGGCTGGAACGTGGTGTGGGCCGACACCGACGATATCGGCAGTTTCGAGCGCGCGGTGACGCCGCACACCAAGGCGATCTTCACCGAATCGATTGCCAATCCCGGCGGCAGCGTCACCGATATCGAGGCGATCGCAACCGTTGCCCGCAATGCCGGCGTGCCGCTGATCGTCGACAATACGCTCGCCACGCCCTATCTGATCCGCCCGATCGACCATGGCGCCGACATCGTGGTGCATTCGCTGACCAAGTTCCTCGGCGGTCACGGCAATTCGATCGGCGGCATCATCGTCGATGCCGGCACCTTCGACTGGTCGAAGGACAACAAATACCCGATGCTGAGCGAACCGCGCCCCGAGTATCACGGCATCAAGATCCAGGAGACGTTCGGCAATTTCGCCTTTGCGATTGCCTGCCGCGTGCTCGGCTTGCGCGATCTCGGTCCTGCGCTGTCGCCGTTCAACGCCTTCCTGATCCTCACCGGCATCGAGACGCTCCCGCTGCGCATGCAAAAGCATTGCGACAACGCGCGAGCGGTCGCCGAATTTCTCGCCGGCCATGAGGCGGTGGCCGCGGTGAGTTACGCGGGGCTTCCCGGCGACAAGTACAACAACCTTGCGCGCAAATATGCGCCCAAGGGCGCGGGCGCGGTGTTCACCTTCAGCCTGAAGGGCGGTTTTGACGCCGGGGTCAAGCTGGTCTCAAATCTGAAACTGTTCTCGCATCTGGCCAATGTCGGCGACACCCGCTCGCTGGTGATCCACCCGGCCTCGACCACGCACAGCCAGCTCGACGACGCCGCCAAGGTCAAGGCCGGCGCCGGCCCGGACATTGTGCGGCTGTCGATCGGAATCGAGGACAAGGAAGACCTGATCGCCGATCTCGAGCAGGCATTGACCGCCTAGTGGATCAGCGGCGACCGCTGAGGGCAAATGGAGAAGCGCCGGGCAGCGACAGCGAATTGATGTCGCTGTCGATGCGCCCCGACTGTTGGGTGTAGCCGACCCCGACTGACAGGCTGACATTCGGCGCCGGCTGGAATTCGATGCCCGCATGCGCGCTATAGCCGGGCAGTGTGCCGGACATGCTGTCGAAGGGGGCAAGCGGGTTGCCGATGCCGGTATTATATTTCAAGGTGTCGAATCCGGCATAGACCGTAATGGGTGACCCCGCGTTCTTGAAGTTGTAGCCGAACTGCACGCCTTGATAAGAAAGCGAACCGAAATTACCGAACGCTGCACCCTGGTTGATGCCGTTCAAATCGATGCCGCCGCCTTCGCTGCCGACAAACCAGCCGTTGGAAAAATTGTAGCGCATATTGGAAAAGCCGCCGCCTCGGGCGTCACTGCCGTCAAAGCTCGGAAAGCTGCCGTAAGTGTTCGAGCTCTGGCCCGTGGGCGGATTGCCACCGAAGCCAAGGGGCCAGCCTGGGATCCAGTATGTCACGGGGGCGGCCTGGGCATGGGCCGTTCGCCCACCCAGGCAGAGCGCCACCAAGACGACTGCGAGAGCTAATCTGCCTGAGAAAATCGACATCCACGCGACCGCCATGTTTTTTGAAATTATACGCTCGGGGCACCGAGAACGCCAGTGCGGCGCCGCTGCCCTCTCGCATCACAACGGTGAAACCCCCGGCCCGGCGCCTCGTCCGTCGGAACTTGGCGACGCCGGAAAAAGGCCGCATCCCCTGACGTTTCGTTAACGGTCGTTCCGGCATCAAGTGGCATGCTGGAATGCCCTTCATGATTCGGAGCCGCCAGATGTTGCGCTGGATGATCCCGCTTCTTGCCACACTTGTCGCCGCTCACAATGCATTGGCGGCCGATCAACTCGTCGTCCGTCATCGCGCCCATCCCGCCGTCGGCAAATTACCCCCGGGCCTGCCGCGTGCGCATTACAACTACCGTACCACCATCGTCACCGACGACCCCGATGTCTTGATTTCGTCGCCGACCGTGCCCACCACGCCGCTGCTGCCGGGATCCTCGGCCCTGCCGGGAAATTACGGCCGAGCCTTCTCCTACTATTATCAGGGGTCCTATTATGGCGGGTCGTCCTATGTGCCCTATTTCTTCCGCCTGCCCTATGCCTGCGGCGTCACCGGCTATTGCTGAGCCAGGCCTTCGGCTGACCTGAGAGCCGCCGTGGCGCGTTGCGGCATCTGCCTCTGCGGTTGCCGCGCAGCCAGCCGCTCGGCCTGCAGGACCGCAAACGTGAGGACCGCAATCGCGCCCGCCTGGTGCCCGAGCGCAAGCCCAATCGGCACCTGGTAGAGCAGCGTCAGGATGCCAAGGCAGGCCTGCAACGTGATCAGGCCGACCAGCCACCAGGCGCCGCGGACCGCGGCAGCCCCCGCACGTGCACGTGTCACGTCGAACGCATGGAATACGGCCAGCGCAAACAGCGCATAGGCGGTCATGCGATGCTCGAACTGCACGGTGAGCGCATTTTCGAACAGATTGCGCCACCACGGGTCTTCGAACCACAGTCGTGCGGCAGAGGGAATGAACGCGGCCCCGTCCATCGCGGGCCAGGTGTTGTAGACCAGGCCCGCGCGCAAGCCGGCGACCAGCGCGCCGAAATAAAGCTGTACGAAGGTCAGGACCAAAAGCGCCAGGCTCGTCGCCCTGAACCGGATCCTGCCCGCAAGCGATGGCCGTTCCGTCATCCCCCGCACGGTCCAAACGATGGATGAAAAGATCAGAAGCGCCAGCACCAGATGCGTCGCCAAGCGATACTGCGACACCTCGACCCGCACCGAGAGTCCCGAGGCGACCATCCACCACCCGACCAGGCCCTGCAATGCGCCGAGACCGAAGATCAGCCACAGTCGCTTCCGCAAGTCGCCGGCAAGCGCGCCGCGCCAGAGAAAGAAGAGGAACGGCAGCAGATACACCGCGCCGATCACGCGACCGAGCAGCCGGTGGGTCCATTCCCACCAGAAGATCGTCTTGAACTCAGCGAGCGTCATCCCGGCGTTGAGCTGCTGATACTGCGGGATGGTCTGGTACGCTGCAAAGGCCCTGGTCCAGTCGGCTTCACCGAGCGGCGGCAGCGCGCCGGTCACCGGCTTCCATTCGACGATCGAGAGTCCCGATTCGGTCAACCGCGTCGCGCCCCCGACCAGCACCATGATCGCGATCAGGGCGGCGACGGACAGCAGCCACCAGCGGACTGCGGAGAGGTACGGCGTCTGTTGTGCTGCGGTGTCTGCCATGGATGCGCTTGAACGAATTGACGCGCCCCTTATAGTCCGCGGCGTCCCGCGCGCAAGCCGGCAAAACCGGAACAAATTCGTCATGACCATCCGTTCCCGCAAGTTTTTCGGAACCATTGCGCTGCTGGTTCTGGCTTTGGTGTGGTCGTTGATGGGAATGACGATCGCACAGACGCCATGGCTTGCCGGTTCCGGCCTGCTGCAGGCGATCTTTTATGTGGTGGCGGGAATCGGCTGGGTGCTGCCGGCCATGCCGATCGTGAGCTGGATGTCGCGGCCTGACCGCCAACCCGACGGCTAGCGCCCATTTCGTCTTGATTGAAGCGGAACGGAGACTTTAGCTTCTTGTATTGACGTGTTTTCTTCACGCGAACTGGCACCCACGCTTGAAAACGCTATAGATCCGATCGCGTCGGTTTCACCGGCGCGAATGTGGCACCCGACAGCAGCACGCGCATGGCGCGCAGCGAACGCTGTCGCCCGTCCCAGCTGATGCGCGGCAGCGCATGCAGATTGGTGCGCCCCGCCGCCTCGACGACGCCGGCGATCGTGGACACCGCGCTTTCAAAGCCTGCCTCCTCCGCCATCACCAGATGCGCGCGCCGCCAGGATTCGCGATCGCCGAACGGATAGGCGAAATGCTTGATCTGGCGGTGGAGTGCGGTCTCGGCGACCGCCCGGCCCATGGTCATCTCGCGCCGGGCGGCGGCATCCTTCAGGTTCGACAGCACGGGATAGTTCACCGTCGCAGTTCCGATGGTCACATTCGGATCGGCGGCGAGCTTCGCCAGGTCGGCCCAGTCCATCGACGCCTCGCGCGACAGCGCGACGAGATCGACGGAGTAACGCTTGCACAGATCGTTGATCGCGACGGTAAGGTCCGGTGGGGTCAGCGACCGCAGCCAGCCCGAAAGAAACGCGTAGAGCTCGTATTTCTCGGACGTGCTCCTGATCGTGAAGTGCCGCTCGTCGCGCGCGATCATGAGGCTGAGACGGTTTTCCCGTGCGATGATCTGTTCCAGCGCCAGCCACCAGGCCTCGCCGAGACCATCCGGAAACGCCGTCGGCAGATAGACCGTGAACGCCACGCCGTGGCGCGCCAGCACCGGATAGGCCGTTGTGATCAGGTCCTTGTAGCTGCCGTCGAAGGTCAGGCACACGAATCGCCGCCGCGCCGGCATCGTCACCGCGCGGCGACAGACCTCGTCAATTCCGACAATATCGTATTTCCAGCGTTGCAGCGCCCGGATGGTTCGATCGAGGAATTTCGGTGTGATCTCGTCCGACTGCAACGGCTGGAATTGCGTCGGTCGCCGCGGGCGCACGCGCTCGAACCGCAGGATGGCACCGGCCCCGCGCCTCTGCCAGAACGCGCGACCGCCGAAATAGGCGAGATCGAGCTTCAGGCTCGTCAACCATTTGTTGTCGGATGCCAAGTGCCGTCCCTTCCGCAAGCCCCGGTACCCACTTTCCGAAGTTCGTGCTCGATCTCGAGCCAGCCGCCATTCATCAACTCCGGAATCTCACGGGTACCAGCAAGCTTATGATTCCAGTGGCGCTTTTCGATCTGACGTCCGTCGTCGAACGCGCCGATTGCGGTTCACGAACTTCAGACCGCGACACTAGCCATTACCCTTTGTTGACATTTCTTTGCAAAGGTCGGGGGCCGAATAACGTTAATTTTTTTCCATTGAGACAGGTTTCGAGATGACCATGGCTGCCGCGATCGAAGGCCGGACGGCAGACGCGCCGGCGCGGTCGAAACCGAGCCGCATCGTGAGCGTCGACCTCCTGTTCGGTCTCGTCGCGGCCGAGCCGATCTGGCGCAGCTTCGAGGCCGGCCCGCATCTGGCGACGCCCTATCAGCGCTTCGACTTGCTCAGTGCCTGGCAGCACCACGTGGGGGCCTGCGAGAATGCAAAGCCCTGCATTGTCGTCGCCTGCGATGGCGAACGCCGGCCGTTGCTGCTGCTGCCGCTCACGCTCCGGCGCAAACACGGTGTCCGGGTGCTGTCGTTCATGGGCGGCAAGCACACCACTTTCAACATGCCGCTGTGGAACAGGAATTTTGCCGCCGAGGCCGCCGATCTCGACGCGCTCGTGGCCAGACTGCGCGAGCACGCCGTGGCCGACGTCCTGGCCCTGACGCAACAGCCCCTGCGCTGGCAGGCATCAGTCAATCCGATGGCGATGCTGCCGCACCAGGATTCGGTCAACGCCTGTCCGGTCCTGATCATGGCGCCGGAGGTTCCGACACCGATCAGCCGCTCCTTTCGCAAGCGGCTGAAGGGCAAGGAACGCAAGCTGCAAGTGCTGTCCGGCTATCGCTACCACGTCGCGGCCAGCGATGCCGACATCACGCGTCTGCTCGACTGGTTCTTCCGCGTCAAGCCGTTGCGGATGGCGGAACTGAAACTGCCGAACGTGTTCGCCGATCCCGGCGTCGAGAATTTCGTTCGCGGCGCATGCATGGCGCACCTTTCGGGCGGCAACCGCATCATCGACATTCACGCGCTCGAATGCGACGAGGAGATCATCGCGCTGTTCGCGGGCGTCGCCGACGGCCATCGCTTTTCGATGATGTTCAACACCTACACGATGTCGGAGCATTCGCGCTTCAGCCCTGGCCTCATCCTGATGCGCAACATCATCGATCACTATTCCGTCCGCGGCTACCGCGCGCTCGATCTCGGCATCGGATCGGACGAGTATAAACGAATGTTCTGCAAGGATGATGAGCCGATTTTCGACAGCTTCATCCCACTCGGTCCGCGCGGCAGGCTGGCCGCCGCGGCTATGTCGGTTGTTGCCCGCACCAAGCATCTGGTGAAGCACAACCAGACACTGTTCCGTCTGGCGCAGGGGTTGCGCGCCGCGCTGCACCGCAGCGGCGGGACTCGATAGTCGGATCCGCTTCGCCGGTCCCGCCCGGATTTTCGTCCGCGCAGATATTGCTCAGAGACCGTTCACGCCGCCGCGACCTCGCGCGGAGCCGGCTCGATCGCCTCGGCCGGCTTCGCGGGCCTGCTCAGTATCGTCACTTCGGGGAAGCCGACCGCCTTCAGCTTTTCGTACATCTGGGCACGGGCGCCCGCTTCCAGCGCTGGATCGGGCACCACCACGGCGTGCCCGTTGGTCGTCAAGAGCTCCGCCGGAAGATCGGACGCAGCTCCCGCATCGAGCAGAACGTGTTCATAGACCCGCCGCAGCGCATCGAGCGCAAGGGCCAGCCGCGGCGACTGCAGCAAGCCGCGATCGAAGCCCGGACGCCCGGCCGTGACGAGATGAACCCGCGACAGCGTGTCCTTGGTAATGATCTCCGAGAACGAGGCTTTGCCCTCGATCATCTCCGCAAGACCGGGCGCTGCGGGATCGACCGACACCGCCGCAATGGTCGGCGCAAATCCCGCCAGATCGACCACGGCGACCCGCGCCTCGCGCGCCATCAGGCGGGCCAGCGTCAGCGCCGTCAAGGTGATGCTCTCGCCGGACGCGGTGCCGAGAACCACGATCTTGCGTGCGGTCTCGCCGGCTTCGCACAAGTCCCTGGCGAGCTGCTCGAGTTCGTCGAGCGTATTTGCCGGTTCGGGAATCGCCGGCGCGGGGAGCGGCTCAGGTTCGATCGCAGCGGGCTGCGTGATCTTGGGCGCACGAAGTACGGGCGCTGCGACGAGCGCCGCCACCGCGCGGGGCGCCGTCACGCGCAGCAGTTCGCCGGTCATGATCACGCCCGCGCTGAGCAAGAGGATCGCGAGCGTCGCGATCAGGACGACCGGCAGCTTCTTCGGGTAGGCCGGCGTATTGGAAACGAGGGCGCGGGATATGATGCGGCCCTCCGCCGGCGCGGCGTCGATATTCTCGCGCGTATTGGCCTCGCGATATTTCGCAAGATAGGATTCGAGCAGATCGCGCTGTGCCTTGGCCTCGCGCTCGAGCGCCCGCAGCTGAACGTCCTGACCGTTGTTGGAGGATGCCTGCTTCTTCAATTGATCCAGACTCGCCGATAATCCGTCGACCCTGCCGCCGGCGATGCGGGCGTCATTGTCCAGCGAGCGCGAGATCTTGCTGGCCTCGTCGCGGATCTGATGGTCGAGATCGGCAAGCTGCGCCTTCAATTCCTTGATGCGGGGATGGTTGTCCAGGAGCGTGGACGACTGCTCGGCCAGTTGCGCGCGCAACGTGACGCGCTGTTCCGACAGGCGCCGCATCAACTCCGTATTGAGCACCTCTGACGCCTCGATCGGTTTGCCGCTCTGAAGCATCTCGCGGATCAGCCGCGCCTTGCTCTCGGCATCCGACCGCAGCGCGCGCGCGTTGTTCAGCTGGGTGTTCAACTCGCCCATCTGCTGGTTCGACAGTGTGGTGTTGTTGGTGCCGACAAACAGACTTGATTTCGAGCGAAACTCCTCGACGCGGGATTCGGCATCGGCGACCTTCTTGCGCAGATTTTCGATCTCGCCGGACAGCCACTGGCTCGCGGACTTGGCCTGGTTCTGCCGCGCGTTCTGCTGCAGCACCAGATAGAAGTCGGCGATCGAATTGGCGACGCGTGCGGCAAGTTCGGGATCGCGCGACTGGAACTCGACCACGATGACGCGCGACTTGTCGACCGCATAGGCCGTGAGACGATCGTAATAGGCGTCCATGACGCGCTCTTCCGGCGTCATCTGGAACGGATCGCGGCCAATCCCGAGCAGCGCCAGGACCGACTTCAGGGGCGAGAATCCCTGCAGCAGAGGATCGAACTCGGGGCGCTCGGCGAGCTTGTTCTTGCGGATGACCTCGGCGGCGAGATCGCGGGACAGCACGAGCTGAACCTGGCTGGTCACGGCCTCCGCGTCGAGCGCGGTGCGCTCTTCGTTGCGCTCACCATTGGGGCGCAGGAAGACATTTTCGTGCCCGTCGACCAGAATACGCGCTTCGGATTTATAGCGCGGCGTCACGAGATTAACCGCAGCGGTCGCGGCGATGGCGACGAGCACGGTCGGAACGATGATCCAGGCGCGCCGGCGCACCAAGGCCTGGCCGAGACTGCGCAAATCCAGATCACCCGCGGGCTCCGCGCCGGCGACCTCATTGCTGGGCACGGGGCGCGCCACAACCTCTGCGGCCTGCGCCTCTTCCTCGCCCTGACGCCAGAACGCTATATGCATCGCACTCCCCCGACCGATGACACGACAACGGAACCGATGCCCCGTTTTCCGAACTTCGCGATGTTCGCGATATTGGATCGGGAACCTCAAATTCGGCAGCGCGAAACCGATTAGAGGCTATTATGGTTGCTGCCGGGTTAACCGGCCCGTCCGCAAGGGAGATTCGGACTGCGCCGCCGCGACCTCTGGTTATGTTTTGTTAATCATGAAAGTCCTTAATCGAAAGCGAGATTTTCTCTCAGGATTATTCGATGCTTGCTGCGTCCGCCCTTATCGTTTCGCTGCCTGCCGCGCTCGCTGTGCCGGGCTGCATGCTTGCGCGGCCGCAACACGAGCCGGAGCCGATCGCCGGTGACCTCGCGCCCCGGCGAGGTGTCGTAGAGGCCGCCGGCGAGACTGGGCTCCTCGCCGGCCAAGGCCGGTTTTGACCATGCCTGCACCTGCTGGCGAGCCGCTTCGTATCCTGCATGCGGTCCGTGCACCGGTCGGCGGAATTTTCCGTCACATCCTCGACCTTGCCAACGGCCAGGCCGATCGCGGTCATCAGGTCGGCATCGTCGCCGACAGCCTGACCGGCGGTGACCGCGCCGCGAACGCCTTGGCGGAGATCGCACCAAAGCTCAAGCTCGGCGTTCATCGTGTCGCGATCCGGCGCGAGCCCGGACCAGCCGATTTTCTGGTATGGATGCACTTTTCGGGCTTGATCCGGCGACTGAAGCCCGACGTCCTGCACGGACACGGCGCCAAGGCCGGCGCCTTTGTCCGCCTGATGCGCCGCTCGCCCGGCGTCATCAGGGTCTACACGCCGCACGGCGGCTCGCTGCACTTCCCGCTCGATACGATCAAGGGCGCCCTCTACAGTCGCATCGAACGGGCGCTGATGAATAATACCGACCTGTTTCTGTTCGAGAGCGCGTTTGCGCGTAACACCTATCAGCGTACCATCGGCACGCCCAAGGGCTTGGTGCGCTGTGTCTTCAATGGCGTCACCGCGGATGAATTCGATCCCGTCGCCATGGCCGACGACGCCACCGATGTGGTCTATGTCGGCGAGTTCAGAGACATCAAGGGCACTGACCTGCTGATCGATGCGGTGGCGCTGTTGCATGCCGACGGTAAGCCGATAACCCTGACACTGGCCGGCGACGGCGAGGAAATGGATGCGCTCAAGGCCCAGGTCCAAAGGCTTGGCCTTGACCATTCCGTGCGCTTCATCGGCCACGTCAAGGCGCGCTATGGTTTCTCCAAGGGTCGGCTGCTCGTGGTTCCCTCGCGCGGCGACTCGATGCCTTATGTGGTGATTGAGGCGGCGGCCGCGGGAATCCCGATGGTGGCAGCCAATGTCGGTGGTATCCCCGAGATCTTCGGGCCCCATACCGACGCCCTGTTCGCGCCGAACGTCGTCGGCGCCATCGCCGACGCCATCGAGAACTCGCTGGAAGGCGCGACGGCGGCGCAAACGCGCGCAAGATCCCTGCGCGAACGCGTGTTCCAGCATTTCTCGCAGAGGACCATGGTCGAAGGTGTCATGGCGGGTTATCGCGACGCGTTTACCGGCCGCTAACCTTGAATGATCGACGCTAACCGTTTCTTCCGAATTGTCCGTTACTCCGACACGGGGAATTCCACCTTGGCGTGCAACGCTGAGGTCGCGGTACCAGAATGGACGTCTACGACAGTGGAACCGATCAACGCACGCTCGATGTTGGACGCCGCCGCCAGCGCCGCGGTAAACGCACCGGCGGACACCCCGCCGCTTGAACGGCGTCGCAGGCTGTCGCCGGCAGCGCTTGCCGTCGCCAACGAGAAAGTCGGCAATGCCTATTCGCCGATCGTTATCGCCGGCATCGTTCGCGTCATCGACTTCGCCCTGGTCTGCCTCGTCGGCATCGTGCTGTATTTCGGCTATGTCGTGCCCCTCAGCGGTTTCCGCTGGGAATATCTCGCGGCAATCGTCGGCATGACAATGGCCGCCGTGATCTGCTTCCAGGCCGCCGACATCTATCAGGTCCAGGTGTTTCGCGGCCAGCTCCGGCAGCTGACGCGGATGATCTCGTCATGGACCGTCGTGTTCCTGCTGTTCATCGGGGCATCGTTCTTCGCCAAGCTCGGCACCGAGGTTTCGCGGCTGTGGCTTTCGGCGTTCTTCTTCGTCGGCCTCGCCGCGCTGATCGGCGAGCGCCTGGTCCTGCGCGCGCTGGTCCGTGAGTGGGCGCGGCACGGTCGGCTCGACCGTCGCACCATCATCGTCGGCTCGGATCACAACGGCGAGCAGCTGGTGCAGGCTCTGCAAGACCAGGACGATTCCGACATCCATGTGCTCGGCGTGTTCGACGACCGCAACGACAGCCGCGCGCTCGAGACCTGCGCCGGCAGCCCCAAGCTCGGCAAGGTCGACGACATCGTCGAATTTGCCCGCCGCACCCGCGTCGACCTCGTGCTGTTCGCACTGCCGATTACGGCGGAGACGCGAATCCTCGAGATGCTGAAGAAACTGTGGGTCCTGCCTGTCGACATCCGGCTCTCCGCCCACACCAACAAGCTCCGCTTCCGTCCGCGTTCCTATTCGTATCTCGGCAAGGTGCCGACACTCGACGTCTTCGAAGCACCGATCACGGATTGGGACCTGGTGATGAAATGGCTGTTCGACCATATGGTCGGCGGCATCATCCTCTTGCTGGCGCTGCCGGTCATGGCGCTGGTTGCGCTCGCCATCAAGCTCGACAGCAAGGGTCCGGTGCTGTTCCGCCAGAAGCGCTTCGGCTTCAACAACGAACGCATCGACGTCTTCAAGTTCCGCTCGCTGTTTCACGACCAGGCCGATCCGCTCGCCGCCAAGGTCGTCACCAAGAACGATCCCCGCGTCACCCGCGTCGGCCGCTTCATCCGCAAGACCAGCCTCGACGAACTGCCGCAGCTCTTCAACGTGGTGTTCAAGAGCAATCTTTCGCTCGTCGGCCCCCGTCCGCACGCGGTGCAGGGCAAGCTGCAAAGCCGTCTGTTCGACGAGGCGGTCGACGGCTATTTCGCCCGCCATCGCGTCAAGCCCGGCATCACCGGCTGGGCCCAGATCAACGGCTGGCGCGGCGAAATCGACAACGAGGAGAAGATCCAGAAGCGCGTCGAATTCGACCTCTATTATATCGAGAACTGGTCGGTTCTGCTCGACCTCTACATTCTCCTGAAGACGCCGTTGGCGCTGATGACCAAGAACGAGAACGCGTACTAGTGGATCGATTCCATGAAGCGCATCATTGTAGGATGGGTAGAGTGACCAGATCGGACGCATGTCCGAACTGGTCACGAAACCCATCGCGGTGGCGGGATTGGTGGGTTTCGCGAAGAGCTCAACCCACCCTACGAAACCGAATCGTTATGATTCGAAACAACTACGCCGGTGTTGGCCGAGCTGCATAGAGTAACGAGTGTGCCATGGCGTATGCGGCGACAGCCGGTGACTTTCCTTCCTCGACGACGGCTCCGCCGGGCATTCTTGCATTGCAAAGGGCCCTGGTGTGGCTGGTCGGCGCGAGCGGCGCCATCGTCTTCATCGAGCCAAGCCCCTATGAGGTGACGACGCTCACGGCCGCCGTGATCTTCGCCGCAACCGGCCTGCGGCTGCGGCTGGTGTTCATGCCGCTGCTGTTGTTGCTGGTGCTGCTCAACGTCGGCTACAGCGTCGGTGCCATTCCCCTGCTCGACCAGTCCGACGTCGCGAACTGGATCGCGACCTCCTGGTACATGGCGGTGACCGTCATTTTCTTCGCGATGGTCGTCTCGGACGATACCGCGGCCCGCCTCGACATGCTGCGCCGCGGCCTGACCGTGGGGGCGATGATCGCCGCGCTCGCCGCCGTCGCCGGCTATCTCAATCTTGTTCCCGACGGCTACGACCTGTTGACGCTGTATGGCCGCGCGCGCGGCACCTTCAAGGACCCGAACGTGCTCGGCGCCTTCCTGATCCTTCCCGCCCTGTTGGTATTGCAGAGCATCGTCACCGCGCCGCTCGGAAAGGCGCTCCGCAGCACCTTCGCATTCGGCATCATGGCGCTGGCGATCCTGCTGGCGTTCTCCCGCGCGGCCTGGGGCGGCCTTGTCATCACCTCGGCGTTCATGCTGACGCTGATGGTCCTGACCAGCCGCAAGCGCAAGGAACGCTCTCGGATCGTGGTCATGACGATGGTCGCAGCGCTGCTCGGCATCGCCTTGATCGTGGTGCTGCTGTCGTTCGATTCGGTCGCCGAGATGTTCAAGCAGCGCGCGAGCTTCGATCAGAGCTATGACGAGGGCCGCTTCGGCCGGTTTGGCCGCCACATCCTCGGCGCCGACATGGCGCTCGACCTGCCGTTCGGCATCGGCCCGCTTCAGTTCCACCATTATTTCCCCGAGGACACCCACAACTCCTACCTCAACGCCTTTATGTCCGGCGGCTGGCTGTCCGGCATCTGCTATCCGGCGCTGGTGTTCCTGACGGTCATTCTCGGATTCCGCCACGTCTTCACGCCCGTGCCCTGGCAACGCACCTATCTTGCGATCTTCGCCGCATTCCTCGGCACGGTCGGCGAAAGCTTCGTGATCGATACCGACCACTGGCGCCACTTCTTCATGATGCTGGGGGCGATGTGGGGCATGTTCGCCGCCGCGCAAAGTTACAAGGCGGCGGCGACGCCGCTCACGTCGCCCGTGCAGGCTTCCTAGACCCCGCGGGCTTTGCCTTGGATTTTTCCTTGGATTTTTCCTTGGACTTTTCCTCGGGCGACAGCTCGATCATGGTCTTGAGCTCGTTCGTCGCCCCCAGGATCGACTGATAAGTCTCGGCCCCATAGCGCAGCAACAGCTTCAGCTCGGCGTCGGTATAGCCGTCACTCTGCTTGTGCATCGCGCGCTGCAGCAGCTCGTAAAAATGTCCGATCTCCATCATGCGCGCCGGCACCGGCGCGATGAACACCTTGCGCCGGTCGCCTTGGTCCCGCTCGCGACGCACGAAGCCCGCCTTCTCGAGCCGGTCGATCACGCCGGTGATGGCGCCAGTGGTCAGCCCCGTCAGCTCCGCAAGCCGGCCCGCTGTCATGCGGCCCTCGACGTTGAGGAAATCCATGCAGTCCATGTCGGAACTGGAGATCCCTGCGCGATCGGCGACGGTCTTCGCGAACATGGTTCCCTGCGCGGAGGCTTTCCGCATCGCGTTCTCAAGTTCCTGCAGCAGCGCCGCGCGCGCTTTTGGTCTTGACACGGCCGATCCTATCTCTTAGCAGATATATATCTTAGATGCTAAGATAATTAGCATCTGTGATTTCTTACCTCGCCGCGACATCAGGAGCAAGCCATGACAAGCCGATCCCGCAAAGCCCTCATCATCGGCGCCGGCATCGCCGGCCCCGTCACCGCCATCCTGCTCAAGCGGGTCGGTATCGAAGCCCAGGTGTTCGAGGCCTGGCCGCATTCGACCGGCATCGGCGGCGGACTACAGATCGCGCCGAACGGCATGCACGTGCTCGCCGAGGCGGGACTCGCCTCCGACTTGATGCGCCGCGGCGCGATCTGCGAATCGATCGACTTCTATTCGCAATCCGGCGCCCGCCTCGGCTCGGTCAATCGCGACATGGCGCAACGCTTCGGCCAGCCCTCCCTGAGCCTGCGCCGTGCCGTGCTGAACGAGGCCATCATCGAGAAGGCATGGTCTTCGAACGTCGAGCTGTACTTCGAGAAACGGCTGGCGCGCATCGAGGACCGTCCGGACCAGCCCATCGTCGCGCACTTCAGCGACGGATCGAGCGCCGAGGGCGATTTCCTGATCGGCGCGGATGGCGTGCATTCGGCCGTGCGCGATCATGTCGTGCCGGATGCTCCGAAACCCTTCGACACCGGGCTGCTCGGCTTTGGCGGTTTCGTGCCGCGGTCGTTGCTGGACGCCGCCGGCGCCGGCCCCAGCCTGGCCATGACCTTCGGACAGAACGGCTTCTTCGGCTACGGCTATTGCGGCCCAGAACCCCGGCACGGCGCGATGTGCTGGAGCACGCAGCCGGTCCATGGCATCGACGCCGCGACCTTCCGCGCCATGGATCAGGCCGCGTTGCGGCAGCACCTCGTACGTTTCCACGCCGGTTGGCACGCTCCGATTCCGCAGCTGATCGATGCGCTGGAGGAGATCGTCGTGACCGCCACGCTCGACGTCGCGACGCTACCGACCTGGTCGCGCGGCCGCACGCTCCTGGTCGGAGACGCGGCGCACGCCACCAGTCCCCATGCCGGCCAGGGCGCATCGATCGCGCTCGAGGACGCCTGCCGGCTCGTCTGCGCGCTTCACGACGAACATGAGACCAGCATCGCCTTTCAAAACTTCGAAAGGGAGCGCCGACCTCGCGCCGAGCGCATCGTGGCGCTGGCACGGAAGAATGGCAACCAGAAGCGCGAGTTCAGCCCCGCCGGCGCCTGGATCCGCGACCGCATCATCAAGGTGATGATGCCATTCAGCGCGAGGAGCTGGGACTGGATTTACGAGTACGATGCAGGCGGCATCACGTCTCCACCGCAAACCTCAAGCCGGCATGCTCGACAAGCCGCCTGATCAGGCGGTCGCCCATCGCCGCGCCCGGAGTCCAGATGCCGCCCGTGAGTTCCGGCGTGTCGCGCAACAGGCAGATCGCGCATTCGGAGATCATCTCCGACGTCGAGCCATAGCCGGGATCGCGGTCGCCCTGCACGACGATGCGGACCTGGCGGCCGTCGGGCGCAAGCGCGACAAAGAGCAGATCGTAAAGGCCGTTCTCGCGCTCTTCCTTCGACGCCCCCTCGCCCGGCTTCGGCGCCTCCATTCTGCCCATCTTGTTGTTCGCGGCCATCAACAGCCTGGCGTTGGCTTCGCCTTGTTCGCCCTCGCCCGTCAGCACCATTTCGTCGTAGACGAAGTCTCTCCCGTACGGGAACCCCATCAGCATGTTGGAGCGATGAACGTTGCGGGTGTTGATGGTCGACATCACGAACGGCGCGGTCCACGATTTCAGATCCTCGTCGAACACCGGCTTGTTGCCCGGCGGCTGCTTCGGGCCCTCGAATCCCGGCGTCAGGACGAACGGATTCTTCAGCATCGCGACCAGGCTGAGGTCCTTGGTCGCGGCCACGAAGGTCGCCTTGATGCTCGCATAGGTGCCGCCCGAGAACGACCCCCGCATGTCGCGGACGCGTCCTTTGACGCGCGTCGCCGGGGCGCCGAAGACCTTCCTGGCGGTGTCCTGGCAGAACAACACGCCGAGCTCGAACGGCAGGGAATCGAAGCCACAGGAGAACAGGATTCGTGCGCCGCTCCGCTGTGCGGCGGCCTGGTGGGCGTCGATCATCTGCCGCATCCAGATCGGTTCGCCGCAGAGATCGACATAATCGGTGCCCGTGGCTGCGCAGGCCGCGACCAGTTCCGAGCCATAGAGCTGATAGGGACCGACCGTGCTCAAGACGCACTTGGTCTGCGCGATCATCGCTTGCAGCGACGCGACATCGGCGGCATCGGCGACGATCAACGGCAGATCCGCGGGCGCGCCGATCGCATCGCGCACCGCGGCAAGCCTGTCGAGGCTGCGGCCCGCCACCGCCCATCGCAAGCCGCTGTCGTCACGGTAGTGCGACGCCAGATATTCGGCAACGAGCTGGCCGGTGAATCCGGTCGCACCATAGACGACGATGTCGAACACGTTCGAAGATTTCATCTCGATCCCTTGAAAAGTGAATGGTCGTCTTGGGTCCTGCGGCCTTATTTCCTGCCGTAGGACACGCCCATGCCGGCGCGGACGTCGCTCTGGATGCCATAGGGCGCGATCGGATAGCGCAGGCCGTTTTTGGCAAGCTGCTTCATGCCGACGATGGCTTTGGCAAGATGCGACGGCTGTAGCGCCATCAGCATTTCCTCATCCGGCACGCCGCCATAGCGCCGCTCGGCGAAGCACGGCAGCGATAGGCTGGGCTCGCCGGTCTTCAGCGCCCGCCCCCAGGAATCCGCACAAGCGGTCTCGCCGACGACACCCCATTCGAACTTCTTGTAGCCGGTATATTGCAGGCCGTTGATCAGGATGATCATCTGCCCCGGCGTCGCATAGACCAGGCAGATGTCCGGCGGATTGAGCCGCCCGCTCGCAAGCGGGCTTGCGACCATCGCCTGATAGGTTCCGAACGGAACGACGTCGAGCGCCTCCTGGCGCTTGCGCGCATCCTCGGCGGTGCCATGCCAGACGCCGACATAGTTTTCTCCCGCGAGCCACTTCTCGTCCTGCGGCGCGAGGCCGATCACGGCGCGGCACTGCGCGCCGACGAGGTCGTCGCCGGTGATGCCGACGGTCCAGCCCAGGCGCGAGGCCATGCTGACGATCTGGTCGGTGGTGTGGACGGCGTTCGGCCGCCTGATCTTCGGGATCGCTTCCATCTCTTCGACGCGCGCAAACATCTTGATCCCGGTCACGGTGGTCTTCAGCCGCAACAGGGTGTTGAGGTCGGCCACCATGCCGGCCAGATCGAAGGCTTCCGGCGGCGTCTGCTGTTGCATGGCGTAACCTCCAGGACGGGCGCGCTTGCGATCGCGCGCCGGATCGGCCCCTTCTAGTCCCTGGCCGGCCCCGGAAGCAACTCATCGATCCGCCCCGTCAACCGATAGGCAACAAGCCCGATCCATTCCCGCACGGCGGTATCGGTTCGCCCGAGCCCGTCGCCGGCATAATTGGTGAAGCTGAAGAGATCGTCGCGGCCGCCCACCCGCCAATCCACCGGATAGGGCTCGACGGCAAATCCCGCCTTGCGGAACAGGCCGATCGCGCGCGGCATATGGAAGGCCGATGTCACCAGCAACCAGCGCTCGCCTTCTTTCGGTGCCGCAAGCTGCTTCGAGAACAGCGCATTCTCCGCCGTGTTGCGCGACAGCCGCTCCATGACGAGTCGCGATTTGGCAATGCCAAGGCTTGCAAAAATTTCCGCGGCGTAGTCGGCCTCCTTGGCATCGTTGGATATCAAATTGGCGCTGCCGCCGGAAAAAACGATGCGGGCGTTCGGATAGCGGCGCGCCAGCACGGCGGCCGCGATGATGCGGTCTCCCGCGCTCCTGACCACCGGGGTTGCATGCGCCACCGAAAGATCGGCATCGATCGACCCGCCCAGAATGACAATGCCGTCGGGCGGGCCCTGTCCGGCATCCCAGGGCGGAAAACGCTGCTCCAGCGGATACAGCACGAGATTGCCGAACGGCGAGAAGCCGCAAATCGCGAGCAGCAGGGCCGCTGCCGCGAGCAGCCTGCGGCCCAGCGCGACAACCCCCGCGACCAGCAAGACCGCCCCGAGCAGGCCGAGCTCAATCAGGAGGTTGGTCGGCAACAGCATCACGCCGAACGTCTTGGAGAGCACGAAAAACACGCGAAGCCCCACGCAATTTCTGGTAAAGGGTCATACGACGTCCCTTTCGGAACCACAAATCGACGATGGCCCATCATCATCTGCCCGCGAGCCCCGCAACCTGCCATTGGGGCTTTTTCGAAGCCAAGCTCGCGCCCGTTCTGACCATCGACAGCGGCGACGAGGTGACGGTCGATACCATCAGCGGCGGCCCCGAGCTGGTGCCGGACAGAACCAAATTTCACGTTCCGCCCGAACTGTTCGAGGTGCACGCCAAGAGCGAACGCATGCTGCCCGGCCATATCCTGACCGGCCCGATTGCCGTTCGCGGCGCCGAGATCGGCGACGTGCTGGAGGTCGACATTCTCGAGGTCAAGCTCCGGCAGGACTGGGGCTACAACCTGATCCGCCCGCTCGCCGGCACCCTCCCGGATGATTTTCACGAGACCCGCATCCTCAACATCCCGCTCGACCTGGAGCGGATGGTGGGCCGTCTGCCCTGGGGGTTGGATCTGCCGCTCGCACCCTTCTTCGGCGTCATGGGCGTCGCGCCGCCGCCGGCCTGGGGCCGCATCACCTCGCTGATCCCGCGCGCGATGGGCGGCAATCTGGACAACAAGGAGCTCGGCGCCGGCGCCAGGCTCTATCTGCCGGTGTTCGTGCCGGGTGCGCTATTTTCCTGCGGCGATGGCCACGGCGTGCAGGGCGACGGCGAGGTCTGCGTCACCGCGATCGAAACCGCGCTGCAGGGCCGCTTCCGCCTGACCTTGCGCAAGGATCTGCGGTTCACCTATCCGCGCGCCGAAACGGCGACGCATTACATCACCATGGCGATGGACCCCGACCTCGACCAATGCGTGGTGCGGGCGCTGCGCGACATGATCGTCCTCCTTGGCGAGAAGCGCAATCTGTCGCGCGAAGATGCCTATACGCTCTGCAGCCTCGCCGCCGATCTGCGGGTGACGCAGACGGTCAACGGCTCCAAGGGTATTCACTGCATGATCGCCAAGTCGGTGGTGCACGGGTAGTCGGTAGCTTCAACCAAATTGAATGCAATTCGGCTTGCGCTCTGTCCGCCTCGTGGCGCCGGATGGATGTTCCCGCCGAGGACAGGGAAAGCAGCAATGGCCGAACTTGAAATCATGGGCGTGGCTTTCAGCAACTATGTTCGGTCGATCCGGATGTTGTGCGAGGAGAAAGGCATCACATACAAACTGACCCCATCGCGGCCGCAGTCACCGGAGGTCAAGGCGATCCACCCGGCCGGCCAGATTCCGGTGATGCGTCACGGCAACGTCACCCTCTTCGAGTCCAAGGCGATTGCCACTTATATCGATCGCACCTTTCCTGGCCCAAAGTTCATCCCGGATGACACACTGGAAACAGCCCAGGTCGAGCAATGGGTTTCGTACGGAAACGTCAAGGTCGATCGCTGGATCATGCGCGAGTTCGTCGTGCCGTCAGTGTTCTTCGATAAAACGAAGGGGCCGGATACGGCGCGCATCGCGGCCGCGCTGCCCGAGATCGACAAATGCTGCAAGGCGCTGGACGACGCCGTCGCGCCGACCGGTCACCTCGTCGGCTCGCGGCTGACCTATGCCGACATCAACGTGGTCCCGATGTTGTCCACGTTGCTTAACTTCCCCGCCGGCAAGGACATTCTGGCGAAGTGCAGTTCGCTGTCGGCCTATGTCGCGAGACTCGCCGACCTGCCTTCGTTCAAGAACACGGCGCCGGCGCCGCGCCGCTAGTCGCAACGGCCACGCTTTTGTTTGCCACTTCGATCAGCCGATTTCCGAATCGGGTCAAGGGCGGCTGTGGCCGGCGGGCGGATGGCCCAGCCGGCCCATCCCCAGCGCCGGAAATATCCGTGCGTTCCAGCACGTCAAATCATGGCAGCGCGGGCCTTGCGTTGTCGGCGAGACTGCCGACAATGGATGACCGGCGCAACAGAAGTTCGCCGGAAACGGGCCGGTCATGCCGGCCCTTACAAAAAAGGGAGGGAAGCCAATGAGAGAGCAGCTACGGCATTTCCGGCTTGGCCTAATCGGCGCGATGAGCCTCGCTGGCATCCTGGCGACCGCGTCGGTGTCGAATGCGGTTGAGTTGACGGCCCCTGTCGTCACGACGACCGGCACCTATCAGGGTCTGAAGAACTTCCAGGAACTCCCGGGAGATCCAGCAAGCGGAGTGAACGTCTTCTTCGGCATCCGCTACGGCCAGGCGCCGGTCGGCACATTGCGCTGGAAGCCGCCCCAGGCGCCCAATCCCGGCCAGGGATCGATCGTCGCGGCAACCATCGGCCACACCTGCACGCAGGGGCGGGCAACCGATGCCGAGGATTGCCTGTTCCTCAATGTCTATGCTCCGTCCACCGCCACCGCGAAGTCCAGGCTGCCGGTTTTCATATGGATTCACGGCGGCGCGCTCGTCAACGGCGCCGGGTCCGACTACGACCCGTCGGTGCTGGTCGCCGACAACGACATCATCGTCGTCACCATCAACTACCGCCTTGGGAGCCTCGGCTTCCTCGCAGCCAGCGTGCTGGCGGCGACCGCGCCCAACGCCTTTCAGAACGTCGGCGACGCCGGCAATTACGGTCTCATGGACCAGCAATTCGCGATGGCCTGGGTCCACGACAACATTGCGGCTTTCGGCGGTGATCGGGAGGCAGTGACGATCGGCGGCGAATCAGCCGGCGGTCTCAGCGTCTCGACGCATCTTGCCTCCACCAACACCTTCCGGGGCCTCACCGGCCGGGATCTGTTCGGCGGTGCGATCATCGAGAGCGGCGCCTACATGTATCATGACGTGCCATCGCTCGCCACTTACCAGACGCTGAGCAACACTTTCGCTCAGCAGGACGCCAATGCATTCTGCGGCGGCGCCTTGACCCTCGCCTGCCTGCAGGGACTGACTGCAGCGCAAGTCTTCGCCAATGAAAGGGACTTCGGCGGCTTCGGCATCGCGCCCAATTTCGGCACAAAAATCCTGCCGCGTGACCTGCATACGGCCTTCGCGACCGGCCAGTTCAACCACGTCCCGGTGCTCCAGGGTACCAACGCCAATGAGGGCCGTCTGTTCGAGCCCGGCTTCTTTCCCAGTGCGGTCACCGCTCCCAGGGGCACCGCTGCGACAATCGTCGCCGCCGGCGGCCCGGCGAGCTTCGACCTTCAGGTCCCGAACATTCTGTGCGCGACGCCGCAGTTCACCGGCACGCCGGCGGTCTGCTCCTACTTGCAGGAGATCCAGTTCTTTCTCACTACGCTCGTGACAGCCACACCGTCCACACAGGGGCCGACCGCGCCCTTCACCGAGGCAGTCGTCGCCGCCGCGGCGACGGCGGCAGGCGAATACCCGATCGCCAATTTCCACAACTTTGTTGCGCAGACAACCTCGTCGATCCCGGGCCTCAACAACAACTTTGGCGGCGGCAACGTCGATGAGGCGCTCTCGCAGATCTTCACCGATTTCGTGTTCGCCTGTAACGGTCTTGATTCAAACAGCGACCTGTCCAGGCGAACCCGGGTCTTTGCTTACGAGTTCAACGATCCAAATGCCCCGAACCGGCCCGGCGTCCCGGGTCCGGGGGCGAATACCTCAGGCTTCACGACGGCTTCGCAGCATGCCGCCGAACTCCAGTACATCTTCAACTTCGGCTCGGCGTTCACCACAGCGCAGGCGACGCTGGCGACCGACATGAAGACCTACTGGGCCAACTTCGTGAAGACCGGCGATCCCAACAGGAACCGCCGGGATGATCTTGCCACCCTGGTCAGCCTCAGGGCGCCGCGCACCGAGCTGCCGCACTGGCCGCACTTCAATGCGCGGGGCGATCGTGACGATGACGGCGATGATCGCGATCATGGCGATCAGAGGATCCAGTCGCTGACGCCGCCGGCGCTGCTCGCACCGCAAGGACCGCATCCGTTCGACAGCTTCACGACCGACCATTTCTGTGCGACCTGGCAGCCGCTGCTCACCTTCAACAACGGCAATGAGCCGCAGCAACCCTGATCTCAACTCCAATCGGCGATCGACCACGCAAACCAATCGGTCGCAAAAACCTCGGCCCTGCCTCACGGCAGGGCTTTTTTTGGCGGGCGCCAGGCATGGGGCGGAGCACATCGCGGGCTTGGCCCGGATATGAAAGAGGCCGCCAACTAAGGCGCGGCCTCAGCACATCCCGATGTGATTTCTTTTAGTTCTTGAGCCCCAGGCTGGAGCAATACCAATAGGACTCCAATGATCCCCAACCCATCTTGGTGCCCGCCGTCGTGCACTCGCCGTAGGATTTGAAGTTGCTTACGTTTCTGCACGTTGACGAAAAACGAAAGCCAGCAGCAAAGGAGCATCCCATCGAGGCACCGCTGGCGCTCGGGACACTCGTGACCGCGGCATTCGCGGGTGGTGCGGCCGTCGCGGGAGCGATCGACAAGGTTGCGACAGCAAGACCCGCAACACGCATTGAAGCGACTTTCATGGCTACCTCCCAAACTTTCCGGGACGGCGCTCGCCGTCCTGGAGCGAGAGCATCCCCGTTGCAAACGGGGCGCCACTGGAAAATCTTTCCGGTCGTCATGCCACTGCCGTCTTCGGCATGACCGCAAGGGAACAAAGATCGGAACGCAACCGCCGGTAGGCTCCCGCTTCAATTCGAACCGTCAGCACAAGCGACCTGGCCCCGCAATCCTGTCACCTGGAAAAGGGAGGCGCGGCTTGCAGTTCAGCCGTCAAATTCTTGATGAAGAACCCTATGTATCTTTTCCGACTGTCGACCGTGGCCTCACGATCATATGCCATCGTGTACCCCAGGACTTTTCTCATCGGCCGTGGCTGATCAAAGCCGTGGTACGCGTTTGGATAAGATATAACTTCAAACTCTGCACCCGTGACGACACCAGGACTTTTCGATTTGATGCATTCAGCTGGCGGAGTCCAATCATCTTTCTCTCCGACAAAGACAATTGTCGGCGACTTATAAACGTAGCCAACTCCCCCGAGCAATTTTCCACAATCAGGATAGTAGGAGGCAATCGCGCGAAAGTGGTCGACCGGTCCTCCCTTGGCGCTGAGCAGGGCAGCGCTCCCGCCATCGCTTAGACCAATAAGAAATATGTTCTCCTTGCTGACGTTTGCATGGCGCTGCAGAGCAACCATCGCATTGAATGCATCATCTCGTCTGATCCCATACCGGATATCCGATCTGTACAAGCTGTTGCTGCACATTTTGCCACCCGTCAGATTTCGAGACCCGTAGCTATCCAAAATCAGCGTCGCAAATCCGCTGCTCAGCAACTCTCGGGAGTGAGCTTGAAGTGTCGTTCGGACAACTTCATCCAGCCCTCCACATGGATGCAGCAAGATGACGACCGGAAACGGACCTTTCCCTTTTGGAAAGGCGAGGTCACCGCTAATAGTAGCGGTGAATTCGCTTGCAGTGACCTCACTGCGAAAGGTCAGCGACTCCGTGTGTGCATGGGCTGGAAGCAGCACAGCGGTCAGCAAGACCAACCAATGACATAAGTTGCGCATAGCTGCGGTTCCTGAAAGGGGGCCTAAGAATGAGCGTGACGTTTGGTCTCACGTGCATGACAGCGTCAATGGTCAATGCGCGAGGCCGTCCGGCCAATAGTCAGTGCATCCCGCGATTATCAGCCGACGATCTGACGTGAACAGTCCGGCTCTTATGGCGTGGTCCGCACGCAAAACCTGATCTGTCAGATCAGGGACAGCGGTATGCGAGACCACGCGCAGCGGCACAGTTGTGTTTCGCTCAGTGACGAAGCCCAAAATGCGTTCGCACGCGATGAAGCGATCTGCCAGCGCGTCCGGAGCCTTCCAGGCGTCCGACCAATCGCCATCTACAAGCGGATCAGCGAGGTAGACTTGGAAATAGTCCGCGAAGATCTGCCGGTCGATGTCCGTACTCATTTTCCGCGCTCCTAATCATGTGCTTTCAACAAGCACTGCCAAAGTTACCAGCAACATGGGCAGGTCCGCTCCGGGTCAAAGTCGCAACCAAGTTAAGCCGACCGCAGGTCACCCCCTATGCACTTTCGTCCGAAAGCGGAGGTTTCCAGAGCACGACCGGCTCCGCGAGGCACCTGGACGCCCGACAGATTTCGAACCCTTCAGATAATTTGAAGCGTGCGATGATTGGTCGGCCGGTAGCCCTCCCATCTGGGACGGCAACCTGGCCGCACTTCGTTACGCGCTATTCGCCGGTCTCGGCGAGTTGTTCCGGGTCGCAATGGAGGAATCAATTTCCGATTTTCAGAAATTTTCCTTGACGAAAGGGTAGAAACAGAATTATTGATTCGCTCGTCCCGTCCCAACAGAGGGGCGACACGCGATCGTCACGTTCGCGGGGCGGGATGCGATGGCCGCAATGGCGCGTGAGACGAACGCTGCCGGGGCGGACGGCGAAATCGTGTGGTCCTGACACCCCGACGCTGGTGTCAAGTTTACGACGGCGCTCACGCGTCGCGTAGGTGACGGGGGCAAAAAAGCCCGGTCCCCGAGGAGAGCGCGTATAAGTCGTAAAACCATTGCGTGGGGAATGCCGGATGTTTCCGGTGCCTCCGCTGTGAATACTGGTGTGCATACTTCACTACCCCCAGCGCACACCAGGCTGCGGGTGCATTGGGCACCCGGCATTCCCCGCGCCCTCTGATTGGAGAGGGCGGACGATCAAGAGCAAAACTCGGGCGTTTTCGGCCGCGAGATCGCGAACCCGTATCAACGAAGCGTTGCCTGGTGTCAGCTAATTCCGCGATCTTGAAGTTCGAATCATATCGACGCTTGCGATGCCGCGCTCCCTCTCCCGCTCTTTGCGGGGGAGGGTTGGGGTGGGGGAAAGCCACATTCGCCGTCGCCAGAGGCTTCTGCGAACACGTCGGTAGTCCCCGAGGGGTGCCCCCACCCCACCCTCCCCCGCAAAGAGCGGGAGAGGGAGTGAGAGGGCAACGCTCCTGGCCTGAACTGATTAGTTTCATGGAATCGATCCACTAATAGCGCATGTTCCGGCAGAATGGGCACTGGTTCGCATCAAGAACACACGTCAAAGAGGGCGATCGCCATCGCTCAATCGGAGCGGAAGCTCCAGCAGCTTTTCTTCGCGTGCGGCCTTCGCTACGATCCCTGCACCAGAACAAGACCATCGGGGGAAACATGCTCAAGGACAGGCTCTCGCCGGACGATGAGGTGGCGCGGGACAAGGAGATGCGGGACGCGCTCGCGGCCTGCCCGCGCATCCTCGATCTGATCGCGCGCGGGCCGCTGGCCGATCCGGCTGCTGACGCCGTCATCTACCTGCGCTCGCCGCTCGACCCGAACCCGGTGGTCATCTCCAACGACCGTCTGATGGGCACCGTGAAGGCTGCGGAGCGTTTCTTTCGCGCGCAAGGCATCGGGCATGACGACGCGGTTGCGATCCTGCTGCCGATCGGCCCCGCCACCATCGCGGCGATCTTTGGTGCGGCGGCCTGCGGCATCGCCGAGCCGCTCAATCTGCTGTTCACGCGCGAGGCCATCATCGCCCAGCTCAATGCCGTCAAGGCGAAGCTGTTGCTGGCGCCGCCACCGGGACTGCCCGGCGGGCTCCATGAGAAGATTGCAGGAATCGAGAAGGACGTCCCCTCCCTTAAACGCATCGTGATCGTTCCGCTCGACGGCACGATGTCGTTCGACGGCGACGTGCTGTCGCCCGATCCGGCCTGGCGCGCCGACTACGGCCAGTGCCAGGACGCCTCCGAGGCCGACCGTGTCGCCGTCATGCTGCCGACCGGCGGCACCACGGGCCATCCGAAGGTCGCGCGTCTCACCAACCGCGCCATGGTCGCCTCCAGCGTCGCCTCGCGCATGGCGCTGGACGATCGCAAGGGCGACCGCGGCCTCGTGTCGCTGCCGCTGTTCCATGTCGGCGGCCTCTTCGTCGGCGTCGGCGCCTGCATGTCGACCGGCGCCACCATCGTCATTCCCGGCCCTGCGGGCGCGCGCGATCCCGCCCTGATTACGAACTTCTGGAAGATCGTCGAAAAATATCGCCTGACCCATGCCGGTAACGTGCCGACCACGCTCGGCGCGTTGGCCGACATCCCCGTCGGCGATTGCGACATTTCGAGCCTCCGCGTCACGCCGACCGGCGCTTCGGTCTGCCCGCCGGAAATCGAGCGGCGTTATCTCGCCACCTGGGGCGGTCCGTGCGTGCAGCAGGTCTACGGCATGACCGAACTCGCCGGCGCCATCGCCCATGACGTTGTCGGCGTCAAGCCGCGGCCTGAAGCTGTCGGCACCAAGAACCCAATGGTCGAGCTGGCGATCCTCGCCGACGGAAAACTGCACACGGGGCCGTGGCCCTCGCCGGTCGGCGAATTGCTGACCCGGGGACCGCAGGTGTTTCCCGGCTATGTCGACCAGAAGCAGACCGAGGACGCCTTCTATCAAGGCTGGCTGCGCACCGGCGACGTTTGCCGCATCGACGCCGACGGCTTCATCTACATCATGGGCCGGGCTAAGGATGTCATCATCCGCGGCGGCCACAATATCGACCCACGCACCATCGAGGACGCGGCACTCGGATTTCCCGGTGTTGCGCTGGCTGCGGCCGTGGGACGGCCGGACGCCTATGCCGGTGAAGTGCCGATGTTGTTCGTCTCGGCGCAGCCGGGCGTCATGCTCGATCAGCAGGCGCTGGCCGACTATGTGCAGGAGAAGATCATGGAGCCGCCGGCTCGCCCCCGCGCCGTCGCCATCATCGCCGATATGCCGGTCACGGCGGTCGGAAAGATCTTCAAGCCGAAGCTGCGGGAAATCGCGGCCAGAGCCGCCGCGCGGGAGCTTCTCAAGACGGAAGGTCTAGCGGACGACGTCAGCGTCGAGGCGATTACCGATCCCTCTCGCGGCCTCTATCTGCTGGTCAACGCGCCGGCGGACAAGGCGGTTGCGGCCAAGCGCCTGTTGCAGAGGTTCCCCGTGAAGGTCGAACTCGAGGCTTGAGGCAGCAGCTTCGGCCGCTGCCCCGGTTCCGCAAGCGGACAGCGGCATATTGAAAAGTTAACAGATTCGATCGTTCGGACGCGACGTTGGACGCGCCGGTATTCAGCGTGCGCTCGCGGCTGATTTCCCGTATTTTTACTTATGACGTAAAATCAATATCTTAGCAAAAAGCCTAGGCAAGGCCTTTGAAACGTAATAGAGTCTAAAAAGTTACTTTTCTGTACATGCGTTAAGGACTAGCGTTTTGGCATGGCCACTGAAAAAGCCGAGACTGACCGCATTCCCGTAACCTTGGCCCTAGCAACGATTGGCTATCTCGAGAAACTCGTGAAGCAGGGCACTCATGGCACCAGCGTTCCAGGTGTCGCACGGACATTGATTGAAGAAGGCATCAGGCTCGCCATCAAGGACGGGCTGCTGTCGATCCGCGACAATGGCAGGACGCCGTGAGGGATGGTTCGGGACGCGACGGGTTCGGCGAAAGCGGTGAGGCCAGACGATCCAATAAGGGATCAAGCCTGGAACCCGACCCATGCATGGCAATCGACCGACGATTCAATCGTCAACCCAACCGACCTGGACCGACGAACGCCTCGGATTGCTGAAAATCCATTTCGAGGCCGGACTGTCCTGCAGCCAGATCGCGGCCGAGATCGGCGTCAGCCGCAATGCGGTGATCGGCAAGCTCTCCCGCCTCAATCTGGCGCGCGACAAGGCCGGCAATCAGCCCCTGGTTCGCAAGAGCACGGCGAAGCGACCGCGGCAGGAATCCATTCCGAGGCCGCGGCTCCAGCTGCTGCGGGCCCTGCAGGCCCAGCCGCAGCCCACGGTGGACGACAAGCCGATCCATAACGGCCATTGCTGCTCGTTATTCGAACTCAGCGACGAACGATGTCGCTGGCCGATCTCGACGCCCGGCGCTGCCGATTTCTGCTTCTGCGGCAACCCGCCGGTCGAAGGCCTGCCCTACTGCGCCGGCCACAGTCGCCTCGCCTACCGCGTCAGCGCGCGTTAGCTAAACCCATGATTTCGAAAGCAGGATCGTGGCTTTCCCCGGCGATAACGCCAAGGGCGTTGGCGCGGAGGCCGCGTCAGGAGGCCTTCGGAGGCAAGCCGAACTCCCTTGGAGGGAAGCCGAACTCCTGACGCAAGCATGCGGAAAACTGCTCTTCGGCGGCCTCCGGCGAAATCTTCAGGTCCGCAAACTCGCCTTCCACGCAGGCATCCGCCACGCGTTCGAGCACGAACAGACTTCGCGCCAGGCGCGCGTCGCTCATGTCGGCGATGTGCGGCGCGAGCTTTCTCAGATAGGCCATCAGCGCCAGCCGGGTCTCGGCGCGTGCAGCGCGCACCCTGTCGTCGGTGACGGTCAGCACCCGCAGTGCCCGCCGAAACCTGAGCGAACCCCGATGGTGCTCGAGCATCACCCGGGCGGCCTGGCGCATGCTGCCGGCCTCCGCAACCGCCTTCCGTTCCTCGGCAACCCAGTCCGCATAGACCGCGAGCAGGATGTCGACCTTGTCGGTGAAATGGCGGTAGAAGGTTTGCGGCGCGTAACCGGCACGCCGCGCAATCTTGTTCGACTGCGTGGCATCGAAGCCGCGCTCCTCGAACTCCTTCCGCGCCGCGCCGATCAACTCGGCGCGTGTGGATTCGGGATCCCGCCTGGTGCCCAGTTTCCGAAGCTCGTGATCCATCGCGGCACTCACTCCTCACGAACTTCAAAGGGCCAGATTCGTCTCGCCCGCCTGCTTCGACTTTCGACGAAGAGAACGGGCTCCAGGGCGACCGGTCAAGACGTGATATTCGAATCACGTCATGCTAGGGGTACTTGAGGCACATCAGGGCTAGCCCAGCCGCCAGCCGACCTCCTTAGCGAAACTTTCGAAAAAGTCCGCGTCATAGGCGCGCTCCGGAGCCTGGCGGACCCGTTCGTCGAGCAGGGCTGCGTCGTCGCCGACCAGAATACGCCATTTCTCCGCCTTCACCCCGTCGAGGATGATCCTGGCGGCCTGCGCCGCCGTGGTCGGCGCCTCCTCCAGGAATGTCCGGGCACGTTCGGCTGCGACAGCCTGGATATCTTCGTCCGACATCGCCGCCGTGTCGACGCCCATGCCCTTGAGGCGCTGCCGCGCTTGCAGGATCTCGTCGTCGTTGAGCCGATCGGACTCGCTGGCGTGCTGCACCTTCCGCGAGTTGGACACGATCGAGGTGCCGATATGGCCGGGCATCACGACCGAACACTTGATGTGCGGCGCATTGAGCCGGAGGTCGTTGATGAGGGCCTCGGTAAAACCCTTCACCGCGAATTTGGCGGCGCTGTAGGCGGTGTGCGACACCCCCAGCCCGACCGAAGCCCAGAATCCGTTGACGCTGGAGGTGTTGACGATGTGGGCGTCATCTGCCCTCGTCAGCATCGGCAGAAAGGTGCGGACCCCGAGATAAACGCCGCCCCAGCAGATGTTGAAGGTGCGCTCCCATTGTTCGCGCGTATTGGTGAACAGGCTGCCGCCGCCGCCGATCCCGGCATTGTTGAACAGCAGATGGATCCTGTCGGTGGTCTGCTGCTCCGCGATTTCATCGCGGAAGCGCCTGAGCTGGTCCTCGATTGCGACGTCGGCGACATGGGTGGTGACGCGCAGCCCCTGCGGAAGCCTCTCCACCTCACACAGTCGCTTGGTCTCGGCCATCGCGGCGGCCGACACATCGCACATCGCGACGTTGCAGCCCTCGGCAACCAGCTGACGCGCGAGTTCGCGGCCCATGCCCGTGCCGCCTCCGGTGATGACGGCAATCTTTCCAGCAAATTCCTTCATGGGCGTTCGCTCACCTTTTGTCATGTTTTGGTTGAAGCCAGCTTGCCCTCATCTGAAAAGGCGAGGGGCCGCATCAAGTGTAGCAGTTGCGTCACTTTGGTAAAGCAGGCCACCCGATGGGCCGACACAAGGGCGCACCTGCCACGACCAGCGGAGCGCCTCCCCCCTCCATGATTCCACTAAGTCTCGCCGACCGCGGCGGTGGTCGCCGGCGCGCGACGCGCGACGCGGCTCTCGATCGCGAAATACAGCGTCGGGATGATGAAGAGCGTCAACATGGTCGCGGGAACGAGACCGCCGGCGACGACGGTGGCGAGGCTGCGCTGCACGTCGCTGCCGACGCCGGTAGCCAGCGCCGCCGGCAGCATGCCGACGGTCGCGACCGAGGCCGTCATCAACACCGGGCGCAGCCGCTCGGACGCGCCGGTCAACACGGCCTCCGCGAGCGCGACGCCTTGATCGCGGACCCGGTTGAGGTTCGCCACCATGATGACGCCATTCATCACGGCGACGCCAAACAGCGCAATGAAGCCGACGCCCGAAGCGACGTTGAGGGTGGTGCCGGTCGCGTGCAGGGCGATCAGTCCGCCGAGCGTTGCCAGCGGCACGACGCCGATCACGAGGAAGACCTGCCGCAGCGCGCCGAACTCGGCATAGAGCAGCACCATCATGGCACCGAGCACCATGCCAAGGATCAGTCGAAAATGCGCTTCCGCCCGCTGCTCGCCTTCATACTGCCCGGCCCATTCGATCCGATACTTTCCGATATCGTACGAAACCTTCTGCGAAATCGCCCGGCCGACGTCCTTCACCAGCGCTACCGGATCGCGGTCCTGGTAATTCAGCTTCACCAGAAGGTAGCGCTGATCCATCTCGCGATTGATCATGCTTTCGCCGGTCTGGAAGGTGATGTCGGCGAGCTGCGAAAGCGGAATCAATGCGCCGTCGCTCGATGTCAGCACGAGATCCTTGATCGCCTCGGGACTGCTGCGCGCCTCGGGCGCAAAGCGAACCGTCACATCGTAGTGGCGTTCGCCGATGAAGACCTGGCTCACCGCACCGCCGCCGATCCCGGTGCTGATCAGGTTGGCGACATCGCCGACATTGATACCGAAGCGTGCCGCCGCTTCGCGGTTCACCCGGATCGAGATCTGTGGCAACGGCGTGTATTGATCGATCGCGGCATCGGAGACCCCCGGCATATCCTTCAGGACATCAAGGATACCCCTGCCGATCCGGCGCAATTCGCCGATATCATCACCGAACACCTTGACGGCGAGTGAGCTGTGAGGCTCGAACACCTTGTCGAGCACGCTATCGATAATCGGCTGGCTGAAGGCGATCTCGAAGCCCGGCAACTGATCGAGCCGCGCCTTGATGCGGCGGATCAGGTCCTGCTTGGTTTCACCTGCCGGCCAGCTCCGATAGGGCGTGAGCCCGACGGCGGCCTCCATATGCGACGGCGTCCACGGATCGGTGCCGTCGTCATTGCGACCGATGTGGCTCACCACATAGGACACCTCCGGGAAGCCGTTCACGACACGGCGCAGATCGGCGACCATATCGGTCGCCTTCCGCAGTGAAATGCCCGCCGGCAGCTCGGCATGCAGCCAAAGCGAGCCCTCGTCGAGTTCGGGGAGAAACTCCCGCCAAACTGTTGCGCCGAGAACGACGATGGCAACAGCGGCAGCCGCGCACAAGACATAGGCGATCCCCGAGCGTTGCAGCAGGCTCCGCAGTGCGCGCCGGTAGACCTGCTCGAGCCGCCACAACACGAAATTATGAAACGGCCGCCGCGGCCGACGATAGGCGACATAAGCCAAACCGGGCACCACCAGCAGGGCGAACACCAGGGCGCCGAACTGCGCGTAACCCACCGCGTAAGCGAGCGGATAGAAAAGCTTTGCCTCGATGCGCTGGAACGCAAACAGCGGCAGGTAGGTCGTGATGATGACGGCGGTGGCGAAGAAGATCGGCCTGGCGACCTGGCGCGCCGCATCGCGAACGTCAGCCTCGGCCAGCGGCTGATCCGGCTTCGCCTCGCGCCGGCGCAGGATCGCCTCGATCATGACGATCGAGCCATCGACGATGATGCCGAAGTCGATGGCGCCGAGCGACAACAGATTCGCCGAGACCTTGGTGTAGTGCATGAAGATGAAGGCCACCACCACCGCAAAGGGAATCGTGATGCCGACGATCAGCGCGCTGCGCGGGCTGCCGAGGAAAAGAATCAGAATCATCAGCACGAGTCCGACGCCGCCAAGGACCGTCGTGGAAACCTTCTGAACGGTGGCGTCGACGAGCTCTGCGCGATCGAGGTAGGGAACGATCCGGACGTCATCGGCCTTGAGGCGGGCGTTGAGTTCGGCAATCTTGCCGCGCACGCCCTCCAGCACGCGCGAAGGGTTCTCGCCGCGCAGCAACAGCACGGTGCCCTCGACCGCGTCGTTGATCTCATCCTTGCCGACGATGCCGTGACGCTCCTGATTGGCGAGCTTCAGCTTGCCGAGATCGCGGACAAAGATTGGCGTTCCGGCGTGCTGGGTGACGACGATGTTACCGAGGTCGTCGAGCGTCTGAACCAGACCGATGCCGCGAATGACATAGCCGAGTTCGCCGCGGTTGAGGACGCTGCCGCCGGAGCTTGCGCTGTTGGCCGAGATCGCATCGGTGACGTTCTTGAGCGACAGGTTGAAGCGAAGCAGCTGCTGCGGATCGAGCTCGAGCTGGAACTGGGTGGTGACGCCGCCAAAGTTGGAGACGTCGGCAACGCCTGGCACTTGCTTGAGGCTTGGGATCACTTTCCACTGTTCGATCTCGGAGAGTTCGCGAAGATTCTTCGTATCCGATTGCAGGATGTAATAGAGGATCTGACCGGTCGGTGACGACAACGGATCGAGGCCGGGCGTCAGTCCCGGCGGCAGCGTCACGCCCTGAATGCGCTCCATGATCCGCTGCCGTGACCAGTAGTCCTCGATACCATCGCGGAACACCAGCGTGATCAGCGACAGCCCGAATGTGCTGCGCGAGCGCATCATGGCGAGCCCCGGTGTGCCGTTCAGCTCGCGCTCGAGCGGAATCGTGACCTGCTGTTCGACTTCTTCGGCGGCAAGTCCTGGCGCCTGGGTCACGACCTGTGAGGCGGTGTCGGCAACGTCGGGGTAGGCTTCGATCGGAAGCTGGGTCCAGCAATAGCCGCCGTAGATCGCGACGAGGACGCAGATCATCGCCACGACCAGACGTTTGCGCAAGGTGAAGTCGACCAGCCAATCAATCACCGAGCAGCACTCCCCCCTTGACGACGATGCGCTCACCCGCCCTGACGCCACCACTTAGCAACGCCTCATCCCCCTGCTGGAACGCCACATCCACGGTTCGTGCCTCGAACGTCCACGGCGCCGTTTCGATATAGACCTGCGTCACGTCGTCCTTGAGAAACAGCGCGCTGGTCGGCACCACCATCCGTTTTTGGCTTGCGGCGTGGAAGCTCGACGTCGCAAACATTCCGGGGCGCAGGCGCCGATCGGAATTGGCGAAGGCGATGCGAACCTTGGTCCTGCGGGTGTCGGCATCAAGCACGTCGCTGATGAACAGCACGGTGCCGTTCAGCACCTCGCCGGGATAGGCGGCGAAGCTGACATCGACGGCTTGCCCGCTCGAGATCAGCCTGATGTCCTTCTCAGGCACGTTGGCGGTGACCCAGATGCTGCTGAGATCGGCAATTGTCATGAGCGCGGCCGTCGCGTCGTTCCAATATTGGCCGGGCGCGACGGAAAGATCGGTGATGCTGCCGTCCATCGGCGCCACCACCGTCACCGTGCGAGATTTGCTCGTCGCCTCCGGGTCGACGCCGATCTGCTTCAGATGCGCGGTGGCGCGCTGATCCTCGGATTCGGCGGTGACGTAGTCGGTTTCCGCCTGCTGCAAGTCCTTCTCGGCTGCGCCGCCGAACCTCGTGAGCCCGCGCTGGCGGTCGCGGTTCTTCAGCGCCAGCGTCAGCAGGGCCTTGGCGCGATCGTAGTCGGAATAGGCCTGCGCGAGATCCGGCGAGTCGATGACGACGAGTGGCTGGCCCGCCTTCACGCGTTCGCCGAGCGTGACTTTCAACTGCGTGACGCGGCCGGCGAGTGGAGGTGCAACCTTGACGAGGCGGGCAGGATCCGCCTCGACGACGGCGGGCAGCACCAGTTCGCGCGAAATGTCCTTTTCGGCAATCGGCGCGATCGCCAACCTGTCGCGCAGGCCGGAGCCTTCAGGCACAGTGACCGCATCGCCGGAACGGATCAGCGGCAGCGCTTTGACCGGTACCTCAGCGTGACCGACTGGATCGCCGAGAAAGCGATAGGCCGCGGCGACCGCCAGCAGCGCGAGCACCAGATACGTCAGGCTCCTTGACCCTGGCGCTCTGCGCGCGCTTGCCTCAACAAAGTCAGGCTCGCCCGCGCGCGAATGTTGGTCGGGAATCGTGGTCTTGATTGTGGTCTTGGGATCGACGAGCATGCGAAGTTTCGTCCACGTGGACTTGGGATGGGCAGGCGCAAACGTGGTGGTTTGACGCTTGCCGGCGCTGCGCGTTCGGGAATCGCCTCAATGGCGCAATGACCTCAAGGCGGCCCGCCTCAGGCGGAAGGCGGCGCCCGGGCCCGGGACCGAAAATGCGGTGCGCGGGCCGAAGCCAGCTCCGCATGCGGTCGCAGCGTAGTGAAACCGTCAACCGCTGGCAGCGGCAAGGTTGGTGCAAGAGCGGGCGTGGAGGTGCCAACGATTTGAATCAGGGCGCAGGTCGGACAGCCGGAATCCGCAAGACCCTTGTCAGCAGGATCGTGCGAGCCGGATCCGCCCGGCGCAACCGCCTTGGACAACAGTGTCACGCCGGTCGAGGGTGCAGCCAGGGCGTGAACATGACCAAACGTCAGCACGAGTTGCAGCGTGAGCGCGATCAGCGCAAGACGCGCACCGAAGTGCATATTTGATCGAAACCAGCGCATCGACGGGCGTATCGGGGTTCTGGAGAAGGGCCCTCGCCATAGGCGCGAGCGGCCGTCCACTGACCTAGAATGGTCAGGAAGAGTGGTCACTGTCAACGCCAAGGGCGCCTTAATAAGCACCACATCTTCTGCCTATCAGAGGCGCTGGTCTGTTAACCTTCACGACGCCGCAAGCTTTGTGAAATCCGGCGGCCGGCGCGCCGCAAACGCCGCGAAGGCCTCGCGCGCTTCGGCGGTTTTCAGGCGCTCTGAAAACCTCTCGCTCTCGGCCCGGATCTGCGTCATCAGTAGTTCCGGATTGCGCATCAGCCGCTTGGTGATGCTGACGGCGCCTGCCGGCTGTCGCGCCAGACGCGCGGCAAGCGCGGCTGCCTCGGCATCGAGCGTCGCAAGCGACACGACGCGGTTGGCAAGCCCCCAGGCGAGTGCGGAGTGCGCGTCGACCGTTTCGCCGAGCGCGAACATCTCGAAAGCCCGGGCGTACCCGATGCGCAGCGGCATCAGGAGGCTCGACGCAGCCTCCGGCACCAGCGCCAGGTTGACGAACGGCGTCGACAACAGCGCATTCTCCGCGAGCACGACCAGATCGCAATGCAAGAGCATCGTGGTACCGATGCCGACGGCGCGCCCCTGTACCGCGGCGACCAGCGGATGGCTCGACCGCGCCAGTGCCTGCAGGAAACGGCCGACCTGTGGCTCGTCCCGGAAGCTGCCTGTCGCCATCGCCGCGAACTCGCCGACGTCGTTGCCGGCCGTAAACATGTCGCCCTCGCCGCGAACGAGCAGCACGCGAACGGCCGGATCGTTCTCGGCGTCCTGGAGCGCGTCGGCCAGCGCGCCATACATCGCATTGGTCAGCGCGTTCTTCTTGTCGGGCCGCGCCATCGTCACGGTCAGGACGCCGGACTCGTTGTGGAGCCTGATATGGTCGGTCATGGATCGTCTCCTTTGGGAAATTTGCTCTGAAAACTGGCGAGCCAGCGCGCCACCACGTCGATCTCGGCGTCGGAAAACCCTTCGGTGAGCCGCGCGTTGATTCTTGTCAGCTCGGCTTTGGCCTGAACCAGTGCGTCACGACCGCTGGGCGTCAGCCACAGTCGCCAGGCGCGGCCATCATCAGGATCGGCGCGCCGCTTGATCAGGTTGGCCACCGTCATCCGGTCGACCAGTCCACTGATGCCGGGCGGGCCGAGGTCGAGTGCGGCGGCCGCCTCGCTCATCAGCACGCCATCGTGCTGGCCCAGTGTGAAGAGCAATCCGGACTGCGCAGCCGTCACTCCGCCCTCCCCGCTTCGCGCCGCCACGAAACGCTGCAGCCGGCGCTGCGCGACGTTGAGCAGGAACACCAGGCGATGTTTCGAATGGGCGGCCACGGGAAAGCCAAACTCTCAGAAATTAGTTCGCATGCGAAGTATATATCCGGAATGACGCCCTGTTGTCACGCGGAATTCCGGGATACAAGCGTTTCCCGCGCCCACGCCGGAGTTGCGTCGATCAACGCGTGGTCCGATTCCAACATTCGCATCGCCTTGCAGCGGGCACTTTGCAAATGTTGGTATAACAGGACCACCAGTACATTTGGTGGAGGCTTGGATCTGTCATTCGCTTTGTGAGGTCGCTGATGACTGGGTGGCGAATGTCAAATCCATGCCATTGGTTCCTGTTTGTTACTTGCTACGGGACGAAATCGTGATAAACGAGCGCCTTTCATTCCAGGGAGTGTAAACTTGAAGAAAGCCACCGTTGCCAAGAAACGCGGCAAACGCCGCGAGTGGACCAAGGCCGACTTGAAGGAGCTTAGGGCTCACTCGAAGGCGAAAACGCCAGTCAACAAGATATCCAAAGCGACCAAGCGGACCGTTGGCGCGCTTCGCCAGAAGGCGTTCCAGCTCGGAATTGGTCTGGGGCATCAGCGATAGAGAAGGCGCCGCGGGGCCGGCCGACGAGAACCAGCCCGCGCGACCCTGCACTGAACCTGCGGGCAGACGGCGCAGCAATTGTGCACGTTGGATCACTGCACAGCCTACTTGCGTGTTATCGTCATCGGCGAAGCTCATGGCGGAATCGCGACGCTGATGCCGTTCGACGTTTGCAGGCGCAGGTCTGTCCAAACACCCGAACTGCGGACGCAACCATGCGTCTTGCGCGTCTGATCAGCTCCAAACAACTGCGCGTTTTACGCGCAATAGATCTTACGTATGGGCGTATGGGCGCGCGATTTGAAATTTGTCATGATTGAGCCCAGCGGAATGTTTCAGAAAGATTTGGCCGCTTCGCTTTGATGGCGACCACCTCGTTCGATGAACGATGCTGCCTGCCGGTCACAGCAAAACTGGCGCGCGGAAGTCGGGATGGCCGAACAGCAGAGCCCGGATTCCCGTTGGCGCGAAGGAAGCAAAATCGGAGCAGGACGCAGGTACCTTCGAGCATGCGTCCATGTTGACCGGTTCCGCGCGCATCAGGCGCAAACGGGCAAGCGCCGAGGTCGTTTTCGCCGTTATCCACAGCTCCAGCAATGGAACCCGGCGCAGCCACATTGCAAGCCAACTTGTCTCCATAAGTGGCCGCGGTGGGGCGTCGCGTAGCGTTGCCAGAGGGTTAGGGTTATATGACGAACCGAATAGCCAGATTGTTGCCGTGCGTCGCCGTCGGTGTTTTTGCAAGCCTGCCGTTCACGACGATGCCGCTCAGCGCAGTCAGTGCAGCTGACGAATGTCGGACCTCACCGAAGGGCGAAGCGCCGGCGCGGCAGCACTGGTACTATCGCATCGAACGCGGCACCAAACGTCATTGCTGGTTCTTGCGGGACGAAAGCGAAACGTCGTCGCGGGCCGCGACCTCGACATCCGCGCGACGAACCGCACCTGAAGCCGCCAGCACGACCGAGACAACGCTGACGCGCGCGGACGCGGATGCCCATGCCGAAATGCCGTCGCTGCAAACGAGCGTCGAGGATGATCCGCAGAATGCAGCGCGGACGCCGCCAGTCCCCTTCATCGATACGCGAGGCTCGGAGCAGACGCTGCCGAACAATGGTCCCCCCGAAAGCCCGCGGTCGCTCGTAGCTTCGCGCTGGCCGGAGTCGACAGGCATGCCCGCACCCGCGGACGGGCCGCCGCCAGCCCCCTCGTTCGCGGTTGCCGCGGCGAATGCGAACGCAGGCATTGATGATGCGGATGCGGATCTAACGCCAACCGCCGCTCTTGCCGCGGCGACGGCGAACGTGGAAGCGCCGGCAACGGGAACGCTTGCCTCGCTGCAGCTGCTGCTGCTGGTCACGCTCGGCGCGCTCGCATTGACGGGACTCACGGGGAGTGCCGTCTATGTCGTGACCCGTGCGCGGCGCCAGCCGCAGCCCTATGCCGGCTCGCCGCGCCGGCTCGAGTGGCCGGAGTCGGGCGATCGCACGCCTCCGCCCTGGCTCGAACCGCTCGGGATTGATCCGGCACGCGATGCAGAGGCACGGTCGCTGGAGCACCTGACGCGCGTGAGTGGGATCGACCAGTTGCTGGCGCGGCTCGCCAGTCAGTCCCAGACCGGCTCATAAACGGGGCGGATCGCGAACTACCGCAGCAGCTTCGGCTGACCGGAATCGTGGCTTCGCCAAAAGTCCTGTTCGCACCTCAAAATAAAAACGGCCGCTGCAATATGCCAGCGGCCGACCGGGCACAAAATGTCTTGCTTGATAAAAAAGCCTTCAGCCCCAGTACTCTTACTCTACGCAGATCCGATAAAATCTTAGGAGTCAAAACACGCGTTCCGGAGCAAGGAACACCACGAGTGTGGCCGATTTTTCACGTGGATTCTACGGAATTTGCAGGCCGAATTCTGCGTGAGAACCAACGGTTGAAACCGAAATCGGGAGCCGGGCAAATCGAGAAGCTGACTTCGCGACGCGCTTCGCGGGTGCTTATCGGAAGCAGACTGGCTTGCGACCACGGAATTTGAGGGGAGGACGACGCAAATCCTAAAGTGGCGCAGCCACGCTTGACCGAGTGGCAAAATAGCCATCGGGGCCTCGAAAATCGTCAAGCGGGGGCGGTCAGGCGACCCCGCCAGCTTGCGACTTTGAAATCATCTTGGAAATTGGTCGGAGCGAGAGGATTTGAACCTCCGACCCCTAGTCTCCCAGGGAGGTATTCGATGTGAATCATTCTTCCAATCTTTCAGTTAGTTAGCCAACTTTGCTTGTTGGCTTTCGGGACTTTCTTCGGGACTTTTGCATTGCATCCAGTCCGGCGGCGACCTCGTCGTCGACCACGTGCGCGTACTTGGTCGTGGTTTTGATGTCGGCGTGATTGAGCGCCCGCTGCACCAGTTTCAGGTTCCGGGTTTCCCGGAGCAGCTTGGTCGCGAAGTCGTGGCGGAAGTCGTGAAACCGAAAGTCGGATACGGCTGCAGAAGCCCTGATGCGCTTCCATGCCGATTTTAGTCCGCTGTAGGTGATCGGAGATCGGGTACCTTTTACTAGATTTTGATGTTTTCTGGTCCGCTTGGCGACGTAGGTAAAGACCATCTCTGCGTGATGCCCGCGGAGCGGCCATAGTATCTCACGAATGGTATCGGTGATTGGCACCGAGACACGCTTGTCGCCCTTGCCCTGCTTTTCGATCTTGCGCGCGTCCCAATTCACTTCCGACCAGCGCAGCAGGCACTCGTTTAGCCGCAGCCCGGCCGCGCCGGCGAACTCCAGGATGGGCCTATAATCGTCGCGGGTCGCGTCATAGAGCCGATCGGCCTCGCCGTCGTGCAGCTCGCGGACGCGTTCCTGTGGCTCTTTGAGCCGGTGCTGCTTCCAGTCTGGTTCCCGATCGAAGCGGATGCCCCATGCCTTGGCGCGGGTGAATAGCTTTTTCAGAACCTCAGTGGTTGAGCGATTGACCGTTGCATTCGATACTAGGGGCAGCGGTGGAGCGTTTTTAGGGATTTCCTTGCGATGGTCCTTGACGCGATGTCCGCGTCGCCACGCGACCAGCTTCGCTACATCGTCATCTTGAATTTCGATTAGCAGTTTAGTTTCTCCAAAATATCCGATCAGGCGCTCGATATCACGCCAAGTTGTATCTGCGCCTGAATGGTGCTGCCCGACTTCGTTCCAATAGCGACCCGCAATATCATCGAGCTTCGTTGATACCGCCGACGTGGCACTCCTTACCTGTTGCTTGGCTCGGTCCCGTTCGGCGCGTTCAAACGCTTCAGCCTCTCGTTTGCTCGTGCATCCCGTAGAGCCGTGAAAGCGAGTACCTTTGTGCTGGAAATCGAAGTGGTAGTACGGGCTATCTTTATGCCGATAGACTGACATGGCACCTCCCTCCGGGCGCGACGCTCTTTAAATTCCTCAATATCCTGATCGGTGAACATGCGACGTATCTTCTTCTTGCCGCGACCGACGTCGATGTAGCGGATTTCGCCGTCCCGGACGAACCCGTTCAGCGTCTTGACGGAAACGCCTAGCGCGCCCGCGGCATCTTTTGGCGACCGCAGGGGATTGGCCATTACGCGCCTCCTCGCTTACCGGGCTTAGGCGAGTGCGGCTTCTGGTTCTTCGTCCCGTAGCCTGCCAAGTAGGCCTCGTACGCGTTGGCGTAACGCAGGCCGTTGTCGCGGAACGCAGCCCCCAGAAGCATGATCGCGGTTCCAGACACCATCCGCTCCTGGCGAATGCCGGAAGCATAGTATTGGCGCTCCTCCCACAATTCCGGCGGCAAATTCGCGGGGGTCTCGCGGGGCGCCGAATAGCCAACGAAAGTCAGCTCTCCGATCCTCGCCTTTCCAGAGGGAGAGCTACAACTTACACCCAGCTTGCCGAATCTCTTCAGAAAGAACTGAAAGTCGTCGATTGGCCTGCCGGCGTCGCGAATAATGGCGCCCAACGCGTCGACGAGATTATGGGTTGGCGGCAAATTCAAGATCGCACTATCGATGCGCTTTGCTGCATCGGGATCCGCGTCTTCACGCATCTCGATGCCGGCCAACAAGAAATATCGCGGCCTGTCCGGTGGCTCGAAAATCGCACGCTCAAACTGCTTGACGGTCGTGACGGAATCTTTCGTGCGGAATGACGCCAAGGTCGCCACAAGCAGCCGCGCCGCATCAAGCGGAGTCACCTGAGGAGCACTCCGACCGCGTCCCCCTTTTGTACGCAGCCCCGCCACAACCAAATTGCGGTCATGCTGGACGACCGTCTCTTCCGGGACATCCAGCGCAATCGAAACCGCATTTACAAGCTGTCCTGGGGTCATAACCTCACACCTCGCGCAAACTGCCATTTGCATAGAACCCGAATGGAGGGCGCCATTCAAGTGTTACGTAAATGGCGTCCACAAGCATCCCGAGGAGGGCTGATGCGACTGGCTAAGCCAATTGATTGAGATTCTTCGCTGAGAGTATCAAAATACCGTTATGGAGTGAATTCGCATCGGCAGCTGCACCACCGGTGGGTGACGGGCTCAAACCGAGCACCCGCGGATGGGACCGTCCGATCGCAGCGCTCCCATGAGCTGGAAGCCTTGCTGTTCCAGTGTCTCACGTACCGAATCGAAACGTCACTTTGGATTGAGACAAAAGTGAACGGACTACTTGTGATCTAGACAGAGCCCGATATCACCCGTTGCACAACGCTAGTCCCGACCCTGAGGGTCCGCCCAATCTTTAGTATGCCCATGCCTTCGGCGCGGAGTTCGCGTATGCGCGATTCGACCGAGGCCTTTACTTTGCGACGGCCCAACGTAACGCCCTTGGCCTTGGCCCGCGCAAGCCCAGCATTGACGCGCTCGCGGATCATGCCGCGCTCGAACTCGGCGAAGACGCCGCACATCTGAAACATTGCCCGGCCCGACGGAGTGCCGGTATCGAGGGCCTGCTGATGCAGGTACAGGTCGCAGCCGAGCGCCTGCAGCTCGGTCAAGAACGTAACCAAGTCCTGAAGGCTGCGGCCCAGACGATCGACCGACCAGGCTGCAATCATGTTGATTTTGCGCGCGGTGGCGTTTTTCAGCAGCCGATCGAAGCCAGGGCGCTTGTCGCGGCCCTTGGCGCCGGAGATGCCGGCGTCCTCATAGAAGTCCACCACCTGCCAGCCAGAGCGCGCGGCGACGGCCTCCAGCTCGCGGCGCTGATTCTCTGTGGTCTGCGTGTCAGTGGAAACTCTGAGATAAATGCCGACTCGTTTCATGACTGGTCCCCGGTGCTGAAGCCGGCATTATACGCTCGTACATACGGAAACCAAGTGATTTCCGTATGGGCTAATGCGGTAACAGCAGTCCGTGAAAAACGGATAGTTTCGGATAGGGAATCTTGCGGGTTTTCCGTATGGGAGGAACCGGCCGAGGCTACCGGCGCGGCTCGGGCTGGTAAGCAATCTGCTTCGATGGCCCGTTTGCGTCGCTTCGGCCTTGGCAAGCCCAAAATCATCCAATGCAGTGCGCGCTCCGGCGAAGACGCAGTTCATCTAAGAGAAATAGAGACTTGTTAGTTTGACCAATCCTCTTGCGGGCTTTTTATAGCGCGTATCGAGATGTTTCAGTGTTCCCGCCTCGAGCCGATTTTGAATAGCCCAAAATGCGTCCGCAGGCAGATAGGCAATGGGCGCTTCTCACGGGATCGATGCGATCTGCCGCGGCAAGCGCCCATTTCGACCATCGATCCAATTTCTCTGTCGAAATTGCAGTATCTTCGTGGGCGAGAACAGCTCTCACGGCATCAACATAAGCGCGATATCGATCGCTCTTCGGAACGCAACGACTTCATCAAGCAGGCGATCGATCCTTGCTTGTTCAACTCGCTCTCGATGTTCTTGCTCTTCGCGTTTGATTTGCAATTCGCGATTGCGAGCATCCTCTTCCAGCGTGGCCTTGCGCCGTACGCGCCACTCAAATTCGTGGACGCAGCTTTCGCGGCAACTCTCCTGATTGAACCGCTCAAGCGTATCCCTTCCCCGCCCTGCCAGGACGCCCGCTTCTCGCGGTCGTGCCCGGCAACGATCGCGAAGCGTGGCTGGTCCGGACCGGAGGCTGCCTGGGCCGGCCTTGCGGCGCCTCGGGCGACGCTGGTCTGGTGAACGGGTGATGCTGATCTCCCGAGCATCCCTGCCCCCGATCTAGGCTTCGCCGCCACATCGGGCCACCGCCAGGAGCACCGCGTTAAGGAAGCGGAGCTGGCATTGCTCAAACCGGCCATCAATGATCGACGCCTCCGAGGAAAACGTGTAGGTCGAGCCAAGCTGCCTATGCCAGGGGACCTCGTCCTCGGCAAGGAGGCGCTCGATGGCGGCATGCCGCGCCGTTGGCTTCCTAGGGATACGGACCCTGCCGATGAATTTGCGCACCCGATCGCGGACCGGCGCGACATCTTGTGAGAACGAAGGCGGTTCCGGCAGCGGGCCCAGGATTTCGATAGCCAGATTTACTCGAGCCCTGACATGGATCAATACCCCGCGCTAAACATCGTGCGCCAGAATGCCAAGTTCGCGCCGCTTCCTAGCAAAAGTGATTTCGAATGGGCAAGAAACCGACCTGGATCACTGACGCGGCAGAGGACGCGTGCGGAACGGGGCTCCCAGCCGCTGGCAAAACGAACCATGATCCGGAAAAGACGCTCGCTGAAATCCGCGCCAAACATCGCGCGAAGTGGATCGCCGAGCAAAAGGTAAAGCGGGAGCGATCGCTCGGCAGACTTACTCCCGATCAGGAAAACTGGCTCGCAATCGCGCTCGCTCACCTTCAGCGCCTTTTTGACGCACGTGAAGTCAGCATCCCCAATAAGCGCGCATTTTGTATTTTCGAAGTGGGCAAAGCCTACGTCCAATTTCTCGCTTACTGGGATGCAGACGCGCTATTGTGCGAAGCCGTTTCAGAAAAATTTGTTGGCTTGACGTCACAAGGTAAATCAGCGCTTCGCAGATTGGGATTTACTCCTCCGGGAGTTTCGCCCAACTATTCCCGGACGATAAATATCAAGTCTGCCGACGATCTTGGTGTCGCAGTTCGCCTGGCTTTTCGTGTTTTCACGAAAGCATTTCAGGTTACCGATTTTAGCGCGGGAACGTTCAGGGAGATCCTCCCCAGCATGGTGGTCTGCACTCTGGGGTTCAACACGTTAGGGACCGACCAGGAAATAGAAATCCTCTGCGAGCGCGCCCACGGAATTGACCGAGTATTCACCACATCAATGAATTGGCTTCATGCGGAAAGGCCGACAGAATCTACACTAGCTGAGTCAGTTGAGGCTCTCATGCCCGGCATTATTGCGAGTTGCCTACGCCAAGTGGGCAAACCAGTGACCATCCGAGATGGATCTCTACGCAAAGAGAGCGTGATGACCATGATCGATGCTGTTTGTCTCCACATGGCGAAAATTCAAGAGGAGAACAAGTCGTGGCGGGAGGCAAAAATCATACTCAAGGCAGCCGAGTTGGGCCTATTGCCAAAGCCTTCGAAATACCGGTCGGGAATTTGGGTTGCAAATTGTCCGGGGATGAACAATCACGAAATTGAACTGCAACCTAAGAGGAATTTGTTCCGCTGCGGCTATTGTCGAGTCGGGGGTGGAATCGAACAGCTGGTAGAGTTCGCTGCGCAGGGAAAGATGAACTTCGAGGGTTCGGGAAAGATCGCCGCGGATTATCCATGACCCGTCGCAGCGACGAAGCCGGTAACTTGTCCTGGCATCCCAAATGCGGTGCTGTTTTAGCTTGGTGTCAGTACCTACCGCGTTGATATTGTTGTCTTTTATGCTTCCTTTGATAGGAACCAAAGCGCTTGGATTGTATGTTCCGCCAATTGCTCCGGCCGGCCATATGTATAGACTACGGGCAACTAGAAGGTGCTGAAGGGGGCTACCTATCGTGAATGTTTTCGATCTCGATGGAGCGCTCGTGCGGGATTACGAGCAATTTGCACGGTCCTTCACCGAGATCCGTGCAAAAGACATTCAAGCGCAGGTCGAAAGCCTCTATTCCAGCGATCGATTTTGGCCCGATCCCCTCCTGAGCATTAATCCAAGGTTCAAGCCGGCGGATTCCGTCGATCAGCTTGTTCGCGGTGGAACACTTCACGAATCCACCGCCAAGGTCTTCAGTATCAACGGCAAAGGGCTGACCCTACATCGGCATCAAACGCAGGCCGTCGCCAAAGCCGCGTCGGGTCGGAGCTTCGTCGTTACCACCGGTACTGGTTCCGGAAAGTCGCTGTGCTTTTTCATCCCGATTATTGACGCGGCAATACGGGCTCGCGTCGCTGGAGAAGCACCTCGCACCCGAGCCATCGTGATCTATCCAATGAATGCCCTCGCCAATAGCCAGCGCGAGGAACTCGACAGGTTCATAAAGCAGTCCGGCCTACCCGACCATCTGCGGCCGACCTTTGCTCGCTACACCGGCCAAGAGAGCCAGGAGGAGCGTGAGCGTATCCGTGAGGCCAAGCCTGACATTTTGCTAACTAACTTCATGATGCTCGAGCTGCTTATGACGCGGCAGAACCAGCTCGATCGTGCCGTAGTCGCAAATGCGCATGGCCTGAATTTCATCGTGTTGGACGAGCTTCACACCTATCGTGGACGACAAGGCGCCGATGTTGCGATGTTGGTTCGCCGTGCACGCGATCGACTTTGTCCTAGCAAGGCGCCAATTTGCATTGGAACTTCTGCCACGATGGCAACGGAGGGAGATGATGCCGAGCGAGCGAAGGTCGTAGCAGACGTTGCTTCCCGTCTGTTTGGAACGGCAATCGCGCCCGATGCGGTGATTGGCGAAAGTTTGGAGCGTTGTACCGACCCAGCACTGAAGCCAGCGACGCTAGGCGCCTCGCTGGTCACGGCAATCGAAACCGATCTCCCGTCAAATCTTAACGATGAGACGCTTTACCGACATCCGCTCGCAGTCTGGACAGAGCTCCAGATTGGCCTTGAAGACGGCCAGCGTCTTTCACGCCGTCGGCCGGTCACCGTGGCCGAAGCCGCGAGAAAGCTCTCCGAGCAAACCGGCTGTGACGAGCCGCGCTGTCGATCGCAATTGCAGGCCTTTCTGATCCTCGCAAGCCGACCCGCAGACGAACGCGGCGGCACCGGTGACCGCGCCTTCATGGCTTTCAAGCTGCACCGCTTCATCTCTGGCGCTGGGCACGTCTATGCGACGCTGCGGAGTGCCGGGCAGCGCCGGGTCACGCTGGAAGGGCAGCAATTCGATCCGGGGGACAGGGAAGCACGGCTCTATCAGACCTTTTTCTGCCGGCGCTGCGGCCAGGAGCATCATCCGGTCGCGTTGGCGGTTAAGGACGGCGCGGCGCACATTTTGCCGCGCGATATTGACGATACGCCACTGGACGATCCCGACGTCGCAGACCGGCCGGGCTATCTTATGCCCGTACCTGAAAAGGACGATGAATTTACCTTCGACGGCGGACTGGAGAGCTATCCGGAGGAATGGCTCGAGCTGGATCGCGGCGGGGCGCCCAGGCTCCGCAAAGACCGAAAGGCGTTCGCTCCGGAGCCGCTGACCGTGGACGCCTCTGGCCTCGTTGGCTCGACCGGACGTCCTGCCTGGTTCATGCCAGGCAAATTCCGCTTCTGTCCCGCGTGCAAGCATCAGCCACCTGGCCAGGCGCGCGAGATCAATAAGCTTGCAGGTCTGTCGGCAGAAGGTCGAAGTTCAGCCACGACGCTACTGGTTTCCAGCGCGGTGCGTTGGATGAACAAGCATTCCGCTGCACTCCCGCGGTATAGCCGGAAATTACTCGGCTTTACCGATAACCGGCAGGATGCGGCGCTACAGGCAGGTCATTTCAACGATTTCCTATTCGTCGCACAGCTGCGCGCAGCCATTTTTGCAGCAGTTCGGAATGCCGGCTCCGGGGGACTTGGCGAGGCGGATTTTGGTCGGCACGTGCAGGCAGCCCTTGGATTTACGGCGGCCAATCACGGACGCCGGCAGGAGTGGATGCTCGATCCAAACAGCAAGGGCGTGGCGCCGCTGAATGCGGAACAAACGCTGTCCCGTGTTTTGGCCCATCGTATATGGGCGGACCAGCGGCGCGGCTGGAGATTCACCAATCCCAATCTCGAAGAGCTGGGTCTCGTGCGGGCCGAGTACCTTTCGATCGACGAAATCGCCAATGACGATGAGGCTTTCTCGGACGCGCCGCCCGAAGTCCGAGACGCTGCAGCCGACAGGCGTAGGCAGGCCCTGACGGAACTGTTGACTTATATGCGACAGGGGCTCGCCATCACTACTGATGCGCTTGAGCCAGCATCGGTGGAATCGGTCGGCAACGCCGCGCGACAAAGCTTGCGTGATCCATGGTCTATATCTGTGCAGGAAACGCCGCGGATTGCGGGCTCGCTAATCATCAATGCGCCGAAGAAAGCTGAAGCCGGGGTGCGCGGCGAGCCGCTGATCGTGCGCGCGGGACCGCGCAGTCGCCTAGCGCGGCAGATGAGTCGTCCAGCGTTGTGGGGAAAGCGTCTTGAACAGAAGACCTACCTTGAAGTCATTACCGCTCTCCTGAAAGCTGCCTCCCAATACGGTGTTGTGACCAGCGTGGCGACCGTCTTCGATGTCGAGGGGTGGCGCCTGAAAGCGGACGCAGTCAGGCTCGTCGCTGGCGATGGACGCGTCGATGACCGGGTCGTGAACGCCTATTTCGTCGAGTTATATACCACGCTGGCGGACGCACTTGTTGGCAATGGCGCTGCCCTGTTCGGTATCGAAGGACGCGAGCACACGGCGCAAGTGGACCAGAATCGACGCGAGTGGCGCGAGTGGCGCTTCCGTTTTGGTGATGAAGATCAGGCGAAGTTGAAGGAGAACAAGGACGAGCTGCGGCTGGCCGGAGAACCGGATGTCTTTCTTCCCGTTCTGTTCTGCTCGCCGACCATGGAGCTTGGCATCGATATCTCGGCGCTGAATGCCGTCTATCTGCGTAACATGCCGCCAACGCCGGCCAACTACGCGCAGCGAAGTGGACGCGCCGGCCGGTCCGGGCAGGCCGCACTGGTCGTGACCTACTGCTCAGCCCAGGGCCCGCACGACCAGTACTATTTCGGCAAGCGCGAAGCGATGGTCAGTGGCATCGTACGCCCACCTGCGATCGAACTTGCCAACCGCGATTTGATCAGGTCCCATCTCCATGCCGTGTGGCTCGCAGAATCGGCGCAGGAGCTGAAACCCGACATTCCGCATGTGCTCGACCTGAGTGATGCCGCCCTCCCTGTTCAAGCCGAGATCGCCAAAGCATTCGCCGATCCGAAACTGACGGAGCGATCGGCTCACTCAATGCGGCGGCTGCTTGAAAGTGTAAAAGACGAGCTTACGACCGAGGCGGCACCTTGGGCGGTGGATCGCAGCGCGTTCGCGGAGAGCACCGCTGCGCTCGCCTCGAAGAATTTCTCGGACGCATTTGAGCGGTGGCGACAGCTGTACCAGGGCGCACGTGCGCAATTGCTCGAGGCGAATCGCCGCTCGGAAATGCACGGGTTGTCTCCAAGTGATCGCAGGGAGGCCAAGACCCAGCAGGCGCAGGCCAACGAACAACTGGCTCTCCTGGAGAGAGGCGCCGCAAGCAACGGATCGGATTTCTACACCTACCGCTATCTTGCAACGGAGGGCTTACTTCCTGGTTACAACTTCCCGCGGCTACCCCTCTACGCCTACGTCCCCGCCACCGGGCAAGGGTCAAAGGCCGCCTATCTGCAGCGCGCCCGATTCATAGCGATCTCGGAATTCGGTCCCCGCAGCCTGATCTACCATGAGGGGCGCGCCTATCGCGTCTGGAAGGCGAAGCTGCCACCGGGAGCGCGGACTGAGGACGGCAGCCGCCTCGCCACGACGGCCGTTTACATTTGCGATGATTGCGGCGCGTCTCATTTGAAAGAGACTGAGAGATGCCATGCTTGCAACGCCGCCATGGCAGGCATTCATCCGATCCGCAATGTGCTGCGCATCGACAACGTCGAAACGAAACCCGCCGAACGCATCACCGCAAATGACGAAGACCGTCAACGGCAAGGATTTGAAATCCAAACGATCTTCGCATGGTCGCAGCGCGAGGAAGGTCTTGACGTGGTGGCAGCGACGGCAAGTAACGGAGTCGATCCCGTTGCCAGATTGAGTTACGCACCTGGAGCGTCGATCAGCCGCCTCAACAAGGGCCTTCGGCGCCGCAAGGAGAAATCGATCTTTGGCTTTGGCATCGACCCGGCAACCGGTCGTTGGACGGGAAGCCCTGTCGATGACGAAGCGGACGCTGATCCTGACGAGCCCGTCAAACAACGCGTCGTTCCGATCGTTCAGGATAACAAGAACGCTCTACTGTTTCGTCTTGCGGACGATCCCCTATCCGAAGAAGCGATGACTACCGTTCAACACGCGTTGGCACGGGGCCTCGAGATCGTCTTTCAGCTTGAGGAAGGTGAGATTCAGACGGAACCCGTGCCCTCGCGCGAGAAGCGACGCGGCATTCTTGCCTTTGAAGCAACGGAGGGCGGTGCCGGCGTACTTGGCCGCCTGACCGGTGATCGGGACGCATTGGCGAAGGTCGCACAAGCTGCACTGGAACTCATGCACTATCGTGGCCTTTCTCGGGCAATCGAGGACGCTGATCCGTCGCTGCTCGAAGAAGTCGAGGACGCCAATTGCGTCAAGGGTTGCTACCGTTGCCTGCTGTCTTACTATAATCAGCCGGATCATGAGCTGATCGACCGCACCGACAAGGACGCGCTACGGCTCTTGCTGAGACTAGCCGCAAGCGACGTAGTAGCCGCGCCGCGGGTAGCGGCTGGCGGGGGTGAAGGTGCCGATGGCCTGGGCGAGTGGCATGCAGCCTTTACGCGGTGGGGTCTACCCTCGGCTGATGGCCCACCGCTCACAATCAACGGCATCACTTTGCCGATCACCTGGCCTGCACATCTTGCCGCCGTGTCGTTTGGGCCGATCGATGAAGCAACCCGAAACGCAGCCGAGCGACTCGGCTATGGTGTCGCCGTGCTGCCCGAAACGCCGGGCGCTGAACCGCCATCCGAGCTCGTCGAATTGCTTGGAACCACAGCATGACCACCGTATTCGCTCCAGGCGATCTCGTCTACGCCCGTGGACGGGAATGGGTCGCCCTTCCCTCGCTTGACGAGGACACCCTCTGCCTGCGCCCGCTCGCCGGCGCCGAGACCGATGTTCAGGTCATTCATCCGGCGCTCGAACGCGAGCCCGTGCGCCCGGCCCGCTTTGCGCTCCCAACGGGCGACCAGCTAGCCACACAGGACGGGGCGCGCCTACTGATCGAAGCCCTGCGTATGTCGCTGCGACGGGGCGCGGGGCCGTTTCGCTCGGCGGCGAGGCTGAGCTTCGAGCCGCGGGCTTACCAACTGGTGCCGCTGCTGATGGCGCTGCGTCTTGAGGTAGTGCGACTCCTGATCGCCGATGATGTCGGCATCGGCAAGACCATCGAGGCAGGCCTGATCCTGCGCGAGCTTATCGACCGCGGCGAGGCCGATCGCTTTACAATACTGTGCCCACCGCATCTCGTTGAGCAATGGACGGGTGAGCTGAATTCCAAGTTCGATCTCGATGCAGTCGCAGTCACGGCCGCCTCCGCCGCACGGCTGGAACGCGGGCTTCCGGCATCCCAAACGTTATTTAATGCCCATCCCTACACGGTGGTTAGCCTCGACTACATTAAGGCCGAGCGCCGCAGGGAAAGCTTCGCGCGTTCGTGCCCGGCGCTGGTTGTCGTCGACGAAGCACACGCCTGCGTGGGAACCCATCAAAGCCGGCAGCAGCGTTTTGAGCTTCTCAAGCGTCTTGCCAACGACAAGGCCCGGCATCTGATCCTCTTGACGGCTACCCCTCACAGCGGTGACGAAGCGGCCTTCGACCGGCTGCTTAGCCTGCTCGACCCCGCGTTCAGCGAAGGTGCACTCGAAAATGAGGCAAACCGCGTTCGTCTGGCGCGCCATTTCGTGCAGCGCCGGCGCATCGACATCACCGGACGAGATTGGGGCGAGGACCGTGCTTTCCCGCATCACGAGACCGCCGAGCGCGCCTATGAACTGACCCCCGCCCACAGGTCGTTTCACGACGCTGTGCTTGACTACTGTCTTGGTGTGGTCGAGGGGGCCGGCGCAAACCAGAACCGGCGACGCCTTGCGTTCTGGGGCACGCTCGCCTTGATGCGCTGCGTGGGTTCATCGCCGGCGGCGGCCGCTAGCGCCCTGCGTAATCGGCTCGCGGCGGATCCCGATCGGCTTCAGGGTCAGGTGTTCGACGAGGACTCCGATGAAAGCGATGCCGTTGACGTGGAGCCAACCTCGGGGCTAGAGGACGATCAGCCGCTCGCTGCCTTGGTGGCGCAGGCCGAACGCCTAATCAAGGCACCTGACCCAAAGCTCGACGCAGTCAGGAAGGTGCTCAAGCCGCTGATCGCGGATGGCGCTAATCCGGTTGTGTTCTGCCGCTTCATCGCAACGGCGGAGCACGTCGCGGCCGTACTGCAAGAGGCGTTTCCAAAGCTCCGCGTCGAGGCCGTCACCGGTGCGCTGACATCGGAGGAACGCCGCGAGCGCGTCGAAGCGATGGGTAAAGCCGAGCAGCGACTGCTGGTCGCGACTGACTGCCTGTCCGAGGGCGTCAATTTGCAAAGCCTGTTCGATTCGGTGATCCACTACGATCTTTCCTGGAACCCGACCCGACACCAGCAACGTGAGGGCCGGGTCGACCGTTTCGGTCAACCAGCCAAGCTCGTACGAACCGTGCTGCTCTTCTCGCCCGACAGCTCGATCGATGGCGCTGTGCTTGAGGTGATCCTCCGCAAGGCGGAACAAATTCGCAAGGCGACCGGCGTCACCGTTCCATTGCCCGACGAACGCGGCGCCGTAACCGGGGCGCTGATGAACGCGGTGCTGCTTCGCAAGGGCCGCACCCAGCAACTGAGCCTCGACTTCGGCCTTGCTGCCGATACCAAGGCCATGGAAACCATCTGGCGTGATGCAGAGGACGGCGAGCGCCGCTCGCGGGCGCGTTTTGCCCAGAACACGATCCGGCCTGAGGAAGTCAAGCCGGAGTGGCAACGCTGGCGTGACTTGCTCGGCGGTCCCGACGAAGTTCGCCGCTTCGTGGAAAGGGCAATGAGCCGGCTCGATGCGGCACTCGAAATTGGCAAAAACGGTGCCATACGGGCACATGTTTCGGCACTACCGCCAGCCGTGAAAGAACGGCTATCGTTGCGCGGCTTCGAGGATACGGTTCGAATCGCGTTCGATGAACCCCCGCCATCCGGCGCAGAGATCGTCTCGCGCAGTCATCCGCTGCCGGCAACGCTCGCCGAGACGCTGCTCGAAGGGGCGCTCGACCCGGGTTCCATACCGCTTCCCTCGCTCGGCCGCACCGGAGCGTGGCAGACGGCCGCAGTGAAGTCCGTCACGACGATCGTGGCGCTCAGATTGCGCTATAAGCTGATCGTCCACGGCCGCCGCGAACGCATGCTCCTGGCCGAAGAGGCGGCGACGCTTGCCTGGGAAGCGAAGAGCATGCTCATAGTGGAAGGTCCCACGCGGCCTCTGCTCGACGCCGCAGCAAGCTCAGATCTCGCGCAGGTCGCGCGGCAACGATTGATTTCGAAAGCAATCGAGCAAGCGCCGGCGATGCTGGAGGGCCCCATCGCCGACTATGCGCGCGTTCGCGCAAAAGCCCTTGCGGAGGATCACGCTCGCGTGCGGGCTGCCGCGGCCGGCAGCGCTCGGGTCGCTGTCGAACCGGTGCTGCCGCCCGATATCATCGGAATCTATGTGCTCGCACCGGCGGGGCAGTGAGATGACGCGTGTCAGGAAATCCAGTGCCTCTGCGCTTGCCTTCGACGCCATCGCAGTAGAAGGCGCCCTGATCGCCCCGACCATGCTGGCACGTATCGCCCAGCATCAGGCGGGTGCGCAATCGGAAGCAGATTACGGCATCCCTAAGGGCCTCACCCTGCGAGACGAAATCGCCCGCTACTTCCGCATTGGCCAGGCAATGTTCAGGGAGTTTGCGGCGAGCGAAACGCCCTCGCCTGCCGCAACGCTGAATCTCGTCGAAAAGCTGCTCCGCGACGTGTTCGGACTTAGCGATATCGGCCGGATTCGCACCCGCATGATCGGCGAACGGCAGTTCACAATCTCGCTTGAAGCCCTCGGTGGCCGCGTTCCGGTAGTGGTTGTCCCGGCGGCAGATGATCTTGATCGACCGAGCCCACAACTGACGGCGGACGGCCACCGGCAGTCCGCGGCTTCGGCTCTTCAGAGTTGGCTGAATGCCCACGAAGGCGCGCTGTGGGGCCTGTGCGCCAACGGAAACCTGTTGCGGCTGCTGCGCGACAACTCCAGCCTCACCCGCCCGGCCTATATCGAAGCCGACCTGCGTCGCATCTTTGAAGCTGATGCGTTCTCGGACTTCGCCGCGCTCTGGCTACTAATTCATTCCAGCCGTTTCGGTATAGCTGGAGCACCTCGTTCGGACTGCGCGCTGGAACGCTGGCGCACGGCTGGCCAGACCGAAGGCGTCGCTGCACGCGACAAGCTGCGTGACGGGGTTGAGGCTGCGCTGCTCAGTCTGGGTAACGGCTTTCTCTCGCACTCCGCCAACTCGACATTGCGTGAACAATTGCATACCGGTGTGTTGCCCTTGCCGGAGTTCTTCGGAGAACTCTTACGTCTGGTCTACCGGCTGATCTTCCTGCTTGCGGCCGAAGACCGCAATCTGCTGCATCCACCGGACGTTCCCGCGGGGTTGCGCAAACTCTATGCCGAAGGCTATTCGGTTGGCGCGTTGCGGGACCGCGCGGTCCGGCGCGCGGCCTGGAATCAGCACCACGACCACTGGGAAGGTCTGCTTATCACCTTCGCTGCTTTGGTGTGCGGCGAGAAACGGCTTGGTTTGCCGGCGCTCGGCGGCCTGTTTGCGCCGGATGCGATTCCTCATCTCGAAGCAACCCGGCTCTCGAACCGAAGCCTCATGGACGCGATTTTTCGGCTCGCTTGGCTGCGCGAAGATTCCGGACTCGTCCCGGTCAACTGGCGCGACATGGAGACTGAGGAGCTAGGTTCGGTTTACGAGGGTCTGCTTGAACTTACCCCCCGCCTCATCAACGAAGGTCGCGGTTTTGACTTCGCCGAAGGGGGAGAGGCCAAGGGCCACGCCCGCAAGACCAGCGGTAGTTACTACACACCCGATAGCCTAGTCCAAACTCTGCTCGATTCCGCGCTCGATCCGGTTCTTGACCGTGTTGAGGCTGAGGCCGACGATCCAGCAAAAGCGCTGCTGTCAGTCACAGTGATCGATCCAGCCTGCGGTTCGGGGCATTTCTTGCTGGCGGCGGCGCGGCGAATCGCGACACGGCTCGCGCGAGTCCGCATGGGCGGCGTTGCCGCGCCTGCGGATCATCGGCACGCGCTACGCGACGTGGCACGGGCGTGCATTCATGGTGTCGACCGCAATCCGATGGCAATTGAGCTCACCAAGGTTGCTCTTTGGATTGAAACAGTCGAGCCGGGAAAGCCCCTTGGCTTCCTCGACGCTAGCATTCGCTGCGGAGACGCGTTGTTTGGCCTATTCGACCTCAAGGTACTTGAAAGAGGTATCCCCGACGACGCTTACAAGCCGCTGTCGGGCGACGACAAGGAGACCGCAAAACATTTCCTCGCTCGCAATAGGGCTGAGCGTGCGGGCCAGGGCAGCCTTGATTTCGGCCGTGGCGGGGGCGGGCTGCCGGCGGCGGCACCGATGGTGGGAGAAGCCAAGGCCCTGCGCGCCATGCCTGAGGATAGTCCCGAAGAAATAGCTGCCAAGCGCAGTCGTTTCGAATCCGCGCGCGCTGATCCGCGACATTGGGAGACTCGCGTTGCCGCCGACCTTTATGTCGCGGCGTTTCTTGCGCCGAAGACGGGCGGTGTGCCGACGAACCGCAATGCGGTGACAATTCCGACTACAGCACATATCTGGGATGCGCTTGCCGGGCGCACAATTTACGGTCCGCTCATTGATCACGCGCAGAACCTCGCTGGAGTGGCGCGGGCCTTTCACTGGCCGTGGGAATTTCCCGATGTGATGGCCGCAGGCGGATTTGACATTGCGCTCGGCAATCCGCCTTGGGAGCGTATCAAGCTCCAGGAGCAGGAGTTCTTTGCGTCGCGCGACCCTGTAATCGCGCAGGCGCCCAACGCGGCATCGCGACGACGTTTGATAGCGAGATTGAAGGATTCAGCGTCCGACAGCCGCGAGTTTATGCTTTACCATGAGTTTGAAGCAGCCAAACGCGCTGCCGATGCATCATCCACATTTGCCCGCATTGACGGAGAGGACGGCGGCCGCTTCGCACTCACTGGCCAGGGCGACGTGAATACCTATGCTTTGTTCGCCGAACTATTCACACATCTCACGTCAAAGCGAGGGCGCGCGGGCATAATAATTCCATCAGGCTTGGCGACCGATAACACGACAAAGGATTTCTTCGGAGCATTGATCTCGAATCAGACACTCGTGAGTTTTTTTGAGTTTGAGAACGAGGGCTTTTTCCCAGCTGCGGGCCAAGGCCATATGCTGCGCTTCGCTCTTACTACTATTGTAGGGGCTGGGCAGAGGATCGAAAAAGTGCGCTTTCTGTTCCAAGGCAAGCGCCTTACCGACATGGTCAATCCGGATCGAATTTTTACGTTATCGCCCGACGACATCTTTCTCGTGAGTCCAAATACCAAAACCTGTCCGATTTTTCATTCAAAATACGACGCGTTGCTTACTAAGGCGATCTATGAACGCGTGCCGGTGCTAGTGCGTGAAGCCGACTCAACTGGGTCTGGGCGCAATTCTTGGGGAATGCGCTTCATGGCAATGTTTCACATGGCCAACGCCTCGCATTTATTTAGGACCAAACGCGATCTGGAGCGGCAACACTTTATCCTTAAAGGAAACCATTTTATTCGAGGAGCAGATTGCTATCTGCCGTTGTACGAGGCGAAGATGATGTATTTATATTCGCATAGACACGGCGATTTCCGGGATGCCGACAACCTTCGAGCTCACGTTCTGCCGGCAATTCCAACGAGCCGACTGCAACAGCATTCGTACGTCCCAGAGTCGTACTATTGGGTGAGCGACGCGGAAGTGTCACACCGGTTAAGTGAAATGGATTGGCCTTTCAAATGGTTACTGGGATGGAGAAAAATTACTGACTCCAGAGCAAGTGCGCGAACCTTGATTTTCTCGCTGCTGCCATACTCTGGGGCTGGAGACAGCCTTAACTTGATGTTTCCAAAACCACTCGGTCGAAAGAGACTTTACGCGGGATTGGTTGCAAACCTATCAAGTATAATTCTCGATTACGTTGTTCGGACTAAAGTCGGAGGACTTAATCTCAACTATTTCGCGATGAGGCAATTCCCGATTCTTGCCCCCGAAAGTTACACTGACGCCGATCTCAATTTCATTGTGCCCATCCGTTAGCGGCCGCCTTGCCGATTAAGTGAGGGTGTGAGTCATGTGACTATTCACAGGAATAGTCACATGACGAATGGACGGGTCGAAGTCATCACCTCGGTTGAGCGGCGGCGGT